>Ga0302314_10002110_pt1 | contig 37129 bp, 37 predicted proteins | sample III_Palsa_N2_3_FD_200533 | JGI IMG/M metagenome (GOLD analysis project Ga0302314, IMG submission 200533) | Peat permafrost microbial communities from Stordalen Mire near Abisko, Sweden - III_Palsa_N2_3 | ecosystem: Environmental > Terrestrial > Soil > Palsa > Peat permafrost | place: Sweden...
CCAGTCCTCGAACTGCGGCAGCAGTGGGCCGAATTCCCAAACGAGGCCGGCGAGCAGCGCGGTGCCGACGAAGCTGATGCTCCAGCGCGAGCCGAGCCAGCGGAGGAGCGGCATCATGGACACTTATCCCGGCCGATGCAGCACGATCTCGATGCGGCGGTTCTGCTCGCGCCCCTCGGCCGTGGCGTTGGACGTGATCGGATCGGCATCGGCTCGTCCTTCTGCGCTGAGGCGCCCCGCGTCGCCCACCGTGCGGGCGATCGCGGTGCGCGCCGCCTGCGCCCGCGCGCTGGAGAGTTGGAAGTTGGAGGGGAACTGCACCGTGCGGGTCGGCTGGTTGTCGGTGTAGGCGACCACCTGCACGCCGCCGGGCTCGGCCTTGAGCGCCGTGCCGATCCGCCCGAGCACGGCGGCCAACGCGGGCTGCAACGCGGCGCCGCCAGCGCCGAACCCGCCGCGGGTGCCGACCCGGATGACCGGCGTTGCCGGCGTGCCGACGACGCTGACGGAACCGACGTCGATATCCGGCTTCAGCTCGTTCTGCAGCCGGTCGAGGATGGTCGGTTCGGGCGGCGCGGGGGGGGGCGGCGGTGGTTGCACCGCCGCCGCGCGGATGATTTGCGGCATGTGTCCGGGCGGGGCGGCGAGCATGCGGGCATACTGGTCGTCTGACGCGGCGTTCAATGCGGTCGACACCCACACGAACAGGCCGCCGCATAGTGCCAGCGCCGCGGCCGCCGCCACCCAGACCGGCAGCCCGCCGCGCGCCGGCCGATAGGGCGCCGCAACCCCCTGCCAGTGCGCCGACAACTCCGCCGCGTCGGCCTTGCGCTGCCCGACGATGATCCCGCAGGTCACCGCCCGCATCTGGTCGAGATCAGCCGGGCCGCGCGGCGACTGCCGGTATTTCCCCATGAAGCCGAGCGACAGGCACAGGTAGAAAATCTCGATCGCCGGCAGGTATGTCGCCGGCTCCTTCTGCAACCGCGCCAGTTCCTCGAAGAACCGGTCGTCGCCGGCCGCGTCGGGGTGGAGCCCGGCGACGAGTGGCCGTTTCGCCCAGGGGCTCGCGGCCCCCCAGGGGGTGTTCAGCACCGCGTCGTCGATGCTGGCGCACAGCGCGTAGTGCGCCGGTTGCAGCAGGTCGGGCGGCACGCCGGCATTGCGGGCCCGCTGCTCGAAGGCACGCAGCGCGCGCACCGCGCGCGCCTGCAGGTCGCCGGGGTCGGGCTGATGCGCCGTGTTACGCAGCCGCGCCAGCAGTTGCAACAGCGGCGCCGCGGCCGCGGCCAGCGGCGTGCCGACCGTGATGTCGGGAATCGCGGCCATCTCCGCCGCGCTGGCGACGGGAGCGGCGGCGGGTGGTGAAACCGGCGGCGGCGGCGGCGCGACGACGGGGGCGGCCGGCGGCACTGCTGCCGGCTTGGTTCGGCCGCCCGGGCGCGGCCGGATCACCGTGCGGTCTGCGTCGTCGGGCTCGGAGAATGGATCGTCGCTCATCCGTCGTCTCCCTGGCCCCGGCACCCGACCGTACGCGGTCTCATCGGTCGTACGCCGCGAGCTTGTAGTTCTGCATGACCCATTTGAGCTTCAGCCCGTACTCCGGGTCGGTGGCGTAGACGCCGGTCAGCGCGTCGGCGAACGCCTCCGGGTTCTGCACCTGCTGCATCGCGGCGCTGTAGTTGGAACTGGTGGCGAGCAGCCGCCCGTGTTCGTCGAATGCCTGGGCGATCGTATCGAACATGCGGAATTTCGCGGTGATGGTCACGGTCTCGCCATTGACCACCTCCTGCGTCTGGGTTTCCACCGCGGGCTGGTCCGCGACCGCCTTGATGCCGAACGGGTTGTTGCTGTTCGGCGGCATGGCGGCGCCCCAGGCGCTCTCGACCGCCCATTGCGCGAGCGTGACGGCGGCCGGCACCTTCCAGTGCAGGTTCGACGCGACCGCCGCGTCGATGATCGGCTGCGGCAACTCGCCGTAATGCCCGACCGTCGTTTGCACCTGCGCGTCGACCAGCGGGCGGGCGGCCAGCGAATAATACGTCGGGCTTCCCGGATCCACGCGGCCGGTCGGCTGGGTCATGCCCATCATGGCCGCCTGGTAGTTCTCGATGGCGAGCGTGGTCCCCACGTCTGCGACACCGGTCACGGGCACCGGCGCATGCGGCTTGGGCAGCCGGTCGTTCAGCAACGACTGCACGACGAACACGTCGCCGGGCACATTCAGGCCATCGCGCCCGACCGAGGTGAAGATCGGCGGTGCGATCCGGCCCATCTCGTCGGTGCTCAGGATCGTCGGTGAGGGGATCAGAGCCATGGTCGGTAACCTATCGTTGAGGCCGGCTCTTGGCGACACGCTCCGTCGGGCGCACGGCATCACCCGAACGGTCGTCGGACTCGCACGCGGGATCAAGAAACACCTGCAGTGTCCCTTCACACCCCCCGGCCCCTCCCGCAAGCTAACGGCATTCGCAGGTCTCGGTCGGCGATCGCTTTCAGGTCCCTCACCGCTCCTTTGGGGCGGAGAGGGTCGGTGTGAGGTCGGGTGGTGCCGCCCGCGCCGATGCCCGCCGGGTCAGCTCAAACCATCCTCGCGAACACGCCGCTTTCCGCCTAGCATCGCCGCCGGGGAGACAACGCCGATGTTCCTGCATGTGAACGACCTGACCGTGCACGTCCAAGTCGAGGGGCCGGAGACCGCGCCGCCACTGCTGCTGCTGCATTCGCTCGGCACCTCGCTGCATGTATGGGACGCACAGGCGGCAGCCCTGGCGCAGCATTACCGGGTGATCCGGCCCGACATGCGCGGCCACGGGCTGACCAGCGTGACGCTCGGGCCATACACGCTGCACGCGCTCGCGGCCGATGCGCTGGCGGTGCTGGATGCGCTCAAGATCGAGCGCGCGCATGTCGCGGGGCTGTCGATCGGCGGCGCCATCGCGCAGACCATGGCGGCGCGGGCCGGCGGGCGGCTGCGCTCGTTGATCCTGTGCGACACGGCGATGACGTTTCCGACCGAGGCGATGTGGCGGGACCGCGCGGCGCTGGTGCGGGCGCAGGGCACGGACGCGGTCGTGGAGCCGGTGATGGCGCGCTGGGTGACCGAGGATTTCCTGCCGTCGCCCGCCGCCGAGGGGTTGCGCGCGATGCTGCGCCGCACCGACCGCGAAGGCTATGCCGGCTGCGCCGAGGCGCTGGCGGGCGGCGACCTCGTCGAGAGCACGGCGGCGCTGCGCATGCCGGCGCTTGTGCTGGTCGGGGAGAACGACCTCTCCACCCCGGTCGCCGCCGCGCAGGCGATCGTGGACGCCATTCCGGGCGCCGCGCTCAAGGTGCTGCCGGGGGCGGCGCATATCCCGACGGTGCAGGTGCCGGAAGCGGTGACGGCGGCGATGCTGGCGTTCCTCGCGGTGCAGCCGGCGTGACGGGGACAAGCATGGACGACCCTGACCCCGAGCCGTTCCGCCCGTTCGTGCCGGGCACGCAGCCGCCCTACGACGCGCCGCCGTATCGCTCTACCGCGCTGCGCCACCCGGCGCAGCCGCTGGTGGCGCTGCCGCACACCATCACGGAAACCACCGGCCCGCAGTTCTCGCCGGCACGGTTTCCGGCGGTGATCGACATTTCCGTCGTCGATGGCCGCGCCGCGGTCGGCGAGCGCATCATCGTCGAGGGCCGCGTGCTGGACGAGGACGGGCGGCCGGTGCCGCACACGATGATCGAAATCTGGCAGGCCAACGCCGCCGGCCGCTACCACCACCCGCGCGACCAGCACGCGGCGCCGCTCGACGGCAATTTCCGCGGCACCGGGCGCGTGTTCGCCGATGCGCGTGGCGCCTATCGGTTCACGACGATCAAGCCGGGCGCCTATCCGTGGCGCAACCACGCCAACGCGTGGCGGCCGAACCACATCCATTACTCGCTGTTCGGGCCGGGCTTCGCGACGCGGCTGATCACACAGATGTATTTTCCGGGCGATCCGCTGCTGCCGCTCGACCCGATCTTCAACTGCGTGCCGGACGCGGCGGCGCGCAACCGGCTGGTGGCAGCCTTCGACATCGGCGTGACGCAGCCCGAATGGGCGCTCGGCTACCGGTTCGACATCGTGCTGCGCGGCCGTGGCGCGACGCCGGCGGACCCGGCCGACGACCACGAGGAACAGGTCTGATGCCGATCGCCACCGCGCACCAGACGATCGGGCCCTACTGGCACCTGCTGGACGACCCCACCTGGGCCGACTTGTTACGATTTGGCGCCGAGGGCGAGCGCATCAGCATTAGCGGCCGCATCACCGACGGCGACGGCGCGCCGGTGGCCGATGCGTGCGTCGAGATTTGGCAGGCCGATCCGCCGGCCTCCGACACATTCCCGGGTTTCGGCCGCGCGGCGACGGATGCGGAGGGCGTGTTCCGCTTCGTCACTCTGAAGCCGGGCGCGGTGGCCGGGCGCGGCAACGGCGTGCAGGCGCCGCACCTCGCCATCGCCATCTTCGCCCGCGGGCTGCTGCGGCATCTGGTCACCCGCCTCTACTTCGCCGGCGAGCCGCAGAACGCCATCGACCCGCTGCTGAACGCGATCGAGGACGAGGCCCGCCGCGCCACCCTGATCGCGCAGCCGGACGGGCCGGGCCGCTGGCGGCTCGACATCAGCCTGCAAGGCGCGGCGGAGACGGTGTTTCTGGATGTGTGAGGTGCGGGCGGACCGCGCCGACCTGAACCTCCCGTTATGGGAGCGGGCCGGGCGCCGACAATGGCGGTGAACCCGGCCGACAGCGCCGTGTTCGGCACGCTGTATGGCTCGGACGCCATGCGCGCGGTGTTCGACGAGGCCGCGTTCTTCCGGCGCATGCTGGACGTCGAAGCCGCCTTGGCACGCGTGCAAGGCCGGCTCGGGCTGATCCCGGCCGAGGCCGCCGCCGCGATCTCGGAGGCGGCGGGGACGGTGGCACTGGACCCGGCGGAGCTGGCGGCGAGCGTGCGGCGGGTCGGCTACCCGGTGGTCGGGGTGGTCGCCGCACTGACCCGCGCGGCGGGGGCGGAGGCCGGACGCTGGACGCATTGGGGCGCCACCACGCAGGACATCATGGACAGCGCCCAGGCGCTGCAGATCCGCGACGGGTTCTCGCTGATCCGCTCCGACCTGACGGCGACGGTGCGGGCGCTCGCGGACCGGGCGGAGGCGCATCGCGGCACGGTGATGGCGGGGCGGACGCATCTGCAACACGCGCTGCCGGTCACATTCGGGCTGAAATGCGCGGTCTGGTTCGCGCCGCTGGTGACGCACATCGCGCGGCTCGACCAGCTTCGCCCGCGTGTCGAACTGGTGCAGTTCGGCGGCGCCACCGGCACGCTGGCCTCGCTCGGCGCCGAGGGGCTGGCGGTGGCCGACGCCCTGGCGGCGGAACTGGCGCTCGGCGCCCCTGCCCTGCCCTGGCACGTCGCCCGCGACGGCGTCGCCGAGGCGGTGGGGTTTCTCGGGTTGCTGTGCGGCAGCCTCGCGAAACTGGCAACCGACGTGATTCTGCTGGCGCAGACCGAAGTGGCGGAAGCCGCCGAGCCGTTCGAGGCCGGGCGCGGCGGCTCCTCGACGATGCCGCAGAAACGCAACCCGATCGCCAGCGAGTACATCCTGGCCGCCGCGCGGTCCGTGCAGGCACTGGTGCCGGTGATGCAGGGGGCGATGGCGGCCGATCAGGAGCGCGCCACCGGCCCATGGCAGGCCGAGTTGCTGGCGCTGCCGCAGGCGTTCGTGCTCGCCCACGGCGCGCTGCGGCACGCCCGCGATCTGGCGGAGGGCATGACCGTCGACCCGGCGCGCATGCTGCACAATCTGGAGGCGACGCACGGCCTGATCATGTCCGAGGCGGTGATGATGGGCCTCGCGCCGCTGCTCGGCCGCGGCACCGCGCATCACGTGGTCCGCCACGCCTGCGACGCCGCACTGGCCGAGGGCATCGGGCTTGCCGAGGCGCTGGCGCTCGAGCCGACGGTGGCGGCGCAACTCGACGCCGCGGCGATCGCGCGGCTGACCGACCCGCAAACCTACCTGGGCAGCACCCAGGCCTTCATCGACCGCGCCCTGTCGGCGGCTCGGGCGGTGACGTAGCGGCGGCCGCTGCGGCCAACACAAGTTGTTACCGCTCGGCGATGAATTAAGGCATATCGTTCCCCTGGGTTGACGACGGTCCTCGGCGCCGTCCTGTCGTGCCGGCCGTCGCGCACCCGCGAACCGTCCCAGGGAGCCGACAATGAGCACCACCTCACCCACGGCCTGCCACCCGTATTTCAAGCTGCGTTCCAAGATCCCCGCCGCGGCCGCCGCGGCGCCCGCGACCTGGAGCGTGCCGGCGCTGTGCGCCGCCTACCAATGGCCCACCAAGCAGAAGGGCGGCGGCGTGATCGGCATCGTCGAACTCGGCGGCGGCTGGACGCCGGCGGACGTGGCCGCCTACTTCGCGTCGATCAAGCAGCCGCTGCCGAAGATCACCGACGTCTCGGTGGACGGCACCACCAACAGCCCCGGCCAGAGCGACGCGGACATGGAGGTGGCGCTGGATATCCAGGTCTCGGCCGCCGCCTACTATGTCGCCACCGGCAAGCCCGCGACGATCCGCATGTACTGGTCGCAGGACATCGCCAGCGCGGTCGCCAAGGCGGCGGCGGACGGATGCGACGTGTGCTCGATCTCCTGGGGCGCCGACGAGGCGGACTGGGGGGTGCCGGCGGCGACGCAGATGGAGGCGACCGCGCAGGCGGCGACCGCCAAGGGCATGACGGTGTTCGCCGCCGCCGGCGACAACGACTCCTCGGACGGCGGCCCCAACGCCTCAAACGTGGACGTGCCCGCCGCCTGCCCGCATGTGATCGCCTGCGGCGGCACCAGCAAGACCCGCACCGCCGAGACCGTCTGGAACAACGACCCTGGCAAGACCAGCGGCGAGGGCACCGGCGGCGGCTACTCGCGCGACTTCAAGCCGATCCCGGCGTGGCAGAAGGGCGCGCCGAAGCCGCCGGCCGGGCGCGGCCGCATGGTGCCGGACGTGGCGGCCAACGCCGACCCGAACACCGGCTACGAGATCATCGTCGGCGGCCAGCCGCAGGTGGTCGGCGGCACCAGCGCGGTGGCCCCGTTGTATGCGGGGCTGTTCGCGGCGTTCGGCACGAAAGCGGGCTTCGTCGATCCGGAACTGTGGGCGCACCCGAAATGCTTCACCGACATCACGGTGGGCAACAACGGCGCCTACAAGGCGCTGGTCGGCCCGGACCCCTGCACCGGCCTCGGCGCGCCGATCGGCGACAAGATCGCGGCCGTTGTGGTGAAGCCGGCGGCGGCGATGGCGTAGGCGACATTTCGGCCGCCAGATCGGATTGATTCTGGAATGTTGCCATGCCGACGCCAGGCAGCGCATGCTGCCGGGCGGGGTGGCCGTCCAAACGCGATGAACGCCCGCCCGAACCAACAAGGGAGGCAACCGCCATGGGCGAGCAAGTACCGCAACCGGACCCGAGGACAATCCGCATCCTGGCGATCGACGGCGGCGGCATCCGGGGCATCCTGCCCGCCCGCGTGCTGCAGGAGATCGAGGCGCGCACCGGCAAGCCGATCGCCGATATGTTCCACTTGATCGCCGGTACCTCCACGGGCGGCATCATCGGCTGCGGGCTGTATGCCGGGCTGAGGCCAAAGGCCCTCGGCGATCTGTACGCCACACGCGGCAGCACGATCTTCCCGCACACGCTGTGGCAGACGGTGACGACGCTGGGCAATATCAGCGGCCCGAAGTATCCGGCCCAGGCGCTGGAGAGGATGCTGGCGCAAACGCTGGGCGACGCGTGGCTCTCGGGCACCGTGGTGGATGCCGAGCTGCTGGTGCCGAGCTACTGCATCCAGCTTCCGAACGCGGTGCCGGTGGATGGCGGGGTAATGAGTACCCGGATGCCATACCTGTTCAAAAGCTGGAAAGCCCGCGGCACGCTGCCCGACCCCGGCGACAAGGCGACGGCGCTCGATTTCAGGCTGCGCGACGTGGCGCGGGCGACCTCGGCCGCACCAACCTATTTTCCGCCGGCGCAGATCCAGAACCATGACGGCGACCCGTATTGGATGGCCGACGGCGGGCTGTTCGCCAACAACCCGGCGATGGCCGCGCTGACCTCGGCGCGGCGGATCTACCCGGACGCAGCACGCTTCCTGCTGGTCTCGCTCGGCACCGGCGAGCGGGAGCGCGCGATCGACGGGCCGACGGCGGCCGGCTGGGGCGAGCTTGGCTGGCTGCATCCGGTGCTGTCGATCCTGATGGACGGCAACGCCGACACCGTGTGCTACGAGGCCGACCAGGAACTGGCCGACGACCACCGCCGCTTCGACGCCTCGCTCGGCAACGATCCGACACTCCCATGGACGGTGCACGAAGACTTCGACGACGCCACACCGGACAACATCGCGCGGATCGAGGCGCTGGCGCAGAAGCTGATCGCCGACAAGGCAGGCGCGCTGACGACGCTGTGCGACGAGCTGCGGCTGCCGAAATGGAAGATCGGGCCGCATCGGCCCGAGTGATAGCGGGCCGCTCGGGACAACGCCCCTTCCCGCTTGACGCAAGCCGCCGCATCCCCGACAGCCGCGACGGGGGGGCGGAAAACATGGTCATCGTGCTCAACGGCGGTTCCAGTTCCGGCAAGTCGAGCATCGCGCGGTGCCTGCAAGCGCTGCTGCCGGTGCCGTGGCTGACCTTCGGGGTGGATACGCTGATGGCAGCGATGCCGGCGGCGCTCTGGGATTCCACGGCCGGGATCGCGCTGCTCGCGGGCGGAGAAATCGCGGTCGGGCCGGCGGTGCGGCATTTGTATGCCACCTGGGTGCGCGGCGTCGCGGCGATGGCGCAGGACGGCACCGGGCTCATCCTCGACGAGGTGTTGCTGGACGGGGTGGAGGGGCAGCGGCAATGGCAGGTCGCCCTCGCGGGCGTGCCGGTGCTGTGGGTCGGCGTGCGCTGCGATCCGGCGGTGGCGGCGGCGCGGGAGGCGGCGCGCGGCGACCGCGTGGCCGGCATGGCCGCCTCGCAGGCGCAACGCGTGCATCGCAGCGTCGCCTACGACCTGGAGGTCGATACCACGCAGATGTCGGCCGTGGACTGCGCCCGCATCATCGCCAAGCGGATCGGCTGACCGGCGCTACCAGCCGTAGCCGGGCCAGTTGTAGTGGCGGTGCAACTGCTGCTCGGTGATCCGGTCGACCGCGGCGACCGGGTCCCAGGGCGGGCTCGATTTGACCTGCTCGCGGCTGACATTCAGCCGGACGTGGCTGTCCGCCGTATCGACGGACTGCACCGCGAACGGCGCCAGCAGGACGTGCTGGCCCATCCACCAGTTGCTGGTGGCGACCATCAGGTAGCGGATGTCCCAGACGGCGTCGTCGGCCAGGAAATTCTCCACGTGGCCGATGTCGCCGTCGGTGGCGTGGATGTGATAACCGATGACGGCGTCGACGCTGAGCAGATGCGGGTCGCCGGCCTGCCGGGGTTCGCGGCCGGCCAGCCCGGGGGGCGGGGTCTCGGCAAAGAACGGCGGCGCCGACAGCGGCGATGCGATCGCGTTCATGCCGGGCAGGCCGAGCCCGCCATGCCGGTCCCAGCCGTAATAGTCGTAGACCATGGACTGCACTTGTTCGGTGACGGGCTCGTGCTCGCTGATGTCCGGGCCGTCTTCGATCTGCCGCTGCGTCAGCCGCACGGACAGCGCCAGATCGTCGCGCATGCCCATCATCGGCAGCCCGGCGCCGGAGGGTTCCCCGAGGTCCAGCGGCTCGATCGCCGACGGGTGGATCAGCAATTGCCGGCCCGGCAGCCACGCGCCGGTATCGACCACCAGCCAGCGCACCTTCCAGGTCCGGTCGTCGAACAGGAAATCCTTGACCGTGCCGGCCCGGCCGTCGGTGGCGTCGACGGGGCTGCCCCGCAGGCTGGAAAGGGCGAAGAGCATGGAACGGTCCTAACCTGGATGATCGGGCGGCTGAACGGATGCGCGCGACACGGCCGCGGCACGGCCGCGGTGGGCTGGCACCCTGTTCAAGTCGGGCGGGCGGCCCCGGGTTCCACGCCAGGGCCGGCCGGCCAGCAGCGCGGCAACGCCCAGCGCCGCGGCCGCCCAGGCCCAGCCGATCCCGGGCGGCGCGTAGCGGAACCGCACCTCGGCGTGCCCGGCCGGCAGCGGCACCGCCTGAAAGATCTCCTGCGCCACGGCCACCGGGGCCGCCGCGCCGTTGACCTCGGCCCGCCAGCCGGGGTCGAACATCTCGCGCCGCACCAGCGTCGTGGGCGCGGGGCAGTCGGCAGCCAGCGCCTCCCGGCCGGCCGGCGCCAGCACGCAGCCGGGCGCATCGGCGGCGAAATACGGCGCCGGGTGCGGCAATTCGTAGATGTCCAGGATCGCGTCGCCGTAGACGCGCGGCGGCGGCGCGGCGACCGGCGGCAGGTAGGCCAGCGTCAGGTCCGGCGAAACGCCCGGGCGAAGGCCGGCCGGCGTGCGGATCGCCACCAGCGCGGCGGCGTCCGCCGCCGCTTGCGGCCAGAGCGGCACGGGCAGCGGCTCGGCGCCCTCGGTGCGGACCAGCAGCCAGCGCATCTCGTCGCCGTCCAGCACCGTGAGCGGCGGCATCAGCGGCACCGTCAGCGCGCCGCCCGCCCCAGTGGCGGCGACGCCGGAGGTGCAGTCGCGCGGCGTGCAGATGTCCAGGCGCACCGCGCCGGCCGCGCCGCCGGCCGCCACCGCGACGGAGGCAAGCCGGCCGCCCGGCACGCTTGCCGCCGGGACGCCGCCGAACAGGCTTTCGCCGAGCCGCAGCGCCACCGTGTCCGGCGGCGCGCCGGTGGCCGGTACGCGCAGGCGCGGCGCGGCGAACGGGTCCACGCCCGCAGGCGTCAGCACGAACCGCACGCCGGCCTCGGCATAGGCCGGCAGGCGTTGCGCCAGCGCCTCCGCGCGGGTCTGCTCGCCGGCGACCGGCGCCGGATAGTTGCCGGTGAAGTTGACGTCGTCCGCCCCCGGGTCCAGATGCGCGCGGATGTAGTCCACCCATCGGGCCGGCACCGGCAGCACGTTGTGGTTGATCGAGGCGAGGCCGAAATTTGTGCCCCAATTCGGCTGCAGCGGGCCGAGCGTGTAGAACCGCGCGAGGCCAAGATTGGCCTGCAGAAACGCGATCGCCGCCCGGTCGATCGGCACTTTGCGGGTGCCCGAGAGCAACGGCAGCGCGAACACCAGCGCCGCGTACGCCACGAGAACCAAGCCGGGCAGCACGGCACGGCGCGGGCCGCGGCGGTCCCACAGCAGGCCGGCGGCCAGCAGCCACGCCCCCAGCGCCGCCCCCAGGCTGGCCACGACATAGGCGGCGTGCAGGTGATCCGCGTGCAGCAGCGGCCGCAGCACGCCCGCCGCCAGCCACAACGCCCGCGCCAGCCCCAGCAGCACGATGGCCGCCGCCCCCAGGCTCGCGGCCCGCGGCGGCGGGCCGAGCCGCAGCCAGTCGTCCAGCGCCAGACAGGCCAGCACCAGCAGCGCGAACGCATAGGACGGCACGGCATACAAATAGAAGGCCGCCTGCCGCACGAACGGCACCAGATCGAACAGCGCCGCGGCCCCCGGCCACTGCGCGGTCTTGGCCATGGCGAGCGCGATCCACCCCGCAAGGACCCAGCGTAGCCCGGCATGCGGCAGCCGGGCGGGCGTGCCGCGCCGCGTCAGCGCCAGCAGCCCCACCCCGAGCATCGGCAGGCCGAGATAGCCGCCCACCAGAAACCAGGGCGTGGTGGTGCCGAGCGGCCCCTGCACGTATGGCACCAGCAGCAGCGCCCAGCAGGTCGGCTCCAGCGGCGCGTCGCCGATGGCCGCGTGCGAGCCGACGAAACTGGTGGCCAGGTCCTGCAGGAACGGCAGCGTCACCGGTGCTGCGAGCAGCAGGCCGAGCACGCCCCCGGCCGCGATCTTGCGCACCGTGGCCGATCCGCCGCCCACCGCCCGCCAGCCGGCCCAGGCCGCCGCCAGCAGCCCGTCGATGAACGCGACCTCCGGAAACCCCGCATAGAGCGAGCCGGCGACGCCCACCGCCACCCAGCCGAACCCGCCCGGGGCGCCGGCGCGGCCCGCGCGCGCCGCGCGTTCGATGCCGAGCAGCAGCAGCGGCAGGAACGGCAGCGGGTTGATCGGCGCGTGCGAATACCAGGCAAAGGTGCCGTTCAGTTCGAACAGGATGCCGCCGAGCAGCGCCACCCGCCGGGCCAGCCCGAGGTCGCGCAGCAGCGCCAGGGCCGCGAGCCCGCCGACGATCTGCAACGCCAGCTTGTTCAGCAGCACCCCATGCGGCAGCGCCAGCAGCAGGGTGAACGGCAGGAACAGCGCCGCCGGCTGCATCTCCGCCGCCAGCGGCATGCCGACCCCGGCCAGCGGGTTCCACCACGGCACCCGGCCATGCAGCCACGCCCGCGCCGCGAACCCGCCGAGCGCCTCGGTGGTCAGGCCGGCATTCGGGTCCAGCCATCCCGGCTGGCCGGGCAGCAGCCCCCGCGGCGCCGCCTCCCCGAGGGTCGAGGTGAAGAACAGCGGATCGGCGGAGAGGTGCAGCAGCCACAGCGGCGCGTGCACGGCCGGCGGTACCAGCAGCAGCACCAGGACCGGCACCCAATGCGACGGATTGGCGAAAAGGCGCATCGGGACGGCGTCCGGCGAGATGAGGCGGCGATGCTAGCCGGTACGATGGCGGATCGTCACGCCTCCGGGCGCAGGTCCTCGGCGGCGAGTTCCAGCAGCCGCTCCATCGCCGCGCGCGCGCCGGCGGCGTCGCGGAAGCGGATGCGCTCCAGCACCTCGCCATGCGCGGCGAGCGCGCGGGATTGCGTGGTCATGAGCTGGTTGGTGATGCCGAACACGGCGCGCAACGCCGCCTCGATGGTGCCGACAAGGCCCAGCAGCACCACGTTGCGGCTGGCGGCGATGATGCCGCGGTGGAAGGCGAGATCGGCGTCGCAGCAGGCCGCCAGATCATGCGGGATGGCGGCGCGCATGCCGAGATACGCGGCCTCGATGACGGCGAGGTCGGCGGCGGTGCCACGCCGCGCCGCCAGTTCCGCCGCCGCCGGCTCGATGATCCGCCGCGCCTCGATCAGCCCGGCCACAAGGTCCGCGTCGCGCATCAGTTCCGGATGCCAGGACAGCACGGCGGGGTCGAGCAGCCGCCAGTCGTCGCGCGCCCGCACCCGCACGCCGATGCGCGGGCGGGTTTCCACCAGCCCTTTCGCCGACAGCACCTTGATCGCCTCGCGGATCGAGGTGCGGCTGACACCGAGGGTGGTGGCGATATCCTCCTCGCGCGGCAGCACCTCACCCGGGGCGTAGCGGCCGCCGAGTACCCAGGCGCCGAGCGTGCGCACCACGCTGTCGTGCACGCGCCCGCCGGCCGGCACGGCGACGGAGGCGCGCATGGCGCTCAGCGGCCGGTGATGGATTGGCGCCGCACCCGCCGCTCGATGATCGTCTGCAGCACGACGGAGAGCACGATCACCAGCCCGAAGCAGAGCTGCGTGTAGAACGCGTTGATGCCGGCCGAGACAATGCCGGCGTTGATCGCGCCGATGATGTAGGCGGCGACCAGCGAGCCGATGATGCTGCCGGTGCCGCCAAACACCGAGGTACCGCCGAGGAACACCGAGGCGATGGTGTTCAGCAGGAAGCCGTCGCCGGTGGTCGGCCAGAAGTAGTAGCCGACGAACGAGGTCATGAGCCCGGCGAACACCGCGACCACACCGACCAGCATGAAGGCGCCGGTCTTCACGCCGACGACGTTGATGCCCATCAGGCGCGAACTCGTCGGGTTGTCGCCGACCAGGAACACGTGCGCGCCGAAGCGCGTGCGGTTCAGCAGCACCCACAAAATCGCCGCCAGCAGCAGCGCCCACAGCGATTGCACCGGAATGCCGAACACGTGCGAATTGAAGATCGCCTGCATCGCCGGATAGTGTTCCTGCGTCAGCGGCACGCCGGTGCCGTTCATCAGGATCAGCTCGATGCCGCGGTACAGGAACGAGGTGCCGATGGTGATGACGAGCGAGGGGATGTTCAGCCGCGCGATCAGCGTGCCGTTGAGCCAGCCGCAGGCCGCACCGGTGGCGAAGCCGGCGACCAGCCCCAGCCAGTGCGGCAGCCCGGCCTGCGCCACGAGGCAGAACACCGCCGTGCCCAGCGCCATGATCGACGGAAACGACAGGTCGATCTCGCCGGTGATGACGACGAAGGTCAGCGCCAGGGCGATCACCGCGAACAGCGGCGTGGTCTCGGCGAAGGCGGAGTAGATGTCGGGGTCGAGGAACACCGTGGGGGCGGCGGCGATGAACGCCGCCCACATCGCAAGGCCGACGCCGATGATGCCAAGCTGCGAGCCGTAGCGGCGCATCACCGAGGGCGGACGGATGCGGTTGTTGCCCGGCTTGGCAGGTTTTTGGATGGCAACGTCGGTCATGGCGGTCCTCGGTGGGCGGGCTTCTGTCCGTTCCCCGTCATCCCCGCTTTCGCGGGGGGGACGGTCACGGGAGGAAAAGATCTAGTCATTCAATGCATCGACCCGGACCGCGCGACGCGGTACAGCCGCTCGATCAGCTCGTCCATGGTGATCTCGCTGCGGCTGTACATGCCGGCGACGCGGCCGCGGTCGAGCACGTACAGGCGATCGACCACCGGATAGACGTGGAAGATGTTATGGTCGATGAAGATCGCCGATTTGCCGGCGTTCTTGATGCCCTCGACGAAATCCAGCGTCTTGCGGGTCTCGGTCAGCGACAGGCCCATCGTAGGTTCGTCGAGGATGACGAGGCGCGCGTCGAAATACAGCGCGCGGGTGATCGCCACCCCCTGCTTCTCGCCGCCGGACATGGTGGCCACGACGTTGTCCGGGTGCACGGCGGCCGAGGTGAAGCCCATGTGCTCGTTCATCAGCCGCGCCGCCTCGCTGCGCATGCGCTTGACGTCGAGCAGGCCCCAGCGGTTGGTGGGTTCGCGGCCCATGAACATGTTGCGCCAGATCGGCTGCTTTTCGCACAGCGCGCGTTCCTGGTAGACCGTCTCGATGCCGAGGCCGCGCGCGCGCGCCACCGACCAGTCGTCGATGTGCTTGCCTTCGAAGTGGATCTCGCCGCCGGGATCGGGGCGGTGGTAGCCCATCACGGTCTTCACCAGCGTCGATTTGCCCGCTCCGTTGTCGCCGAGCAGCCCGACGATCTCGCCCGGATAGACGGCGAAATTCACCTGCGCCAGCGAGCGGACTTCGCCGAATGTCTTGGACACGTTGCGCAGTTCGATGACCGGAACGCGGCCGGCGTTGGCGTCGTCTGGCATGCGGGCCTCGATTGGTTGGTCCCTCTCCACCCCGATGGGCGGAGAGGGGAAAGCGTCGTCCTGCTCAGCGGATTTCCTGCGCGGCCAGCGGCGCCACGGCGGCGACGTTGGTCTTGTCGACGAAGGCGCCGGCGGTGTTGATGTCGAGGCCGGAGAAGCCGAACTTCTTGGTCAGGCAGATGTTCAGGATCGGCAGATAGCCCTGCAGGTACGGCTGCTGGTCGATCACCAGGTTCTGGTAGCCGTCCTCGACCGCCTGCGCGGTGTTGGGCGACATGTCGAAGCCGGCGAAGAAGATCTGGCCCGGCTTCAGCGAGGCGGCCTTGGCATAGACCGAGACGTTGGAGGTCAGGCCGCCATGGTCGGTGACGACGATCTTCACGTCCGGGTTCTTCTTCACCACGCCGACGAAGGTCGCGGTGCCGGCGTTGGGGTCGGCGTTGGTGGCGCTGTCGATCTCCTGATAGATCACCTTGGCGCCGACTTTCTCGAACGCCTCGATCACGCCGACGGTGCGCTGGCCGCGGTCGCCGCCCTGCCCTTTCAGCCCCCAGACGAACACGCTGTCGCCCGATTTCAGCCCGGCGCGCTTGGCCGCCTCATTGGCCAGCGCCGCGCCGGCCTTGTAGTTCGGCGCGCCGACATAGCCGAAGCCCGCCGAACTGTACTTCGCCTGGGCTTCCAACAGCGACGTGTTCAGGCTGGTGAAGATGATGCCCTTCGCATACGCCTGATCGACCAGCGGGTCGGTCGCGGCGTCACCGCCGAAGCCGTAGGTGGCGATGCCGTCCACCTTGGTCGCGATCGCCTGCTTGATCTGCGTCAGCATCTTGTTCGGGTCCCAGTCCGAGAAATAGTAGTTCATCGTGGGGCCGAGGTCGTGCTCCGCCTGGCGGAAACCGTTGTAGACGTTGTTGGCGAACACGCCGCCCTGCGGGCCGCCCGGGAACGCGGCGATCTTCACGCCCGCGCACCACTTGTCCTTCGGATCGGTGGCCGACGCCGTGCCCGCGAATGCCAGCGTCGCCACGACGGCGGACGCTGCCAGAACGGCGTATCCTCGAAGACTCATCTGCATTGGTTCCTCCCTTGCTAGAACTGTGTGTTTCACCAATCGACGATGGTGCCGTCATCCAGCACCGCGTTGGTGGTGTGGATCACTTCCGGTGCGAACGGGTGGCGCGCGCAGGCGGCTTCATCAACCTCGATGCCGAGGCCGGGCGCGTCCGGCACCTGCCAGCATCCGTCGATCATGCGGATCGGGCCGCGCACCACCTCGAAATACCAGGGCACGGCGCCGACCATCTCCTCCTGGATCATGTGGTTCGGCGTACTGACGGCGAAGTGCAGCGCGGCGACACCGGCGATCGGGCCGAGCGGATTGTGCGGGGCGATGCCGATCGAGGCGGCTTCGGCCATCGCCGCGATCTTCTTGGCTTCCAGCAGGCCGCCGCAATGGCAGATGTCGGGCTGCGCGATCGAAATCGCTCGCAGGCGGAACAACTCGTCGAACTCGGCGCGATCGACCAGCCGCTCGCCGGTCGCCAGTGGCACCGACGTCCGCGCGGCGACGGCGGCGAGCGCCGCGGTTTCGCCCGGCGGCAGCACCTCCTCCACGAACATCGGCTTTCCGGGCGCCAGGGCTTCGATGTACGACAGCGCCGCGGCGGCGCTCGCGGTGCGGCCATGGAAATCCACCATGATTTCGATCTCCGGCCCCACCGCCGACCGCAGCGCCGACATCAGCCGGAAAACCTTGTCCACTTCGGCGGCGGGCGCGTGGTAGTGCGTGTACGGAATGAACACCGCCTTGAACGCGCGATAGCCTTTTTCCACCACCGCGCGCGCCCGCTCCACCAGCGGTTCGGCCTCCATGCTTTCGTACACGGCCCGCATGTCGCCGAGGCCGAGATGCGTGTAGACCTTGACGCGGTCGCGCACCTTGCCGCCGAGCAGGCGCCACACAGGCACGCCGAAATGCTTGCCCATGATGTCCCACAGCGCCACTTCGATGCCGGAAACGGCGGACATGCCGATCACGCCGAGGCGCCAGAACGAGTGCTTCTTCATCGCCCGCACCGCCTGCTCGATGTCGCGCGGGTCGCGGCCGAGCAGCAGCGGGGCGAGGTCCTCGACGGCGCCGACCACGGCGCGCGTCTTCCACTCCAGGGTCGCCTCGCCCCAGCCGAACAGGCCGGGCTCGTCGGTCTCGACCTTGACGAACACCCAGTTGCGCATCTCGGCATTGACGACGCGCGTGCTGATGGCGGTGATCTTCACCCGTTCTCCCCCTGCGCCCGATCCTTCTGCGATATGATCGGACGGTCGAATTTATTGATCGTATTTATGGTCGCCTGTCCGCGTGCTATGCAAGCCCCAACGACGGCGGGGGGAAACGAACGATGGCGGCAGCGCGGCTGGCGGTGGACGCGCGCAACAAGCTCGGCGAGGTCCCGGTGTGGGACGTGGCGGAGCAGGCGCTGTACTGGGTGGACATCGAGGGGAAAAAACTGTTCCGCCTCGATCATGCCAGCGGCGCGGTGCGCGAGTGGCAGTTCGCCGAACGCATCGGGAGTTTCGCGTTGCGGCAACAGGGCGGCCTGGTCTGCGCGTTCGAGTCCGGCTTCGCCTTCTTCGACCCGGCCAGCGGCGCGGTGGACTGGATCGCGCGGCCCGAGGCGATGATCCGCCGCAACCGCTTCAACGACGGCAAATGCGACCGTGCCGGCCGGTTCTGGGCCGGCACCATGGACGACCGGCTGGCCGAGCACACGGGCTCGCTCTACCGGCTCGATCCGGACCGCAGCGTGCATCGCCTGGACGGCGCCATCGGCATCAGCAACTCGCTGGCGTGGAGCCCCGACGACCGCACCTTCTACTTCGCCGACACCATGGACGGGGCGATCTACGCGTACGATTTTGACGCGCGCAGCGGTGGCATCGCCAACAAGCGGGTGTTCGTGCGCACCGACGACCAGCCCGGCAGCCCGGACGGCTCGACCATCGACGCCGAGGGCCACCTGTGGAACGCGCAATGGGACGGCTGGCGGCTGGTGCGCTACGCGCCCGCCGGGCATGTGGACCGCATCGTCGACCTGCCGGTGCAGAAACCGACGAGCTGCATGTTCGGCGGCCCGGACCTGCGCACGCTGTATGTGACCAGCGCGATCTGGGATCTGTCGGCGGCCGCGCTGGCAACGCAGCCCTGGGCCGGCGGCGTGCTGGCGCTCGATGTCGGCGTGGCGGGCTTGCCGGAGCCGCGGTTCGCGGGGTAGCGAGTGCTGCGTGGCGCAGGTGCATGACCCCACGATCGCGGCGTTCCGACAGGCCATCACCGCCGCGAATTGGCCGGTGACATCCGGGCCGCGATGCTGCCGAAATACCAGGCCCTGTCGGACGTCGATCGCGAGACCGTGGAGGCGCAAATTCTGCTGCGGCCGCGTTAGCGCGCGGGGGCGCTGGCGGGCCGCCTCCGACCGTGACAGGATCGGGCCGCGGACAGGCCGGATCGGGCGCCGGGCGGAAGGTTACGGTTGATAGATCCTTGCGAAACCGGCTATATGACACTGGAGCGTTAGGGGTTCGGTTGATGGTGCACTGCGGCAACACACGGGTTGGGCCATTGCTCTGCCGGTCCGCCGCGGCCGTCGGCCTGTTCGGCGTGCCCGGGCTGGCGCATGCGACGGACGTCTTCACGCCGCCGCCCGGCGTCTCGGACTACTACATCGCGTTCAACAGCGCCGACACCACGGACGCAACGTCGTCGTCGATTGCCACCTACAACAGCTTCGTGGCCAGCGAGGCGGCGCAGAACACGCTGTTGCCGTCGACCACCTGGTACGCCATCGGCAGCACCGCCACGACCGACGCGCTGGCCAATCTCGGCTGCCCCGCGGCGGCCTGCTCCGACGTGCCGGTCTACCTTGTGGACGGCACCGAGGTTGCCACCTCGCTCGCCAACCTGTTCGCCGGGGTCATCCTCAACACGATCGACGAGGACCAGTTCGGCAACAACAACGAGAATTACGTCTGGACCGGCTCGAACTCGGACGGCACGGCGTCCACGGGCAACGAGTTGGGGTCGTCGGACCCCGAGATCGGATGGCCGATTGAAACGTCCATCATGATTGACATCGGGTTCAGCAACGATTCGACCAGCGAGAACTCCGTCTACGGCATCGGCCAGATCGTCACCGCGGTGCCGGAACCGGCCTCCGGTGTGCTGCTGGCCATCGGCGGCCTCGCCGCGGCCGCGATCCGGCGCCGGCTGCGCCGCTAGCGCGCGGCCCACTGGGCGGGCGCCCGCCGCAGCCGCCGTGAACATCACCGAACCGCTGCGCCGCGCCGCGATCGTTGCGCCTGACGCGGTGGCCATCATTCGCGCCGACGGCACCCCCCTCACCTACGCCGCGCTGGAGCGGCTGATCGACCGGATGGCCCAGCGCGTGGCGGGGCTCGGGCTGCGGCCGGGCGACGTCGTCGGCCTCGCGATCACCGGGCCGGACGAGTCGCTCGGCCTGATCCTGGCGTTCGCGCTGGCCCGCCTCGGCATTGCCAGCGCCGACCCGAGCCTGCCGGCAGCGCGGATGCGCTGGTGTTTCAAACTCGGCGCTGCCGCCGCGCCGGGCATCGTCGGCTTCGACGCCTCATGGCTCGCCGCGCCGGCGGCGGCGCAAGCGGTCGCGATCCACCCGGACCCGGCGGCGACGCTGCGGATCTTCGCCTCCTCCGGCACCACCGGCGTGCCGAAGCACGCCGCCGTCAGCCACGAGCTGATGACGCGGCGGGTGCTGAGCGGCCTGCTGGCGCTGGAAGGCGGCCCGGCAACCCGCATCGTGGCGGTCAACCTCGGCATCACGCTGGGCCTGAGTGCCGTGCTGCGGACGTTGTGGCTCGGCGGCACGCTGGTGCTCAGCAACCCCGCGGAGGCGCTGGCGGCGATCGAGGCGCATGGCGTGACCTCGCTGCTGGTCTCGCCGGTGGCGTTGCGCGCCGTGCTGCAGGCGATGTCGCCGCTGGCCCCGCCGCCACCGACGCTGCGGACGGTGGAAGTCTCCGGCAGCAAGCTGCCCGCGCCGCTGTATCAGCAGGCCGCCGCGCGGCTGTGCCGCAACATCCTGTCCTGGCTCGGCGCCACCGAGACCAGCGGCATCGCCGCCGGGCCGATGGCCGCGCTGGCGGCCCGGCCGGGCGCGGTCGGCTACGTGCTGGCGGGCGTCGAAGTGCAGGCGGTCGATGCCGCCAACGCGCCGCTGCCGGCGGGGCAGGAAGGCGTGCTGCGCGTGCGCGGCGCCAACAACGTCGTCGGCTATGTCGGCGAGGCCGGCGCCGAGAGCTTTCGCGACGGCTGGTTCTATCCCGGCGACATCGGCACGGTCTGGCCGGACGGCATGCTGTCGCTGGCTGGCCGCACCCACGAGGTGATCAACAGCGGCGGCGTGAAGCTGAGCCCGCATGTGATCGAGGAGGCGCTGCTGACACTGCCCCTGGTCACCGACGCGGCCGCGTTCGGCGTGCCGGACGCCGCCGGCATCGAGCAGCCCTGGGCCGCGATCGTCGCCGCCGCGCCGATCGACAATGCCGTGCTGACCGCCTTCTGCCAGAAGGTGCTGCCGGGCCGCGCGCCGAAAGTGATCCTGCAGATGCAGGCGCTGCCGCGAAACGCCAGCGGCAAGGTGCAGCGGGACCTGCTGGTGGCGTACGCGGTGCAGGTCAGCCGGCCGCGCACGCCGCCGGGGTAAGCACGGCGGCGGGCGGCCGGTTTGCACCCTCTCCGCCCGCCCTTGGGGCGGAGAGGGAGTTTCGTCCGCATGGCCCGGCCCGGCCTCACACCGCCGGATTGTCTCCCGGAAAGTGCAGAATCATCCGGTAGCAATCCAGGCTGCGACTATAGAACTCGTTGGTGGCACCCCACAGGTACAGCCGGAAGCGGCGGTAGTTGAACTCGCCAAAGTTGGCAACGACAAAGTCTTTGTTGCTGTCGAAGTTGGTCGCCCATTGCTTGAACGTGAGAAAATAACTCCAGCGATCGGAAAAACATTCCTTCATGCTCAGCGGCGTTTTTGCCAGTTGCGTCATGAAATCGTGCAGCACCAGAAAGCTATGGTTGCCGGGGTAGATATATTTCACCATGAACGACGACAGCTCGTATTTCTTGATGCAGGCGCTGCCGTCGAGAAAAATGTTGCCGCCGGGCTTCAGCAGTTCCATAAACTTCGCCAGCACCTTGTCGTATTGCGGCAGGTGCTCGATCACGCCCATGATGACAATGGCGTCGTATTTGCGATCGGTCTTGTAGGCCAGCAGGTCGGAGAAGATCAGTTCCCAATCCTGCCCCAGTTCCTTCGCCCGCCCCTTCAGGTAGTCGATGCTGGCCTGGCTGATCGAAATGCCGGTGCACTTCACCCCGCGGGCCGAGGCATAGGCGAACCACGCGCCCCAGCCCGGCCCGATCTCCAGGATATGGTCGCCAGGTTTCAGGCCCAGCTTCTCGAAGCAGTACTCGAATTTGCGCGTGGTCGCGACGTCCAGCGTCTCGTCGTCGGCGGCGTAGACACCCTGCGTGTAGCAGGGCGTGATCGGGTCGAGCAGGGACAGGAAGAAGCGCGGGTCGATGTCGTAGTGCGAGGCAATGGCCGCCCGGTTGGTCTTCACCTGCCCCATCAGCAGCGGTTGCAGGAAACGCCAGATCGTGGTGACGAGGTGGAAGTCGCCCAGGCCCTGGCGGAGCGTGAACGGCTTCAGCATGTCGCCATCGAGGTCGATGTCGCTGTTCAGGTAGGCATCGGCGAAGCGCCCTTCGTCGAGGCTGCTCAGCGCCTTCAGCCCGGCCGGCGTGTTCACCGAGACGCGGAACGCGGGCGCGCCCTTGCCGAACGCCTGCACCGCGCCGTCGAGCATGCGGATCTCGAAAGCGACGGGAGAGTCGGCAAAATGCTGCGCCACCTTGCGCAGCAGGAAGCCGGCGCGCCCACCGGCCGGCTGTGCGGACGGCTGCCGGGCAGCCGCCTGGTCGCCAGAGAGTGCGGCTTGGTCGGACATGACTGTCCCCTTCAAAATTTGCCCAAGTTTCACTCCGCTTGCGCCAATTGTCACGCCTCGTCCATGTGTTGGCGCGTGGTGCGCAGGACCACGACCAGCCAGGAGCCGAGCATGGGCACGTACAACCACTTCGCCGGCCAGAGCGCCGAACGCCTCGCCGCCCTCAGCGACGGCGTGTTCGCGGTGGCGATGACGCTGCTGGTGCTGGACCTGCACGCCCCGGCAATGGAGGTGGTGCACAGCGAGGCCGACCTGCTGGCGGCATTGTGGGCGCTGGGGCCGCGCCTGCTCGTCTACATGATGAGCTTCCTGACGCTCGGGATCTTCTGGGTCGGGCAGCAGACGCAGCTCAATTTCATCGAGCGCAGCAACCGGCATTTGTCATGGATTCATCTCGGCTTTCTGTTCGCGGTGACGCTGATGCCGTTCTCCACCGCGCTGATGGCCGAATTCATCGCCTACCGCACGGCGCTGGTGCTGTACTGGCTGAATATCCTGGGGCTCGGCGTGTTGCTGTTCCTGAGCTGGTGGTATCTGGAGCGCGCGGCGCTGGTCAAGCCGGGCCTGACGCCGGGGATCGCGGCGGCGGTGTGCCGGCGGATCATCTATTCCCAGTCGCTGTATGCCGTGGGCGCGGCGTTGTGCGTGTTCAGCACGACGCTCAGCCTCGGCTTCATCGTGCTGGTGCAGTTGAACTACGCTATCGCGCCGCGGCTCGGCGTGCTGGCGCGGCTATAGCCGGCGCGACGGCGACCGGGGCGGCGACGCTCCCCGGCCCGATCGCGTCAGGCCATGCCGGAGCCGTGTTCGGAGACGCGCTGGTCGGCAACGTCCTGCGCGGGCGGCGGCGGCGGCTTGGCGGCAGGCTCCGACGGAACCGGCGGCACATGCTTGGCGACGAGCAACGGCGATGCCGGCACGCCCTGCGTCGTTCCTTCTTCGACCCTGCGCTTCAGCGCGTCGCGTTTCTCCGCGAACTCGTCTGCCATCGCCTGATATACGTCGCGATACAGCGGATCGTCGCTGCTTTCCAGCAAACGCACACATTCCGCAATCTTTGCGGCGTAGTAACTTATATCGGCCATGACCCCATGGTTCTCCGGGCGCACCAAAAGCCGCACGAATCGGCCCTCTAACACACCATATGCAACAGTAACCATTTCGCACAAGTCGAGTCACGCGAAATGAGAGGTTGCGGCACGCCTGGGTGGGTTCAAGCGGGTTCGGGGGGCACTGGACGTGGCATCGCAGGCCGCCGCCTCGCGCGGGGATTGCAGCCGGCAGTCCCGCCACACGCCCGCCGGGCAGTACGCCGGCCGCCTCAGGCGCGCGAGTGCTGCTGCCGCGACGGGTCGGCGAAGTGGCCGGCGTGCCGCGTCCGCAGCGCCGCCTTGTCCACCCGGCCGGTTGCCGTGCGCGGCAGCGCCGCCACCGCCAGCATCGCCTCGGGCACCCACCAGGCGGGCAGAAGCTGCTCGCACAGGCGGCGGACCTGCGCCAGGTCCAGCGTCGTGCCCAGGCGCGGCACCAGCAGCAGCAGCGGGCGCTCCTGCCATTTCGGGTGCGGCGCGCCGATGCAGGTGGCCTCCGCCACGTCCGGATGCGCGGCGGCGGCGCGCTCCAGCAGCACCGCGCTGATCCACTCCCCGCCCGAGCGGATGGCGTCGCCGGCGCGGTCGAACAGGCGCAGGAAGCCATCGCCGTCGAGGCTGGCCATGTCGCCGGTGTCGAGCCATCCCTCGGCATCGAGCGCCGGCGTGCCGTGCCGGTCCGTGGCCGCCACGACCAGCGGGCCGCGCACGAACACCGCGCCGACGGCCATGCCGTCCGACGGCAGTTCCTGACCGTCGCCGCCGAGCAGCTTTACCTCCAGGCCGAACGGCAGCCGCCCGTGGCTGAGCCGCAGCCGCTCCGCCGCATCGCCGACGAGGTCGGCCGTCGCCGCGGTCGGGGCGGCGAAGGTGCAGGCCGGGCCAGCCTCCGCCAGCCCCCAGACCTGCGCGACATCGACGCCGAGCCGCGCCAACCCCAGCCGCAGCGCGGTCGGCACGGCGTCGCCCGTGCACACCACGCGGCGCAGCGCCGCCGGGGCCGCCCCGGCCGCCTCGGCCTCGGCGAGCAGCCCCTGCCAGGGCGCCGGAACGCCGACCGCCAGCGTCGCGCGCTCCCGGTCCGCGAGGTCGAACAGGCCGAGGCCGTCGGTGTGCCGGCCGGGCAGCAGCAGCGCAGCGCCCGCCATCGGCGCGATCAGGCCAAGGCCCCAGGCGCCGAACGACTGCAGCACCGCGCAGGCCAGCACCCGGTCCACGGCGCGCACCCCAAGCCCGTCCGGCTGGTTGGCGGCAAGCGCCTGCAGCAGCAGCGCCCGGTGGCTGGCCGGCAGCGCGCGGCGATGCCCGCGCCGGCCCTCGGTCTCGCACAGCGCCGCGGTCGTGGCCTCGTCGAAGACGGCCCATTCGTGGTCCTCGCCCTCGCTGGCCAGCAGCGGCTCGTAGCAGTGCAGCCCCATGGCCACCGGCAGCGGCAGCACCGGCATCTCCGCTTCCTCGCACAGCACCACGACTCGGGCGAGCGAGGCGCGCACCGGAGGCGCAATGCCGGCCACGACATCGGCCAGTGCCGCGTCGGCGAACAGCACCACGTCCTCGGCGGCGGCCAGCGCCTCGGCGACCAGATGCGGCGGCAGCCGCGGGTCGATCGGGTGGGCGACCGCGCCGATGCCGGCGGCGGCGTAGAATACCTCCAGCGCCCGCGCCCCATCCCAGGCCAGGATGCCGACGCGTGCGCCGGGCACCACGCCGAGCCGCGCCAGCACCCGCGCCAGCCGGCGGCAGCGGCGCTCGATCGCGGCATAGGTGGTGCGGTGCAGCCCACCGTGCTCCAGACGGGAAACCACTTCGACCGATGGGTGACTGCGGGCGGCGGCGCGCAGCACCGCCGACAGCATCAACGTCTGGCCCGGCGTGACGCGCTGCATTTTCCTCCCTCCGCTATCGCGCCGGCGCGGGCGGCAAAATTCGGTTGCGGGGCGATTTGTTCGACATTACGCGAGACCGCGACGGCAACGGAAGCGTTACGTTCACCGCCGCACCACACGCGGGATCATGGCCGCGGCATCGAAACGCACGGAGGGATGGTAGATCCGCAAACGAATGCCCGCATAGGTAGTCCCCTTAATGAGAATTTCCGCGGATATGGAACAATGATGCTTGCAATGCGCTGAATTTTTGAGAATATGGATGCGTGATGTGTCGCACCCATTCCCCGCGGACCAAAATGGTCCGCACCGCCTCGGCCAGGGCTGCGCGGTGCGCCGCCGGCCTGGGGCGCGCCTGCCGCAGGCTCGCAACCGACACCCGGGCCGTGACGGTGGTGGAATACGGCCTGATGGCCGCCCTGATCGTGGTTGCCATCGTCGCCGGCGTCTCCGGCTACACCGCCGGGCTCGGCGGCATGATGTCCAGCAGCTTCTCCCAGATCGCGGCGACGATGTAACCCGCCGCCGCCGCCGGTTCTCCGGCCGCGAACAGCCTGCCTTCAATCCCTCGCCAGATCGTGTTCGCAACAGTCGCAAGGCTGCCATGCCCGCAGCGGACGGCTGCGCAAATCCGGCGAAAATCGGCGGCCGCGGCGTTTTCAGCGCCTACCGGGAACATAATCGTTGTTGCAATTTGATACCCTGATCGTCTAGGAACACAAATGTCATCTACATTCATGAGACTCGATCGGTGATCGCCGACGAGCGACGGAGACGCAAAAACATGTTCGCCCAGGCCATCGCCCTGCTGCACCGCCTCCGCACCGACCGCTCGGCCGTCACCGCGCTGGAATACGGGCTGATCAGTTCGCTGATCGCCGTGGTCATCCTCAGTTCCGTCAGCTCCCTCGGCAGCCATCTCTCGACCACGTTCAGCACCATCGCCACCCATATGTAGGGCGCCGCCGCGTCACTCGGCGTGCGGGTCGGGCAGGGTCATCGCCTGCGCCACCTCGCGCGCCATCTTCGGATGGTCGTCGTACGGGTCGCGCGCGCGCTCCCAGTGCGAGGTCATCAGGCTCAGGGCCGCGGCCGTGCCGATGCACAGCAGGCCGCCGCCGCACAGCAGGCCGGCATCGGTCATGTCGATGCGGAACTGCAGCGCGATCTGCACCGCCGCCGCGTTGAGCGTGGCATCGGCACGGCTGTATTCGGCAATGGCCACGGCCGCGCTCAGCCCGCCGCCGGCCAGCATCAGTGCGCCGAACAGGCGCAGCAGCAGCTCGATCATCCGATGGTCCTTTCGGCCATGCGGCGGCCACGCGCGCACCCTACGCCGACAGCACCTCGGTGTGCAGCGCCAGTACTTCGCCCAGCCATGCCGCATGCACCGTGTGGTCGGCAAGTTCGTGCCCGGTTTCCGGATGTACCAGCACCGCGAGGCCGCGCCGGTTCAGCATGAGCCAGGGCAGCAACGAGGGCAGCAGCGCGGGCGCGAACGCCACCTGATACATCGCCTGCGTATGCGGCCCGATCGGCGCATCGTGCCAGCGGCCCAGCCGCGCCTCCGGGAACGCCGCGGCGAGGCCGGTGCGCACGGCCTCCGCCGCCGGGCGGGTCGCCGGGTCGTAATAGATATGCGCGTGCCAGCCGGCAATTGCGGCAGGATCGGCGAACGGCGCAGCGTCGGTCACGCGGCTATTCCTCCGGGCTCATCCGCCGCAGCATAGCACGCAGCGCCCCGGCTCGTGTCACCCTGTGCCGCCATGCGCCGCGATGGCATGCAGCATCACCCCGCCGCTCGTCGTCGTCAGCGTCAGCAGCGTGCCGCCGGTGCCGTCGCTGCCCGCCGTGAACGTCGTGCCGGAGAAATTCGCACCGGCAGCGAACACGATCTGGTCCGTCGTGCCGCCCTCAGTGACGCTCAGCGTCAGGCCGGCGAGCGAGGCGCTGCCGCCCGCGGTGAACGCGAGCGCCGTGAGGTCGATCGAATCGCCGAGGCCGAAGCCCGTCAGCGTGGCCGCAAGTTTGCCGGCCCCGCCCCAGTAGACCGCGCCGCCGCTGCTGACGAAGGTGACGCTGGCCGTGTCGACGGCGCCGGCCGACAGCATCACCGTGCCGCCGCCGACGAGGCTCGCCGCCCCCAGCGTGCCGCCGGAGAGCACGATGGCCCGCCCGCCGTCGCCGACCGTGGTGCCGGTGGCGCTGCCGCCGGACAGCACCCGCTGCGTGCCGCCAAGCGTGACGCTGGTGGCGGTCGCCGAGCCGCCCGCCTGCACCGTTTCCGACCCCAGCACGCCGACCAGCACGCTGGTCGCGACGCCGCCGGACTGCACCCAGAGCCGGTCGTTCCAGTCCAGGCTGGTGCTGGCGACGCTGCCCGCATCGTAGACCGAGCCCTCATAGCCGGCGCCCGACACGCCGGCGACCACGCCGCCCACGTGGATGTAGATGCTGCCGCCGGACAGCGCGAAGTCGCTCGCGACCGCACCGGACTGCACGGTGAGCACGCCGTAGGTTTCCACATCGCCGCCGACCGCCTTGCCGCCGGCCGCCACGGTCGCGGACCCGTCGATCTCCGTGTTGCTCGCCAGCGCAGCCGAGGAAACGATCATGGTGCCGCTGTTGTCGATCTCGTTGGACAGCGCGGTGGCGTGGGCGAGCACCGTGACGGTGCCGCCGAAGCCCACCTCGCCGTAGACGAACCCACCGGCGTCGCTGACGGTGCCGCTGGCCGTCTCGCCGACCACGATCGCCTTGGCAGCGATCGTCTGCGAGCCGCCGCTCTCGACGACGCCCCATTCGGCGACGCCCCACGCCTGCAGCTTCTGCGTGCCGCCGTTGCCGATGGTGGTGCTGGTGGCGCTGCCGTCGCTCGCCACCGTCTGCACCCCGCCCTTGGCGATGAGCGCGTCGTCCGACACCCCGAAGGCGGCGACGAACTCGGCGCCGCCGCTCAGCGTCGTCTGATAGGCGGAGCCGCCGGACAGCACCGTGTCGCTGCCGCCGGCGCTCACCGTCGTCTGGTCCGCCGCCGCGCCGGCGCTGACCACCGCGCTGCCGCCGGATTGCACCACCGTGTCGGTCGCACTCGCGATGCCGGACAGCAGGCCGCCGCTGATCACGCTGGAACTGAACGCCGCGGCGGCGCCGCCGAGCAGCAATTTCTTGCCGGCGCCGACCACGAGGCCGTCTTCGGTGATCTGCGCGCCGGCGCCGACGCTGACATTCGTCATCAGGCCGCCAAGCTGGACGAACGCGCCGGACGCCACGATGAGGCCGCTCGTGGTGTCCCCCGCCACCAGGCTCAGCGACCCGCCCGCCAGCACCGAGACGCTGCTGAGCGATGCCCCCGAGCCGGCGTCGACCGTGCCGGCGACCTTCAGCGTGGTGACGATGCCGGACACCTGCGCCCCCCCACCGCCGGAGACGGTGAGGCTGCCGATGCTCGCGCCCGCCGCCTCGGTCACGTTGCCACCCGAGGCGACGGTGACGGTGGCCGCGCTCGCGCCGGCCGCCACGCTCAGGACCGCGCCGTTGCCGAGCGCCGCCGTGCCGATGCTGCCGCTGTCGGCGAGGCTGACGCCGAAGAAGACGGAGGTGGCCACGCCGCCGGACGACAGCACCGGTGACACCAGTTCGCTGCCGCTGGCCACCACGCCGGTGGCGGAGCCGCCGGACAGCACCGTCAGGTTCGTCATGCCGCCGAGCGTGAGTCCGCTGATGACACCGCCGTCGACGACGCTCGCCGACGCGTCCTCCACATAATTCCCATAGTAGTCGCTGACGATTTCGATAGCGCCACTGACGGCGACGGTGCTCGCCTTGCCGGCGGCCGCCACCGTCAGATCCCAGCCCGCGTCCACGGCGAGGCCGCTGACCGACCCGGAATCGGTCGCCGAATTGCCGACTGTGCCGCCCGCACCCAAGGTGACCGTGTTCGCCACCCCGCCCGATGCGACGAAGAAGCTGCCGCCGTTGTCGAGCAGCAGCGAGGTGACGGAGCCACCCTGGCCGACCGAGACCGCGCCGCCGCCGAGCAGCGTCAGGCTGGTCGCGTGGCCGGACACGGTGACGTTGGCGTAACTGCTGGCGACCACATTGGTCGCGGTCGCACCGGACGAGACGACGAGGCCATCGTATTCATACCCGTATTCGTAGCTGTAGGTCCCCGGCGCGACCCCGAGAACGAGGCCCGACAGGGTCACGCCTGCCTCGACGGTCACCGCCGCGCCCGAGGTCAGCGACAGGGTCTTGACCGTGCCGAACACGTCCAGCGCCGTGAAGGATTCGCCGACGAGGCTGCTCAGCACGCCGCCGGACCCGACGATAACGTCGCCGCCGGCGATCAGCGTCAGGCTCGTCACCGTGCCGGAGATGGTCGCCTGGAGGTAGCTGCTGGCGAGGACGTTGGTGGCGGTGCCGCTGGCGGCGACGGCGAGAGAATCTTCGGTGTAATAGGTGCCGGACTCGTAGATCTCTCCGCCGGAGGGAAACGCACCGATGACCAGGCCGGACACGTTGCCGCCGGACCCGACGGTGGCGACGCCGCCGCTGAGCAACGAGCCGCTCGTCAGCTTGCCGGCCGCGCTCACGATCGCGAACGCGTCGGCCACGAAGCCGGTGACCGAACCGCCGGACCCGATCGACAGCGCCCCGCCGGAGAGCAACGTGACGCTGGTCGCGCTGCCGCCCACGGCCACGGTCGCGGTGCCGCTGCCGACGACGTTGGTCGCCGACCCGCCGGAGGACACAGTGAGGAACGTGCCGCCGCCCAGGACGACGCCGGACGCGTTGCCGCCGAACTGGACGAAAACCTGCCCGCCCGAGGAAACGGTGATCGTGTCGGCCGCGCCGTGCAATCCGACGGTCAGGCTGCCGTCGGCGCCGACCACGCCCGAGATCAGCGTGCCGGAGTCCTGAACGGAACCGCTGGAGTAGTAGTAATATTCGGTATAGGTGGAACCAAACTCGGTGTATGTCGAAGAACTGTAAGCATAGTTTCCGACCGACGTGTTCTTGACGATGGCGCCGGCGCCGATCAGCATGACGCCGCCGTTGGTCACGGTCGCCGCGGTGTCCCGGCCGCCGGACTGCACCGTCTCGGTGCCGCCCAGAATGAAATTGCCGACCGCGACGCCGCTGAAGGCAATGGTCTCGTTGCCGCCGGCGGCAACGCTGGTGCCGCTCGCAGTGCCGCCGCTCGACACCGTCTGGCTGCCTCCCGCGAGCAGCGTGGCCGAAACCGTGGTGCCGCCGGCCACTACCTCCGATCCACTTGCGTACACTATGGTATCGCTGGCCGTGCCGCCGACGGTGACGGTCTGCGTGCCCTTCGAGACGACGGTGCCGCTCGCCTTGCCGCCGGAGGAGACGGCCTGGGTGCCGCCCAGCAGCGTGGTGGAGATCGCCACGCCGCCCGCCAACACCGTCTCGCTGCCGCCGGTCGCCACCGTGGTCGCGATCGTCGTCCCGCCCGTGGACACGACCACGCTGCCGCCGGCCCCCACCGTCGTGCTCTCGACCGCCGGGACGCCGGAACTCGTGGCGCTGAACACGGCGGCACTGATCTTCAACCCGGTGCCCGAGACCGTGAGCTTGCCGCCCGAGGACACGGTGATGCCGTTGACCAGCACGGTGCCCACGGCCGCGTTGATGTTGCTGACCACGGCGCCCAGCCCGAGCACGGCCTCGCCGCCTGCCGCCACCGTGAGGCCGTTGACGGTGTCGCCCGACTGGATGTCGACCACGCCGCCGCTGCTGACCGTCACCGCGGAGGCGCTCGCGGCGGACAACACCTGCGCGGAGCCACCGCCACTGACCACCAGGCCGGAGACGCTGCCGCTGGACGCAACCTGCACGAACCCGCCGCTGCCGACCGAGACGGCGGTCGCGTGGGCCGATGTCTCAAGATAGACGGAGGCCAGCGCGCCGACGCTCGCGGTGCTGATCTTGCCGCCGTAATCGTAAACGTCCGCGGCATACTGATAGCCGCCCGACGTCGCAGTTCCTGCCGCCGTCAGTCCGGCAATCGTGCCGCCGGCGTACAGATAGGCGCTGCCGCCGGCGATGCCGACGGTCGTTGCCGTGGCACCGGAGGAGACGACCAGGAGATCGGCGGCGCCGACCTTGGTGGCGGTGGCGCTGCCGGCGGCCAGATACATGCTCTCGTAGGAACCGGAGAGGGTCGTGGAGACAGCGGTGCCGCTCACGGTGACGGTGTCGTAGTATCCCGACGCCACCGTATCGACGGCGCTGCCGCCGGCGGAGACGGTCAGCACAGCGTAGTTGTCCATGGTCGTGCTGGTCGCCGTGCCGCCGGCCAGCACCGTGCCGACGTCGTAGGCGCCATTGCCCGACAACAGGCCGCTGCTCTGATGCTGGCCCGAACTGACCGTGAACGCCATTTTTTGGCTTCCCCTTGCCGCTTGCCGCCGCGCGGTGGCCGCGAGACCGTTACGCCGAGTTTGATCATGGTATCGGCGCCGGATCAAGTTCCCGGCGGCAATGCAACGCAACGTGATCCTGATACGCAGCCGGGTCGGTCGGCGCCGGGATCGCCGCCGACCGGACCGCAGGTGAATTGGTGGGGGACAGAACCATTGCGGCACAGCACCGCGCCGCCTACCCCATCGGCGCCGTTCGCACCCCGCCTTCGGTACCGGTGACGAACAGCAGGCGGCCGGCTTCGGCGGTGCTGACCATCAGCATGTCGCCTTGCGCCAGCATGTCGGCGGCGGGGTCGAAGAAGCCGGGTTCGGCGACCTCCGCCAGCGTCGCCGGCTGCACCAGGGTCGCCCCCAGGGTCGGGACGTTGGCGCGGTAGTGCCAGAGGGTGAAACCCTGGGCATAGGCCAGCACCGAAAGGTTGCGGATCGCAAAGGCCATCGCACGCTCCTGTTGTACACGCATGAACATCCCGCCCCCGCGCCAGTCGCGCGGCGGCCAGGACAAGAAAAAAGGCCGCTCTCCGTCAGGAAAGCGGCCGCAAGTCTGGTTCAGGGAGGGGACGGCGATTGTGGATACACCACTCCCGCCGATGCGTTTAGGAATAATATGTGGGTGTGGTCCGTGTCAATGGCTTTTTTTCCTATCGTTTGAATGAATCGACTGGGGAAACCTCTCGCTCAAAAATCCGAAACCGGCACCACTACGATGCCCCGCACCCGCAGCGGCCATTCCAGCAGCGCCATCGCCTCCGCCCACAGCCGCGCCTCGATGCGCTCCACCCCGCGGCGGCCGTCCGGCGGGACGCCGCGCTCGCCCCAGGTGCGCAGCACGCGGGCGTGCGACAGGTCGATGCGCTTGCGGCGGTACAGGCCGTCGAGGCAGCGTACCACGTCGTCCGGGTCGCACGGGCGCGGCACGCCGCGGCCGCCGGGGCGGCTGCCGCCCTCGTGCCGCGCCAGCAGCGCCGCCATGGTCCAGAACCACGCCTGCTCGGCGTTGCGGAACGGTTCCGGCGGCACGCCGCTCAGCGACTTGCGCTCGAAACCTGGGTGCACGTAGGCGCGGACCGGCTGCATGGGTCGCTCTCCATCATTAGAACGTAACAAGAACATAGAACCACGCGGCGCGCCCCCTGGGCAAGTCGTCTGCGCAAAAATTCCTATTCCCTGCGGCGCGTTTTCCCAGCAGACTTCCGCCGTTCCCGAGTCGCAGCATGCCCATTCACGGTCTCTCAATGCCTTGCCGAACGATACTTCTGTGAAACATGAGGACATCTGGCGCGCGCTGGACACGCTCGCGGCCGAACACGGCCTGTCGCCCTCCGGTCTCGCCAAGCGCGCCGGGCTCGACCCGACCACCTTCAACCCCTCCAAGCGCCGCATGCCGGACGGGCGGCAGCGCTGGCCCTCCACCGAGAGCCTGGCGAAGGTGCTGACCGCGACCGGGGCGGAGCTGGAGGCGTTCACCGCGCTCGTCACCGGCGCCCGCGCCATGCCGGCGGCCGGCCGCCCGGGGACCCGCCGGGTGCCGCTGATCGGCCTCGCGCAGGCCGGGTCCGACGGCTATTTCGACGATGGCGGCTACCCGGTGGGCGGCAGCTGGGACGAGGTGAGCCTGCCCGAGATCGCCGACCCGAACGCGTACGCGCTGGAAATCTCGGGCGATTCGATGGAGCCGGTGTTCCGCGACGGTGACGTGGTGATCGTCTCCCCCTCCGCGCCGATCCGCCGCGGCGACCGCGTGGTGGTGCGCACGCGGCGCGGCGAGGTGATGGCCAAGCAGTTGCAGCGCCGCTCCGCCCGCCGCGTCGAACTGCTCAGCCTGAACCCGGCGCATCCGAGCTACTCGTTCGAGCTGTACGAGGTCGCCTGGATCCACCGCATCGTCTGGGCGAGCCAGTAGCCGCCATGATCGGAACCGACTTCGCGGTGCGCCTGCTGTTCGGCCTGCTGGCCGGCGGCGCGATCGGGCTGGAGCGGGAATTTCGGCAGAAGATGACGGGCGTGCGCACCAACGCGCTGGTCGCGGTGGGCGCCGCCGGCTTCGTTGCCGCCTCCGCGCTGATCGGCACGCCGGCGGACAGCCGCATCGCCGCCCAGGTGGTCACCGGCGTCGGCTTCCTCGGCGGCGGCATCATCCTGCGCGAAGGGTTTTCGGTGCACGGCCTGAACACCGCGGCGACGCTGTGGTGTGCGGCGATGGTGGGGATGCTCGCCGGCATCGGCCACCCGGAGGCGACCGTGGTGGCGACGGTTGCCGTGGTCGGGACCAACCTCGCGCTGCGCCCGCTGGTGCACCGGCTGGACGCACGGCTGGTGGCGCTGGGCCGCGCCTCCGGCCGCTATACGGTGACGCTGCTCTGCGCCGAAGCCGACACCCCACGGCTGCGCGCGGCGCTGCTGGAAGCGGTGCGCGGCGCCGGGCTGGTGGTCGATGGCGTGCAGTGCGCGCCCGAACCCGCCGACGGCCTGATGCGCCTCACCGTGCGCGCCGAGGGCTCCGGCCGGGCCGGGGCGATCGAACAGGCGCTGGCCGTCCTGGCAAAGGACCCAACCGTGCGTGCCAGCGGTTGGGCCGAGGAACGGGTGGCGCCGGACAGCTAGGCGTGGCGCTACGGCGTCGCCTTCTGCGCGGCGTTGTCGACGGCCTGGCCGGTCTTGGAGATGTCCTCGCCGGCGCCGGCAACGGTGTGGCACGCGGCCAGCAGCGGCATCGCCGCCAGCAGCGCGAGCAGGGTAACAACCCGCAACGTGGTTTTCAGGGTCATGGCAACCTCCGAACAGCCTTCACGGGACAGAAATACCGCAACCGCAACACGGTCCGCAACATTGCCGAACGCCTACAGACGGATCAGCCCCGAGGCCTCGGCGCGGGCGCGGGAGGCGGCCATGCTGTCGGTGACGGCGATCGCCGCGGCGAGCGCCCGGGCGCCGGCGGCGGCGTCCACCACCACCGGGGCACCATCCAGGATCGCGGCGGCGAAGGCGGCGTGCTCGGCCTCCAGCGCGTCGTGGTCCTTCCAGGTGATTTCTTCCAGCCGGCCGCCGCCGGTGCCCGGCAGCGGCAGGCCGCGCTCCCGCCCGATCATCATGAGCTTTCGCGAGGTGAAATCGACGCTCATGTAGCCTTCCTGGCTGAACAGCCGCATTTTCCGTTCGGTTTTCAGGGAGATGCGGCTGGCCGTTATCGTGGCGACGCAGCCGTTCTCGAACCGCACGCGGGCATTGGCGATGTCCTCGTGCGCGCTTGCCACCGGCGCGCCCACCGCGTCCACCGACTCGATCGGGCTGTCCACCAGCGCCAGCACAAGATCAAGATCGTGGATCATCAGGTCGAGGATGACGGAGACGTCGGTGCCGCGCGGCTTGAAGGGGGCGATGCGGACGCAGTCCAGATACAGCGGCCGGCGCATGCGCTCGCTGATCGCCTTGTGTTCGGCCGAAAAACGCAGCAGGTGGCCGACCTGCAGGATCTTGTCGTGCTCGCGCGCCAGCCGGCCCAGCGCCTCGGCCTCGGCGAGCGTGGCGGCGATCGGTTTTTCCACCAGCACGTGCTTGCCGGCGCCGAGCGCCTCGGCGGCGAGGGCGAAATGCGCCTCGGCCGGGGCCGCGATCACCACCGCGTCGCTGACGGCCAGCAGGGCCGCCCAGCCGAGCGGCCGGGTGCGGGTTTCGCGCGCCACCGTTTCGGCGCGGGCCGGGTCGAGATCAAAGATGCCGCTGAGCGTGGCGCGGCGCGAGGCCGCGAGTTTCTGGGCATGGAACCGGCCGAAATGCCCGGCGCCCGCCACCCCGATGCGCAATCCGTCCGCCATGTGCCCCCGGCTCCTTCGCGCGCCCTGGTAGCAGCCCGGGCGGTGGCGGCGGAAGGGCGCGGTCGACATTTGTTGCAGTATCGGAACACTATGGGCATGCGGGTGCCACGGCTCCCGGATCAGGCTTTTCGGGGTGAGCCGCGGTTGCGGGCCGGCGTCCATCGGGTTCCGGAGCGCGGCCAGTTCTGCATCCAGGCCGGTGCGTCGGGCGGCGTGGGCGGATAGAACGGCGGCAGCTTCTCCCGCCTGGGTCGGGGCTTTTTCTCGCGCGGCTTGCGGGGTTTGGCGGGCCGCCGGGGCAGGATCTCCGGCGGCTCGACCCGGAGCATCCGGCAGAGCGACCGGAGCGGCCGGGCCAGCGAGACCGGGGCTGCGGCGAGGAGTGCCGCCATCTCCGGGTCCCGGAGGAGATCGACGAGATAGGAGCGGTAACACACCGCATCCGGCACCAGCGGCTGCAGCCAGCCGAATTTTCGGGACAGCGGGCTCGGCGGCCGTGGTCGGCGGAGGGCGGGCGGCCGCCGCGGCGTGGACCGGCGCGGGGCATAGGTGCCGGCCTCGATGCGGGCGGCGAGCCGGGCGAAGCTTTGCTTGATCTCACGGATGCGGTTGATGATGAGCGCGATCAGCGGCCCGGAGAGCCCGAAGGCCGTCCGTGTCACCACCGCGTGGGCGAGACCGTGGAGGATGCTGGCGAAGCGCTCGGCCGGGGTGGGGGGTGGGGGCACGGCGATATGTTAGTAATAATGACGGATATGGGCAAGCGAAATGACGGCTTGTGGCGCGATCGCTGGCCGCCCGGGCGGGCGGCCTCAGGTTTTGGCGACCATGTAGCGTGCGTCGGCGCCGTAGCTGGCCAACCCCTCGGCCGCGGGCGCGTCGGCGAAGCCGAACCGGGCCCAGTACGGCCCGCTGCCATGCACCGCGACCAGGCTCATGCGGGCCAGCCCATGCCGGGCGGCGACGCCGCGCAGCAGGCCGAGCGCCGCCCGCCCCAGGCCGCGCCCCTGCAATGCCGGCAGCAGCGCCACGTCGTGCACATGCAGCGTGTCCGCATCCGCGGCCAGCGCGCCGAGCAGCGTATCCAGCGCCGGCGGCGCGCCGAGGCGGATCGGGTGGGCGACGGCGTAGCCGCCCGCGGTGACCCAGCACCCCTCGGCGAACAGCGCGAGGCGTTCGGCAAAAATGTCTGGGCGTTCGGGAAAGTCGGCATGCACCGCCTCGCCGATCCGCTCCACGCCCGGCAGGTCGGCTTGCGCCATGGGCCGCCACGTGGCGGCGGGGTCGCTCATGTGGTCTGGTCCATGCGTCCGATCAGAAATGGGGTGGCCGCGGCTGTCAATTTGGGAAAAGTGCCGACTCTCGGCCCCACCCCTCCCCCAACCCCCATACGCGCTAAAATAGTGCTTGATCCGGCGCGAATCGGTCTGATTCTGGGAGCAGATGCAAAACGTCGCATCTGTCCTG
>Ga0302314_10002111_pt1 | contig 37120 bp, 34 predicted proteins | sample III_Palsa_N2_3_FD_200533 | JGI IMG/M metagenome (GOLD analysis project Ga0302314, IMG submission 200533) | Peat permafrost microbial communities from Stordalen Mire near Abisko, Sweden - III_Palsa_N2_3 | ecosystem: Environmental > Terrestrial > Soil > Palsa > Peat permafrost | place: Sweden...
CGCTCGAAGGCCATGCCACCGCGGCGGACCTCACCATCGTCACGACCGGCGGGGTCAGCGGCAATTTCGTCGCGACCGGTGTCAGCACGATCACCACGGGCGGCGATTTCTCCGGCTCGCTGCAGACCCGCTCCGGCTCGATCACCTCGGGCGGCAATATCGACGCCAGCGTCACCAGCACCAACGACATCTCGCTGACGGCGACCAACGTTTCGGGCACGGTGGTCTCCGGCGGCCTGGCGCAGATCGCGGCCAGTCAGAACGTCTCGGCCGACGTTACCGGCGGCTCGGTCGCGATCCAGGCCGGCGGCAATGTCAGCGGGGCGATCGTCGCTCAAAACGGCGGCGCGGTCGACATCACGGCGGGCGACAGCATCACCGGCAGCGCGACCGGCGGTCACGTCAACCTGACCGCGCCGGTGGTGAACGAGACTATCGATGCCCAATCGGCCACCATCACCTCGCCGAACCAGACGCTGACCGGCTCGATCGGCGGCGTCGATGCCGGGTCGCTCGGCGCGGGCAACGTCACCCAGGAAGTGCTGGGCGCCACCCAGCAGGTCGCGAGCAATGCTGTCGCCGACGACAGCGCCGCCGCGACCGACGACACGACCGGCGACGAGCCGGTCGATGGCGACACGACCGACGACAAGAAGAAAAAGAAAAAGGCCCAGGGTGCGGTCTATGATTTCGCCAACCAGTACATCGACAATCTGATCTCGACCAAGCACTGATCAGCCGGTCTGGCCGTCGCGGATCTTGCCCTCGATCCAGGCGATGAAGCCGCCGACCAGCGGCGTCTCAGCCAATTCATGCCGGCAGACGATGTGATAGGCGTGCTCGGCCGGGATGGTCGCCTCGAACAGACGAACCAGCCGGCCCTCGGCCAGGTCGTCCTTGGCCAGGATATTGTCGCCGAGCGCGACGCCCTGGCCGAAGATGGCGCCCTCCAGGGCGATATGGGCGTTGCCCAGGCTGGTGGCGCGGAATTCAGCCAGGCTGCCCGACGCGCCCAGCAGCCAGCGCGCCCATTCGGTGCCGTCGTCCTCGCACAGCAGCAGATGATGTTCCAGATCCCGCACGGCGCGGATCGGGTGCGGCCCGTTCATCAGCATCGGGCTGCACACCGGGAACAAGGCGACCGACGAGAGCGCGGTCACCCGCCGGCCGCCCCAGCGGCCGTTGCCGTAGCGGATGCACAGATCGACCGCCGAGGCGTAGATCTCCTTATCGTCGTTCGATGGGATGATGCGCAGATTGACCTGCGGGTACTGGCGTAGGAATTCGCCGATATGGCGCACCAGCCAGCGCGAGGTCAGCGCGATCGGGCAGGAGATGACCAGGTCGCCCGCCATCGACGCGTCGCCCAGCTTGGCGGTCGCGTCGGCGATGGTCTGGAACGCCGCATTGATCGCCGGCAGCAGAGCGGCGCCCTGGGGCGTCAGTTTCAGCTGCCGGCGGGTCCGATCGAACAGCGCGACGCCGAGCGATTCTTCCAAGGTGCGCAATTGATGGCTGACCGCGCTCGGCGTCACGTTCAGTTCGGCCGCCGCCTTGGCGACCTGCAGATGCCGCGCCGAGGCCTCGAACGCGCGCAGCGGATTGAGCGGGGGCAGGCGCCGGCGCATTGCAGCTCCAATACTGAGAAAAATTCAGCATAACACTGCGGATAAAATCGGTTGCGCTCAAGTTGGAAAAGACCGGAACATTCCTTGGCGCTTCACGGCAACAATCTCATCGGCGGCGGTCATGAAAAACAGCAGCAGCGACACCACCGAACGGCTGTGGGGCGGCCGGTTCCGCACGCCGCCGGCGCCGGCGCTGACCGCCTTCTCGCGCTCGGACGAGCGGTTCTTCCGCCTGGCGCCGTACGATCTGGCCGGATCGCGGGCCCATGCGCGCGAGCTGCAGCGCGCCGGCGTGCTGGATGCGGGCGAGCTGGCCCAGATGCTGGCCGCGATCGACCGGCTGGAGCGCGAGGTCCTCGCCGGCACAATCCGCCCGTCGGCCGGCGACGAGGATGTCCATACCTTCCTCGAACGGGTGCTGACCGAATGGCTGGGCCCGGTCGGCGGCAAGCTGCGCGCCGGCCGCTCGCGCAACGACCAGGCGGCGAACGACCTGCGGCTCTATCTGCGCGACAAGGGCCGGGTCATGGCCACCCTGGTGCTGGATCTGCAGGCGGCGCTGGTCGAGCAGGCGGAGCAGCATGTCGAGACGCTCTCGGCCGGCTTCACCCATCTGCAGCCGGCTCAGCCGATCGTGTTCGCCCATCACCTGCTGGCCCATGCCCAGGCGATCTTCCGCGACATCGAGCGGCTGCAGGATTGGGATCGGCGCACGGCGCGCTCGCCGCTCGGCGCGGCGGCGCTGGCCGGTTCCGCCATCTGCACCCGGCCCGACCTGTCGGCGGCCGAACTGGGCTACGACGCGCCGTGCGAGAACTCGATCGATGCCGTCGGCAGCCGCGACCATGTCGCCGAGTTCCTGTTCGTCGTCAGCATGATGACGGTCAACATCTCGCGCCTGGCCGAGGAGGTCTGCCTCTGGACCTCGCGCCAGTTCCGCTGGGTCGAGCTGGACGATGCCTATGCCACCGGCAGCTCGATCATGCCGCAGAAGAAGAATCCGGACATCGCCGAGCTGACGCGCGGCAAGGCCGGCCGGCTGATCGGCAACCTGACCGGCATGCTCTCGACCTTGAAGTCGCTGCCGCTCGCCTATAACCGCGACCTGGCCGAGGACAAGTCGGCCGCGATCGACAGCCTGGATACGCTCGATCTGGCGCTGCCGGCCATGGCCGGCATGATCCGCACCATGCGGGTCGATGTCACCGAGCTGCGGCGCCAGGCGCCGCTGGGCTTCACGCTCGCGACCGAGGTCGCCGACTGGCTGGCGCTCAGGGGCGTGCCGTTCAGCACCGCGCACGAGATCACCGGCGCGCTGGTCCGCCTGTGCGAGGAACAATCGATCGAGCTGTGGGCGCTGACGCCGGAGATGCTGGCCGCGGTCGACGACCGGCTGCGGCCGGACATGCTCGAGTGCCTGACGCTGGAGGCCGCGGTAGCCGCCCGGGTCGGCTATGGCGGCACGGCACCGGTCCGGGTCTGGGAGCAGATCGCGCGGCTCAAGACGGGGCTCGCGGCGCAGGCGGCCTGGGCCGAGGCCTATGCCGGTCCCAGATGCTGAACGAACCCGGCATCACCGACATCGCCCAGCTGCGCCATGTGCCCCGGCGCTATTGGGGGCGCACCGTCTCGGCCGGGCTGATCCTGCTGTTTCTGGCGTTCCTGGTCGATGCCTTCGCCCATGGCCAGATCGAATGGCGTTTCGTCGGCCGGTTCCTGACCGTGCCGTCGATCCTGTTCGGCCTGGGCAATACCATCGTCATGTCGGTCCTGGCGATGGCGCTGGGCATCGTGCTGGGCGTGGCGATCGCGATCATGCGCATGTCGGCCAACCCGGTGCTGCGCTGGGTCGCGCTGGGCTATGTCTGGCTGTTCCGCGGCATGCCGGCGATCCTGCAGCTGCTGCTCTGGTTCAATCTGGCGCTGGTGTTCCCGACCATCGGCATTCCCGGCCTCTGGCAGGCGCGCATGGTCGATGTCATGACGCCGTTCGTGGCAGCGCTGCTCGGCCTCGGCATCGCCCAGGGCGCCTATACCGCCGAGGTCGTGCGCGCCGGGCTCTTATCGGTCGATACCGGCCAGTATGAGGCGGCCAAGGCGATCGGCATGGCGCGGCTGAAGGCGCTGCGCCGGATCATCCTGCCCCAGGCGATGCAGGTGATCATTCCGCCGATCGGCAATGAATTCATCAGCATGGTCAAGCTGACCTCGCTGGCGAGCGTGATCCAATATTCCGAAATCCTGCACAATGCCGAGAATATCTATTACGCCAATGCCCGCGTGATCGAGCTGCTGATCGTGGCGGCGATCTGGTACCTGGTCGTCGTCACCCTCCTGTCGCTGGGCCAGGCGCAGATCGAGGCGCGCTTCGCGCGCGGCGCCGGCCGGCGGGCGGGCCGGTCATGAGCGACGCCATCGTCCGCGCCGTGGCGGTAGCCAAGCATTTCGGCCAGTTCCAAGCGCTCCACGACATCAATCTCGATGTCTCTCGGGGCGAGGTGCTGTGCATCATCGGCCCGTCCGGCTCGGGCAAGAGCACGCTGCTGCGCTGCATCAACCAGCTGGAGAAAGTCACCGGCGGCGCGCTGTGGGTCGATGGCGAGCTGGTGGGCTATCGCCGCGAGGGCGACCGGCTCTATGAGTTGACCGAGAGCCAGATCGCGCGCCAGCGGCGGACGACCGGCATGGTGTTCCAGCGCTTCAACCTGTTCCCGCATATGACCGCGCTGGAGAACGTGATCGAAGGCCCGATCCAGGTGCTGAAGCGGCCGAAGGCCGAGGCGATCGCCGAGGCCAAGACCCTGCTGGCCCGCGTCGGGCTCGAGCATAAATCCGCGGCCTTTCCGGTCGAGCTGTCGGGCGGGCAGCAGCAGCGCGTCGCCATCGCCCGCGCGCTCGCCATGTGCCCCAAGCTGATGCTGTTCGACGAGCCGACCTCGGCGCTGGACCCGGAACTGGTCGGCGAGGTGCTGGCCGTGATGCGCGATCTGGCCCGCTCGGGCATGACCATGATCGTGGTCACCCACGAGCTGGGCTTCGCGCGCGAGGTCGCCAGCCGGGTCGTGTTCATGGACCAGGGCCGGATCGTCGAGACCGGCCCGCCGGCCGAGATCCTGAGCCGGCCCGGCCATCCCCGCACCGCCGAATTCATTGCGGCCGTCCTCTCGTGAACCCTTGTCGATAGAAAGCGGAGCGTCCCCATGAAAGCATCTTCCTGCCTGCCCGTTCTCGCCCTGCTGCTGGCCGCGACGACCGCCCAGGCCGAGACGCCGGCCGCGATCAAGGCCAAGGGCGAGATCGTCTTCGCCAATGTGCCGAACTATCCGCCGTTCGAGTTCAAGGACCCGGCGACCGACAAATTGACTGGCGTCGATATCGACATCGGCGAGGCGATCGCGGCCAAGCTGGGCGTCAAGGCGCAGTGGCAGGAGACGGCCTTCGCCGAGATGATGGCCGCGGTCACGACCGGCCGCGTCGATCTGATCCTGTCGGCCATGACCGACCTGCCGGCCCGGCGCGATCAGGTCACCTTCGTCGATTACCTGAAGTCCGGCCCGCAATTCTATACGACCGCGGCCCATGGCGACCAGTTCAAGGACATGCTGGCGCTGTGCGGCAAGAATGTCGGCACCAGCCGCCGCACCTCGTTCCCGACCGAGATCGCCGCCTGGAGCGAGGCCCACTGCATCCCCGCCGGCAAGCCCGCGGTCGTCGTGGTCGGCACCGAAGGCTCGGCCGATGCCCGCACCCAGCTGCGCCAGGGCCGGGTCGATGCCGCCGTCCAGGGCAACGAGACCATTCCCTATATGATGGCGCAGGAACCCGGCGCCTATGCGCCGATCGGCCAGCCGATCGCGTCGCAATATACCGGCATCGGCATCGCCAAGGCCGACAAGCCGCTGCAGGGCGCGGTCGCGGCGGCGTTGCGGCAGATCCTGGCCGACGGCACCTACCAGAAGATCCTGGCCAAGTGGCAGCTGGAGGCGACCGCCGTGCCCCAGGTCCTGATCAACAGCGGCGAGTAAACCTCATGACCGACGCTTCCAAGCTCCAGGCGCTGCGCGATAAATATCTCAATGCCAAGGGCGGCGACATCTTCGATCCGGCCTTCCGGCAGGTGGCGCAGTCGCAATTCCGCGACGGCGACAAGCGCACCCTGCCGTACGCCGGCATCGCGACCCTGCTCGACGCGCCGTTTGCGCCGGACGCGCAGAGCCTGCCCGATTTCGGCGGGCTCGACGTGGCGCTGGTCGGCGTGCCGATGGATCTGGGCGTGACCAACCGGGCCGGCGCCCGGCTCGGGCCCCGCGCGGTGCGCCAGATCGAGCGGATCGGGCCTTATGAACATGTGCTGCGCATGATGCCGGCGGCCGGCCTGCGCGTGGCCGATATCGGCGACGTGCCGTTCCGCAGCCGCTTCAGCCTCGACGACAGCCACCAGGATATCCAGGCGTTCTATGCCCGCCTGGCTGAGGCCGGCATCGTGCCGCTGTCGGTCGGCGGCGATCATTCGATCAGCTATTCGATCCTGAAGGCGCTTGGCGCCAAGCGGCCGGTCGGCCTCATCCATATCGACGCGCATTGCGACACCAGCGGCGTCTATGAGGGCGCCAAGTTCCACCATGGCGGCCCGTTCCGCCAGGCCGTGCTCGACGGCGTGCTCGACCCGGAACGCACGATCCAGATCGGCATCCGCGGCGGCGCGGAATATCTGTGGGAATTCTCCTATGAGTCCGGCATGACCGTGATCCATGCCGAGGAGGTGCCGGCGCTCGGCATCGAGGAGGTGGCGCGGCGCGCGCGCGCGGTCGTGGGCGACGGCCCGGTCTATGTCAGCTTCGACATCGACAGCCTGGACCCGGGTTTCGCGCCCGGCACCGGCACGCCCGAGGTCGGCGGCCTCGCGCCGCGCGAGGTGCTGGACCTGCTGCGGCGCTTGAATGGCATCGATCTCATCGGCGGCGACGTGGTCGAGGTCGCCCCGCAGTATGATGCCACCTCCAACACTGCCCAGATCGGCGCGCAGATGCTGTTCGAACTGTTCTGTTTGGCCGCGACGGCGCTGGGGAAGCGGAAGGCTGGAGTATCCGATCATGGGTGATCGGATAATGCCGGCTTATTTGCGCGTCTTTTTCAAATCGGAGCCGGCGCCAGCAATAGGCAGCGACATCTATTGTACAGATTGCTACCCGCGCCATATAGGTATCGGATCATCGTGTTCTTCTAGATAGAGTAACTTAGAATGGACCAACGGGTATACGGCCAGATAGACGTTTCAGACAGCACTGATATCAGGATAGTTCAGAACCGTATCCGTTCCGCGGGGCCGGGAATAAAAATTGCGACAAGCACAGGTGTTGAACTATTGGAAAACGACTGCGAGCAGTTGCTACCCCCAAAACCGACGCCGATAATTGACGCGGTTTCTAAAGTTAGCGGCTCGGTGGCAACGATCGTTACAAAACATCTTCTCGGTGATCAGTCTTAGCCGTGAAGGCAGGCGTGCCCGAGGAACTCACCGGATGTCGCATCCGGCGGGTTTGAGGTCAATCACGGTGACAAATTGCAAATTACGGTGATGGGGTGGACGGCCCCTGATGCGGCATCGGTGTGCCAGGATGAGGTTGTTGGGGAAATTACGGTGACATTCCACTCGATAGCGCCTCCCTTCGAGATGGGGTTCCAACGCCCAACGCCCTCTATCCCCCGCTGCCCAGCACCGCCATCACCTCACCCATCAGCGGCCGGGCCGACGGGTCGGCCTGCACACAGTCTTGCTCCAATTGCCGCAGCCGCGCCTGTTCGGGAATTTCCCCGCTGCAGCGGTCCAGCAACTCGCCCAGCAGCAAGCCCCAGGCGCGGACCTCAAGCCGTTGCCACGCGGCGCCGCCTTCGGCGCCCGGCAGAAAGAAGGCCGCGCCGAAGTCGCTCAGCACGGCGTCGCCGCCCGCGCCATCCCACAGGATATTATGTGCATAGAGGTCGCCGTGCAGCAGGCCGCCGGCATGCAGATGCGCCGTCGCGGCGCCGATGCCGCGCGCCAGTCGCAAGGCCACGTCCGGATCGAACCGCAGCGCCGGATCGTAGATATCCCGGCTGCAGCTCTCCAGGCTGGGCGGGCCGGCCAAGGGGCGCCACTCGGCCGGCAGCAAGGGCATCAGCAGCGCTTGGGCCTGGGTCGGATGACCCTCCACGCGGCCCAAACCGCCCATCAGGTTCGGGTGGGCGCCCGCGGCCAGGCAGGCCGCCATCTCGCGCTCCGGCAGACCGTCGCTCGTCACGCTGCCCTTGAACAGCTTCAGGGCCACGGACAGCGCTTCGGCCGACCCGGTCGGCTGCCAGGCGGCCTCGTGCACCCAGCCTGAGGCGCCCTCGCCCAGCAGAGCGCCCGGCCGCAGGTGCCGCCAGGCCACGCCGGGGGTGGCGGCGGCGCGCGTCGTTTGATCCCCAGGGTTGCCGGCCCAGGCCAGCCAGGCCAGCCGCGGCAGCTGCGCCAGCCAGGGCGGCAGGGTCTCGAGCCGGTTGGCGGACAGGCGCAACAGCTCGAGGCGCTGGGCGCCGCTCAAACTCTCGGGCAGCGCGCCCAGGCGGTTGCCGGCCAACATGAGCTTCTGCAGCAGCGGCCGCTCGCCCAGCGCGCGGGGCAGGCGCTCGATCCGATTGTCGGTCAAGGTCAGCCAGCGCAGCGCCGGGGGCAGGGATGCCGCCGGCACGTCGCTCACGCCGCAGCCGCGAAAGCCCACCTGGCTGAGCGCGCCGCAGTCGCCGAGGACCGGCGGGAGGCTGGCAAATCGGTTGCCGGAGCAAAACAGCACGCGGAGCTTGCCGAGCCGTCCCAGGTCGTCGGGCAGCGCGCAGAGCCGGTTGCCGCTGAGGTCCAACACCTCCAGCGAATCGGCCAGGTCGAAAATCTCTCTCGGAAACTCGGTCAGGCCGCCGGAAAGCTTCAACTCGCGGGCGCCGGACAGCGCGCCCCGACGCAGGGCCTCAAGACTCATGACGGGACGAATTGAAAGCGCGCAGCGTCCGGCGGGATCCTCGGCGGGCTAAGGTCCATCGAAATCATCGGGCGGATTTCGATTGCGTCCGGCGCTTGATCTTCGCACCGGGCATGGGTCGGCAGAGCGGAATAGTCCATCCCTTCACGGTAAAGCGAGCGGGCGAATCTCCGCAATGGCGCGGCGCGAAAAAACGCTTGGAGCCGCTGACGCGGCTCGAATTAGCTCTTTCCTTTCCACGTCCCGCCCGCTCACTTCCGACTATGCCAACCCTCGCCCTCCGGCCGGATCAGCGCCTCCGGCACCAGGTGCCAGGCCTTATGGATCTTCCAGGCCTGGTTCATGGTCAGCTTGCGCTTGCCGCTGAGCAATTCCGACGCGCGCGAACGCGAGCCCAGCACATGGGCGAGATCCGCCTGGATCAGTTTGCGGTTGCGCATGAAATGCCGGATCGCCTCGATCGCGGTCGGTTTCAGCAGGCGCATCTCGCGCGCCTCATAGGCCTCGCACAGATCCAGAAACAGGTCCAGGCGCAGCGCCATATAGGTGCCGGTCTTCGGCACGGCCGCCCGGTAGCGTTCGATTTCGTCGACGATCTTCGCATAGGTCTGCTGGTCGCGGATCGCCCGCCCGATCGCCCGGCCGACCCACGCATCCTGCCGGAAAATCGTATGATCCGAACGGCTTGCGACCTCGAAGCCAACCTACCACGTTGCGCATTTCACGCGAAACAGAACAAGAACAAAATTTGAGCCAGCGCAAATGTGTCCGGCCGCGTGCGGCGGCGGCCAAGTGTCCGTCGGGGGGAGGGGGCTGAGGCCCTTCCAGGGATCGTCGGCCAGAGCGCCGAGCGCCCGATTTGAGCCGAACGCAGTCTCCGCTCGGAAGGCTGATCCGGGTTTCGATGCTCGGGACCGATTAGGATGAATTAGGGACGGGAGTCCTAACTTTTTTGTCGCGTCGCTGTTATCGTCGCCGGCTGAGCGGAACACTGCTCTGAGGTCTTGGCGCCGTGCGTGAGAGTTTTGGATCGATGAGTAAGCAGTTTTGCCTTGCCGTTCGTTTGGCCCTGGTCGGCCTTGCCCTTCTGGCCGGCGGCGCGGGGGCTCGGGCCGATGCGGCGGCATCCGCGACCGCGCCGGTCGTAGTGCCGGTGCCGGAAGGTCCCCGGACCACGTCGCAGAGCTTCGGCGCCTGGGTCTATCGCTGCGAGGAGCAGATGGTCGACGGCAAGCCGGCGCATTCGGCCTGCGCCCTGTCGCAGGACGTCGTCGTGCAGCAGGACGGCCAGTCCAAGACGGTCATGAAAATCGGCGTGACGCCCGGCGCCGACGCTAGCAGCCACAGCTTGACCGCCGTGGTTCCGCTCGGCGTGCGGCTGAAGCCCGGCTTCGGTCTGGCGGTCGACGACGGCACGGCGCAGCCGCTCGCCTATGATTATTGCGGCCCGCGCGGCTGCTGGGTGGCGGGCGCGCCGATCGATGCGCTGCTGCCGGGCCTGAAGGCGGGCAAGACCGGCCGGGCCAGGATCGTCATGATGAACGGCCGCGAAATCGTCATCGAGTTCCCGCTCGCCGGGTTCGCGACCGGGCTAGCGGCACTCGACGCCAATCGCGCCCCGGTGGCGGATACGAAGCCGGCGGATGCCAAACCGGCCGAGCCGAAGGCCAAGCCCAAGGCAAAATAGCAAGGCAAAATAGTCGGCGCGACACGCTGAATTCGGCCGGCATTAACCGTTCCGACATAGCGTGTCGCCACCTTCCCATTTCCCCTCATCGTGAAGTCATCGATCCATGAGCGTTTCCAATCCGAACCTGTGTCCTTGCGGCAGCGGCCTGCGCCCGGTTCGGTGCTGCCGGCTCGATCTGTCGACCGTCGGCCCGGCCGAGGCCAGCCGGCATCTGCTGCCGCTGGTCGACAAGGCGATCGAGATCCATGCCAAGGGCCAATTGGCCGAGGCCGCCAAGATCTGCCTGGAGGTGCTGGAACTGGCGCCGAGCCAGGGCGGCGCGCTCGCCATCCTGTATCAGGTCCGCAAGGTCACCGGTCCGCTGTCGGCCGCCGAGGCGCTGATCCGGCGCATGGTGGCGCTCGATCCGAATAACGTCTGGGCGACCCAGGAACTGGCGCTGCTGCTGTTCGGCAAGGGCGATTTCGCCGAGGCCGAAGCCCATGCGCGCAACGCCGTGCGCATCGCGCCGGCCGATCCGCAGTCGCACAATCTGATGGGCATGATCCTGACCGAGGCCAACCGGCCCCAGGTCGGCGAATATCATTACCGCCGGGTCATCGAACTGCTGGGCCAGCGTCAGCCGATCCTGCTGGCCAATCTCGCCTGGAACCTGAAGAACCAGGGCAAGATGGCGGAATCGCGCGCGCTCTACGCCGAATCGATCGCGATCGACCCGACCATCCTGCAGACCGTGCTCGGCTGGGCGCGCATGGAGGAGACCGACCGCGATTTCGTCCGCGCCAACGAGCTGCTGGACCAGGCCGAAACGCTGGCGCCGGGCAATCCCAGCATCCTGCTGCATCGCGCCATCCTGCGCGGCCGGACCAAGGAATATGACGCGGCGCTGGGCCTGCTCGACCAGCTCGAGCAGAAGATGCAGGGCGGCGGGCTCGGCACCAACGAGCTGCTGGAAAAGGGCCGTCTGCTCGACAAGATGGGCCGGTTCGACGAGGCGTTCGCGGCGTTCGACGCCGGCAAGCGCAAGGGCGTCGAGCAGAGCGGCAACGTCTATCTGGCCGATCACGCGCGCCAGCTGACCGAGCGGCTCGGCCGCTATTTCACCGCCAGCCGCCTGAAGATCGTGCCGCGCGGCACGCCGATCGACAAAGGGCCGCGGCCGCTGTTCATCGTGGGCTTCCCGCGCTCGGGCACGACCATGGTCGAACAGACCCTGTCGGCCCATCCGCGCATCTCGGCCGGCGACGAGCTGACCTTCGTCAACGACATCACCAACCTGATGCCGCGCATGCTGAACAGCCCGCTGGCCTATCCGGAGGCGCTGGCCGACCTGTGGATGGGCGACCAGCGCGAGGGGCTCGACAACCTCCGGGATTATTACCTGCAGCGCGCGCGCCAGCTCGGCATCGTCGAGGCGGGCTCGACCTGGTTCACCGACAAGATGCCGCTCAACGAGACGCATCTGGGCCTGATCGGCCTGATGTTCCCGGACGCGCCGATCATCCATGTGCTGCGCCATCCGCTCGACGTCGTGCTGTCGGTCTATTCCAACCACCTGACCCACGGCTTCTATTGCGCCAATGCGCTGGAGACGATCGCCCGGCACTATGTGCTGATCGCCGATCTGGTCGAGCATTACCGGCGCGAGATGGTGCTGAAATACCTGCCGATCCGCTACGAGGACATCGTCGACGATCAGGAGGCCAACATCCGCCGCATGCTGGCTTTCGTCGGCACCGGCTTCGACAAGCGCTGCCTGAAGTTCCACGAGAACAAGCGCTATGCCCGCACCGCGTCCTATGCCCAGGTGACCGAGAAGCTGTACGACAGCTCGCGCTACCGCTATCGGCATTACCTGAAGCATCTCCAGCCGGTCCTGCCGATCCTGGAGCCCGTCATCACCCGCCTGGGCTATACGATCGATGGTTGATCTTTCCGCGGCACCGTCGCCACCGGTCTCCAAGACGATCGACCAGTGGCGCGCCGACGCCGAAGCGCATGAACAGGCCGGCCGGTTCGAAGAGGCCGAGGCCTTGCTGGTCCAGATCGTCAATGCGGCGCCCAACTATCATCCGGCGCTGCATCAGGCGGCGATCCTGTCCTACAAGCGCAAGCGGCCGCGCGAGGCGATCGCGCGCTTCGAGCGCGTGCTGGAACTGGCGCCGGACGTGGCGCTCTATCACCGCAACATCTGTGAGCTGTATCGCAGCCAGTCGCGGCTCGACGATGCGCTGGCCCATGGCAAGCGCGCGGTCGAGCTGGCGCCGCTCGATCCGGGCGCGGCCTATAATCTGGGCGTGATCCATTACGACCGGCTCGAGATCCCGCAAGCGATCGTCTCGATCCGCCGTTCGCTCGAGCTCGAGCCGAACCAGCCCGCCGCCCATTTCGAGCTGGCCGAGGGTCTGCTGCTGACCGGCCAGTTCAAGGAAGGCTGGGAGGAGTACGAGTACCGCTTCGACCTGCCGAACGCGCCCAAGCTGCTGCCGCCGAACGACCGGCCGCTATGGGACGGCAAGCCGATGCCCGACGGCACGCTGATGCTGATCGGCGACCAGGGCTTCGGCGATACCATCCAGTTCTGCCGCTATATTCCCGAAGTCGCCAAGATCTGCCCGAACCTGATCATGGCCTGCAGCTCGGAAATGAAGCCGATCGTGATGCAGCAGGCCGGCATCACCAAATATTTCGACCGCTGGGAGCATATGCCGGCGTTCGATGCCTATTGCTCGCTGTCGGGCCTGCCGCGCCTGTTCGGCGCCAATCTCGACACGATTCCGGCGCCGATCCCCTATGTGAAGGCCGATCCGGCCAAGGTCGAGCATTGGCGCCGCCGGCTGGATATGCTGGTGCCGAAGGGCTATCGCCGCATCGCCGTCGTCTGGTCCGGCCGGCCGACCCATGGCAACGACTTCAACCGCTCCATGTCGCTGAGCCGGCTGGAGGCGCTGGCCAAGCTCGACGGCGTGGCGCTGCTCTCGGTCCAGATGGGCCCGGGCCAGGCCGAGATCGGCCGCTATTTCGGCCGGGCGCCGCTGATCAACCTGGGGGCCGAGATCCAGGATTTCACCGACACGATGGCGATCTTCGAGTGCATCGACCGGCTGGTCGCGGTCGATACCGGCGTCGCCCATCTGGCCGGTGCCATGGGCAAGCCGGTCTCGATCCTGGTGCCCTTCGCGCCGGACTGGCGCTGGCTGCTCGATCGGACCGACACGCCCTGGTATCCGACGGTGACGCTGCATCGCCAGGACGGGCCCGGGAAATGGGACACGGCCATCGCCAGCATGCTGGCGACGGTCAAAGCGGAGCTCAGCTGAAGATCATCGTCGCGAACATGACCAGGACGGCCACGGCCATGAAGCCGGTGCCGACCCAGCCGTTGATGGCGAGGCCGCGCGAGATGGCGAATTTGCCCATGACCTTGGATTGGGTCGCCATGCGCACGACCATCGCCATGATCGGCACGGCGGCGACGCCGTTCAGCACAGCGCTCCAGATCAGCGCCTTGATCGGATCGATGCCGACGAAGTTCATCGCGGCGCCGACCAGGGTCGCGACCACGATCGTGCCGTAGAACGCCTTGGCGCGCCGCGGACGCTGGTCGAGCCCGACCGTCCAGCGCGCCGCCTCGCCCAGGGCATAGGCGGCGGAGCCCGCGAGCGAGGGCAGGGCCAGCAGGCCGGTGCCGATGATGCCGCCGGCGAACAGCAGGAAGGCGAACTTGCCGGCGATCGGCTTCAGCGCCTCGGCCGCCTGGCTCGCGCTCTGGATGTCCTTGACGCCATGGGCATGCAGGGTCGCGGCCGTGGTGATCATGATGCAGAGCGCGATCAGGTTCGACAGGCCCATGCCGACGATCGTGTCCCACCGGATCCGGCGCAGCGCGTCGGGCGCCTGCTCCGGGGCGAGGCGCAGCGGCTTGGCCTCTTCATGTTCCTGCTGCTCCTCGACCTCCAGGCCGGCTTGCCAGAAGAACAGGTACGGGCTGATGGTCGTGCCCAGCACGGCGACCACGATCATCGCGTAATCGGCGGTCGGCTCGATCTTGGGCCAGACGATCGCCAGGCCGACCTCGCCCCACGGCACGTTCACCACCAACACCGAGCCGACATAGGCCAGCAGCGACAGCGTCAGCCATTTCAGCACATTGGCGTAGCGGGCATAGCGCAGGAACACTTCCAGCAGGATCGTGATGATGGCGAAGCCCACGACGTAGAGCCCGCTGGGTCCGCCGATCAGCAGGGTCAGGCCGGAGCCCATGGCACCCAGATCGGCGCCCAGATTGCAGACATTGGCCAGGATCATCAGGCCGAGCAGCAGCTTTACCAGGACACCCGGCTGATTCCGCACCAGATTGCCGGCGATGCCGCGGCCGGTCACCCGGCCGATCACACCGCTGATTTCCTGGATGCCGCACATCAGCGGATAGGTCACCACCAGCGTCCAGGCGGTGGCATAGCCGAACTGGGCGCCGGCCTGGGAATAGGTCGCGATGCCGCTCGGGTCGTCGTCGGACGCGCCGGTGATCAGACCGGGTCCCAGGACCTGGAGCAGCAGCGATGTTCTCGGCGCCTTGACGGGCTCTTCGATGGCCGACATAGCGACTCCTGTAGGCCTTATTGGGTTCTGCTAAGCCGCTAACCGCTCCAAGGCTTTCCAGTTCCCCCGAATTCGTCTGCGGCGCGGTCGAGCAGCATATCGAACGCCGCCGCCGGCGCGCTCGGCTGACGGGCCGGCAGGAAGAGCCGCGTCAGTGTGCGGCGCACGGCGAAATCCCGCGCCTGCAACACACTCAATTTGCCGAGCGCGATCTGGTCCGCGGCGGCGGCGGCGGACACGATGGCGATGCCCAGGCCGCCGGCCACGATCTGCTTGATCGCCTCGGTGCTGCCGACCTCCAGCACCGAGCGCGGTACGATCTGGTGCGCCTCCAAGGCGGCCAGCGCCACGTCGCGGGTGCCGGAACCGGGTTCGCGCACGATGACGATTTCCCGGGCGATCTCACCGGTCGAAATCGGCGCCGGCGCGCGCGCCAGACGGTGATCCGGTGCCGCGATCAGCACCATCTCCTCAGCGCGCCAGGGCCGCACCTCGATGCCGGGTTCGTCCACGGGGCCCTCGACCAGCGCGATATCGAGTTCGCGCGCGCTCAGCAATTCCGCGATCTGGAGCGTGTTGGCGCTGGTCAGGCGCAGCTCGACCTCGGGATGGCGCTTGTGAAACGCGCCCAGGATCGGCGGCAGATGATATGTGGCGACCGTGGTGCTGGCGCCGACGCTCAAGCTGCCGCGCTGCAGCCCGCGGAGCGCCGCCAACTCCTCTTCGGCCGCGCGCTCGGCTGCGAATAGCACGGTCGCGTGGCGCATCAGCAGCCCGCCGGCCTCCGTCAGACTCACGCCGCCCGGCCCCCGGCGCTCCAACAGGCGGCTGCCGACCTGCGCCTCAAAATCGCGCACGCCCTTGGACACGGAGGGCTGACTCAGATGCAGCGCGTCGGCGGCGCGCGAAAAGCTGCCGTGGCGCGCGACCGCGGCGAACAGCCGGAACAGATGGAGATTGAGCGACATAGATACAGTCTATATAACAATGGGAAAGATGTATTGGAGTTATAGATCCTCAGAGATCATTTCTTTTCCTACCGGCCTCGAAGTGCCGGCCGGAGAATTTGAAATGTCCACCTTGCGCAACCCGAACCTGTTGATCCCCGGCCTGCTGCTGTGCGGCGGCGTCACGCTCGCCGCCATGGGGCTGCAGATCCTCGAGGAGCGGGTGTTGGGACGGCCCTACCTGGAGGCGCTGGTGCTGGCGATCCTGCTCGGTACGCTGGTGCGCTCGGCCTGGACGCCGCACAAGCGCTGGCTGCCAGGCATCAATTTCAGCGCCAAGTTTCTGCTGGAAGTGGCCGTCATGCTGCTGGGCGCCTCGATCAGCCTCCAGACCATCCTCGCCGTCGGTCCCAGCCTGCTGCTCGGCATCGCCGGCATCGTCATGGTCGCGATCCCGGCCAGCTATATGCTGGGCCGGTTCCTGGGCCTGCCGCAGCGCATCGCCATCCTGATCGCCTGCGGCAACTCGATCTGCGGCAACTCGGCCATCGCCGCGGTGGCGCCGGTGATCCGGGCCGACAGCGACGACGTCGCCTCGTCGATCGCGTTCACCGCCGTGCTGGGCGTGGTCGTCGTGCTGGTCCTGCCGCTGCTGATCCCGCTGCTGCACCTGTCGGGCACGCAATATGGCGTGCTGGCCGGCCTGACCGTCTATGCCGTGCCGCAGGTGCTGGCCGCGACCGTGCCGGTCGGGCTGGCGGCGACCCAGATCGGCACGCTGGTCAAGCTGGTGCGCGTGCTGATGCTGGGCCCGGTCGTGCTGTTCCTGTCGCTGGGCGCCGGCCGGCTGGAGCGCGCCGCGATCCACAAATCCGCCATCGTGACCGGCGAGGCGCTGCCCAAGACCGGCCGCCTGCCGCTGACCCGCCTGGTGCCCTGGTTCATCGTGGGATTTCTGGCGCTGGGCGCACTGCGCTCGGCCGACCTGGTGCCGCATCTGCTGCTGGCGCCCGCCGCGCTGACCGCGAACGTGCTGACCGTCGTCGCCATGGCCGCGCTCGGCCTGGGCGTCGACGTCCGGGTCGTGGCCCGCGCCGGCGGCAGGGTGACGACGACGGTCGTCATGTCCCTGCTGTTGCTGGTCGGGATCAGCCTGGGGCTGATCCGGGTGCTGGGCGTCGCCTGAGCGAATTTTCGGGAGTGCTGGAATAAAACGACGCCGCAAGCGTCTGGCGATGGGGGGCCGATCCAGCCCCCGGTCGCGAACGATAAGAAATGCGACACAAATCAGGGAGGGCATCGAACATGACTTCGATCGATCCGCGAGGATTCCGGGCGACCCGTCGTGCGTTTCTCAGCCAGGCGGGCGCTGCCGGGCTGGCGATGGCGAGCATTCCCGCCTGGGCGGAAACGACCGTCAAGCTGCCGCTGCCGGGCGGTCCGGAAGACCGGCCGATATCGACGGATTTCCCCCAGAAGGGGCCGATGATCCTGCAGCGGACCCGGCCGCCGTTGCTGGAGACCCCGTTCGAGGTGTTCGACCGCGGCGTGTTCACACCCAACGACCAATTCTACGTCCGCTGGCATTGGGCGGTCATTCCGAATGCGGTCGATGCCGACAAGTTTCGTCTGACGGTGCGTGGTCTGGTCGACAAGCCGCTGTCGCTCTCGCTGAAGGACATCGTCTATGGGCTGCCGCGGGTCGAACTTGCCGCGGTCAATCAATGCTCCGGCAATTCACGCGGCTTCTTCCTGCCGCGGGTTCCGGGCGGCCAATGGGCGAACGGCGCCATGGGCAATGCCAAATGGATGGGCGTAAAGCTGAAGGACGTGCTGAACCGTGCGGGCGTCAAGGCCGGTGCCGTTCAGGTTCGCTTCAACGGGCTCGACGAGCCGGTCGTCGATGGCGCGCCGGACTTCATGAAGTCGCTCGATATCGACCATGCCCGCGATGGCGAGGTGATGATCGCCTTCGCCATGAATGGTCAGCAGCTACCGCTGTTGAACGGCTTCCCGCTGCGCCTGATCGTGCCGGGCTGGTATTCGACCTATTGGGTCAAGATGCTGAACGATATCGAAGTTCTGGATAAGCCCGACGACAATTATTGGATGAAGACCGCCTACACCGTTCCCGATACGCCTCATGCCAGCATCACCCCGGGCCAAACCGGCGTGAAAATGGTGCCGATCAGCAAGATGGTGCCGCGCTCGTTCGTAACCAATCTGAAGCCCGGCGCGTCGGTCTCGGCTGCAGCACCGACCCTGGTGCGCGGCATCGCGTTCGGCGGTGATACCGGCGTGGCCAAGGTCGATTTCTCGGCCGATGGCGGCAAGAGCTGGACGCCCGCGACACTCGGCCAGGACGAGGGAAAATACAGCTTCCGCCAATGGCAGACCAATATCACCCTGGCGGACAAGGGCGCGCATGGGCTGATGGTCCGCTGTACCAACAGCGACGGGGTCGTGCAGCCGGATGCGCCGAACTGGAACGGCGGCGCCTTCATGCGCAACGTGATCGAGACCACATCCGTTACAGCAGCCTGAGAGGGAGGGTGAGATGATGCTGAGCAGAATTCTCGCAATCGGTCTCGCGCTCTCGTCCGGGTCTGCCTGGGCCCAGAGCGCGCCGCAATTGAAGTCGGTGACGGTGGATCTGCCGGCCGGCGATCGCCAGTTTCCGGGCGGAGCCGCCGCCGACGCGATCAACAACAACTGCACGGCCTGCCATTCGCCGGGGATGGTGCTGAACCAGCCGAACTTGCCCAAGGCGGCGTGGGATGCCGAAGTCCACAAGATGATCAATGTGTACAAGGCGCCGATCGAAGAGGCCGACGTGCCGGCGATCGTGGCCTATCTGGTCGAAGCCAAAGGCGCCAACTAAGGGGCTGGGTTCAATCCGCTCGCAACCCACCCGCCCGCTCGATGAACGCCACGATCTCGGCCAACCCTTTGTTTTCCTTCAGGTTGGTGAATAGGAACGGCCGCTCGCCGCGCATCTTGCGCGAATCGCGGTCCATCACCTCCAGCGAGGCGCCGACCAGGGGGGCCAAGTCGATCTTATTGATGATCAGCAGGTCGCTGCGGGTGATGCCGGGGCCGCCCTTGCGCGGGATCTTGTCGCCGGCCGAGACATCGATGACATAGAGCGTGATGTCGGCCAGTTCGGGACTGAAGGTGGCGGCCAGATTGTCGCCGCCGCTCTCGATGAAGATCACGTCCAGGTGCGGGAACAGCGCGTTCATCTCGGCCACGGCGGCGAGGTTGATCGAGGCATCCTCGCGGATCGCCGTATGCGGACAGCCGCCGGTCTCGACGCCGCGGATGCGGTCGGGCGAAAGCGCGCCGGAGCGGGTCAGGAACTCGGCGTCCTCTTTGGTATAGATGTCGTTGGTGATGGCGGCGATGTCGTAGCGGTCGCGCATCGCCTTGCACAGCCGGTCGGTCAGCGCGGTCTTGCCGGAGCCGACCGGGCCGCCGATGCCGACGCGCAAGGGGCCATGGGGATTGGACAGGCTCATGAGCGGAACAGCCTCGTATATTGCGTCTCGTGACGCATGGATGAGAGATCGATCGTGGGCGCCGCCGTGCCGACATCGTCGAGCGACGTTGCCTCCGCCGCCTCGGCGATCCGCGCGATGACGGGAGCGAGGCGGGCCAGCGTGCGTTGGCCGTCGGTCTGACCCAACGGGATCAGCCGCACGCCGGCCGAGACCAGATTGGCCGCGACCGCCTGGGCGAAACCCAGCAGGGCGGCATCGAGCGGGATCTCGCCGGCCGCGGCGGCGCCGAACGCGACCGGATAGGTCAGCACCTTGCCGTCCGCCAGCCGGTCGAGCGGCGTGCCCGGCCAGGCGGCGCGGGTCGCCAGCACGAAGGAGGCGCCTTGCTGGGTCGTCTCCAGCGCGGTCTCGCTCGTCCCGCGCAGCGCCTCGGCCAATTCGCGGACCTGTTCGAACCCGTCGTCATCGCCGGTCCGGGCCGCCCGCCAGGCGGCAGCGAGCAGCACCAGATCGGCCCAGCCGGCGCCGGCCTCCAGCACGGTCGCGACATAGTCGGCAAGATCGGCGACGTTGGTAACCCTGCCGGTCTCGACCGTCCATTCCAGCCCGTGGCTGTAGGAAAACGCGCCGACCGGATAGGCCGGCGACAGCCAGGTGCCGAGCGGCAGCAGCCAGCCCAGATCACGCATCCTCGAACCCGCTCGAATGGTCGTGGCCGCCGGCATAGGCGCCGGCCTCGGGCACGAAGGGCACAGTGACCGCGCGGACCTCGCCGCCCAGCCCGCGCACCATGTCGGCGATGACGTGGTCGTCGCGGATCAGCAGGGTGTCGGGCAGCAGCTGGATCGGCAGATGGCGGTTGCCCAGGTGATAGGCCAGACGCGCCAGGCCGGCGCTGCCCGCGCGGATCTCCAGCAGCGCCTCGTCGGCCGCCTTGACCTCGATGATGCCGGCCTCGTCCAACTGCAGCCCGTCGCCGTCGCCCAGCAGCATGGCCTTGGCCAGGTCGAGCAGCAAAGGCTCGCCCTGGTCGGTGACCAGGCGCAAGCGGCGGCGGTGGCGCTCCAGATAGGAGAGCGTGACGGTGCCGGCGCGCTGGCTGGTGTCCCAGGTGCCGGCCTTGAGCGCGGTATGGGCGCGGCGCATCAGGAAGCGATCCTGGCCGCCATGCCCTCACCGGCCTCGCGGATGCTCGGCACCCTCTCCCGCGAACTGCGGGAGAGGGAAGGGGCCCGACGCGTCAGCGTTGGGAAGGGTGAGGAAGGTCGGGTCAAAACAGAAAATACCTTTGCGCCATCGGCAGCACGTCGGCCGGCGGGCAGGTCAACAGCTCGCCGTCGGCGCGCACCTCATAGGTTTCGGCATCGACCTCGATCTTGGGCGTGGCGTCGTTCAGCACCATGCTTTTCTTCGAGATGCCGCCGCGGGTATTGCTGACCGGATAGAGCGGGCGCTCCAACCCGAACTTGGCCGCGATGCCGGCGTCGACGCCGGCCTGGCTGACGAAAGTCAGGCTCGACTGCACCAGGCTCTTGCCGAAGGCGGCGAACATCGGCCGGTAATGCACCGGTTGCGGCGTCGGGATGCTGGCGTTGGGATCGCCCATCGGAGCGGCCGCGATGCTGCCGCCCTTCAGCACCAGATCGGGCTTCACGCCGAAGAAGGCGGGTGACCACAGCACCAGGTCGGCGAGCTTGCCCGGCTCGACCGAGCCGACCACGCCGGCGATGCCATGGGCGATGGCCGGGTTGATGGTATATTTCGCGATATAGCGCCGGGCCCGGAAATTGTCGCTGGCGCCCAGGCCCAGCGAACCGCGCTGGCGCTTCATCTTGTCCGCCGTCTGCCAGCAGCGGATGATGACCTCGCCGACCCGGCCCATGGCCTGACTGTCGGACGAGATCATCGAGAGCGCGCCCAGGTCGTGCAGGATATCCTCGGCCGCGATGGTCTCCTTGCGGATGCGGCTTTCGGCGAAGGCGATGTCCTCGGGAATGCGCGCGTCCAGGTGATGGCAGACCATGAGCATGTCCAGATGCTCGTCCAGCGTATTGACCGTGTAGGGCCGCGTCGGATTGGTCGAGGACGGCAGCACGTTGATCTCGCCCGCGAGCCGGATGATGTCCGGCGCATGGCCGCCGCCCGCGCCTTCGGTATGGAACGCGTGGATGGTGCGGCCCTTGAAGGCGGCGATGGTGGTCTCGACGAAGCCGCCCTCGTTCAGCGTGTCGCTGTGCAGCGTGACCTGGACGTCGAGCTGGTCGGCGACCGACAGGCAGCAGTCGATCGCGGCCGGGGTCGTGCCCCAATCCTCATGCAGCTTCAACCCGCAGGCGCCGGCCTGGACCATCTCGACCAATGCCGCTGGCCGGCTGGCGTTGCCCTTGCCGAAAAAGCCCAGGTTCATCGGCAGGCCTTCGGCCGCCTGCAGCATGCGCATCATGTGCCAGGGGCCGGGCGTGCAGGTCGTGGCATTGGTGCCGGCGGCAGGACCCGTGCCGCCGCCCAGCATGGTGGTGATGCCGGAGAACAACGCCTCTTCGATCTGCTGCGGGCAGATGAAATGGATGTGGCTGTCGATGCCGCCGGCGGTCAGGATCTTGCCCTCGCCGGCGATCACCTCGGTGCCCGGGCCGATGATGATGGTGACGCCCGGCTGGGTGTCCGGATTGCCGGCCTTGCCGATCGCGACGATCAGGCCGCCCTTCAGCCCGACGTCGGCCTTGACCACGCCCCAGTGATCCAGGATCACGGCATTGGTGATGACGGTATCGACCGCGCCCTCGGCGCTGGAGCGCTGGCTCTGGCCCATGCCGTCGCGGATGACCTTGCCTCCGCCGAACTTGACCTCTTCGCCATAGACCGTGTGGTCGGTCTCGACCTCGATGATGATGTCCGTGTCGGCCAGGCGGATGCGGTCGCCCACCGTGGGCCCGAACATGCCGGCATAGGCGCGGCGGTCCATTCTCGTGGCCATATCAGGGGGTCTCCAGCTTGCCCATCACCGCGCCGGCGAAGCCATAGACTTCGCGCGCGCCGGCGAAGGCGACGAGGGTGACCGCGCGGGTCTGGCCGGGTTCGAAGCGAACCGCGGTGCCGGCGGGGATGTCGAGCCGCATGCCGCGCGCCGCCGTCCGGTCGAAGGTCAGCGCGTCGTTGGTCTCGGCGAAATGGAAATGGCTGCCGACCTGGATCGGCCGGTCGCCGGTATTGGAGATGGTGAGCGTGATCGTCGGACGACCGGCGTTCAGCTCGATCTCGCCGGCGGCGGGGATAATCTCGCCGGGGATCATCGAATGGGCTCATGCACAGTGACGAGCTTGGTGCCGTCGGGAAAAGTCGCCTCGACCTGGATGTCGTGGATCATCTCGGCGACGCCGTCCATCACCTGGTCGCGCGTCAGGATCTCGCCGCCCGCCGCCATCAGGTCGGCGACGCGGCGGCCGTCGCGCGCGCCCTCGACCACGAAATCGGTGATGAGCGCGATCGCTTCGGGATAGTTCAGCTTGACGCCGCGCTCCAGGCGCCTGCGCGCCACGATCGCCGCCATGGCGATCAGCAGCTTGTCCTTTTCCCGCGGACTGAGGTTCATGGTTCGGCCTCTCCCTTATCTCAACTGCGCCAGACGCGCGGCGGCGTCGGCGACAGGCCGGTGATTTCGTGGCGCAGCCGCATGGCGGCGGATGCCGCCGACTCCCGAAGCCGCGCGCCGTCCGGGTCCAGGAAGCGGATCAGCAGGATACCATTGACCAGCGTCGCGGCGCCCGCCGCCGTCTGAGCGGCCGCGATTTCTCTCGCCCGTGGCAAGAACGATGCCGCCCGGGGGCCGGCATGCAGCAGCGTGGTCATGCCGACCGCGCGATTGAACCCAAATGGGCGAGCGAGTGCGGCCCGGATGTCGCCGTCCAAGCGCAGACGATCGGCCCAGACCAGCCGGCCACCGCGCCGGACTGCCCAAGAATCAAGCAGTTGCCCGTGGCGCATCTGTTCGCCCCGGGCAGCGCGGCCGAACAGGATCGTCTCCGCCGCCAACAGCGACGCGCCCGGTTCCAACTCGAAATCCAGCCTCCGGTCGAGCCGGGCGCCGTCGAACAGAATGGTTTCCTGCGGCAGCCACTCGAACCAGGCGCCGGCGGCGACCGCGATCCGGGTGAGCACGCGTGCCGGCGCATCCAGCGCGCGGTAGACCTTCTCGGCCGCCTGGGTCGTGGCCGTCATGACCGTGTCCGGGCCGGCCTCGATCTCGGTCGACAGCCTGTCGCCGCCGACGATGCCGCCGGCGGTATTGATCAGCACGGCCTGGGCCGGCTGGTCGACGGGAACGTCCGGAAACAGGATGCGCAGCGGCGCGCGCTGATACAGCTGCTCGATCCGGGTCCTCCCGTCGCGCAGGCCCAGGCGCAGGCGGACGCCGCCGTCGGCGCGTTCGAGCGCGGGGGCAACGGACGTGGACGCGTCGGGCATCAGGGACTCGGGACGCCGGTCAAGGGCGCCGGGTCCAGCTCCAACAGTCGTTCGACCTGAGCGACCCAGCGGTGCACGGCCGGATAATCTGCAAGATCGAAGCCGCCGTGGTGGGCAGTTCGAGTGTAGGCGACCAGCGAGATATCGGCGAGCGTCAGGCTATCGCCGACCAGGAAGCGCCGATCACGGAGCGCATCCTCCAGGCAGCCGAGCGCCGCCTTGCCGCGCTCGATCAGCCACGGCTCCAGATCGGTGACGGACTTGCCCTGGTAGACCACCTGGAACCTCGCGACGGCGATATAGGGCTCGTGGCTATATTGCTCCCAGAACAGCCATTCCAGCATCTTGGTCTGCTCGAACGGGTCGGCGGGAATCAGGCGCGAGCCGCGCCCCAGATGCAGCAGGATGGCATTGGATTGCGCGATGGCCCGGCCGTCGTCCAGTTGCACGACCGGCACCTGGCCGGCCCGATTCATGGCCAGGAACGCAGGCGTCCGGCTCTCGCCCTTCCGGATATCGATCTCGATCCAGTCGTAGGGCAGCGACAGATGGTCGGCCGTCCACTTCACCTTCAGGCAATTGCCCGAGATCGAATCGCCGAATATCCGCATCCCGAAGCTACCTCCTGCTGACAGACCGGCAGCGCTGCTGGCATGGTCGTTGCTGATGAACATTGGAATGATGACGCGGGATGGGGAGGTCGTCCATGGGGTCTAAGGCCGGGCATCTGCTGCCGATCACGATAGTCCTGGTCGTCGCGAATGTCGCGGCCTGGGTCTGGGCCGGCTTTGGCCTGGGGGCGGCGCCCGAAGCGATGGCGGCAGCATTGCTCGCCTATACTCTGGGCCTGAAGCACGCGGTCGATGCCGACCATATCGCCGCGATCGACAACACGACGCGCAAGCTGATGGGCGAGGGGCGCCGTTCGCTCGCCGGCGGCCTGTGGTTCTCGCTCGGCCATTCGACCGTCGTCGTCCTGGTGACCCTGGCGATTGCTCTGGCCTCGGACGGCGCGCGCGCGCGGCTCGATGGGCTGAAGGATGCCGGCGCGCTGCTCGGCACTGCCGTGTCGGTGCTGTTCCTGGTCGTGATCGGGCTCGGCAATCTGGTCGTGCTGCTGCGCCTGTGGCGCCAATGGAAGTGTGGCGAGGTCGCTGCGCCGGCGATGCCGGCCGGTCCGATGAACCGGTTGCTGCGGCCGGTGCTGAGGCTGGTGTCACGCAGCTGGCATCTCTATCCGGTCGGCCTGCTGTTCGGCTTGGGTTTCGACACGGCGAGCGAGATCGGCCTGCTGGGCCTGTCCGCCGCGGCCGCGGTCCATGGGTTGCCGCTCTACGCCGTGCTGGCCTATCCGCTGCTGTTCACCGCCGCGATGATGCTGGTCGATGCGCTCGACGGCGTCATGATGTCCGGGCTTTACGGCTGGGCGCTGCAGGATCCCAGCCGCAAGATCGGCTATAATCTGTTCGTGACCCTGCTGTCGGTCGGCGTTGCCTTCGGCATCGGCCTGGTCGAGGCCGCCGGGCTGATCGGCGACAAGATGGGGCTGGCCGACGACCTCTGGATAGCGGTCGGTCGTCTGAACGACCAGTTCGGTAGCCTCGGCGTCGGCGTGGTGGCCGCCTTTCTGGTCGCCTGGCTCGCCGCCTATGTTATCGACCGCTGGCGGCGACCGACGACGGTCTGAACCGATGGCCGCTACCCGGCCCGGGCGATCCAGGCGCGCCAGCCACCGAACCGGCTGATGTCCTCGGCACCGATCGTGCCGATCTGTTCGCAAAGGAAGCCCGTGACGCTGCCGCCGTTGGCCAACTGGACCGGACCCAGCCCGAGCGGCGACGGGATGAGCCCGATGAAGCGCCCGAGCGCTTCCGGCGTCAGCAGCCAAATTTCCCCCGCGATGCCGGTGCCGCCGTCGGCGACGCGCAGCAGGCCGGGGCGCGTCGGTTCGCCGGGCAATGCAAACAACCGATAGCTGGGCGCGGTGCGGCATGTCGCGTCCAGCCGTGCGCCGAGGTCGGTCAATTGCCGGTTCAACGGCAGTCCTGATAAATGCCCACCGACCACCAGCAGCGGCACCAGCGCAGCGCGACCGTAGGCGATCGGCGCCGGACCAGGCAGCGGCAGGCCGGTGGCGCCCTGCGGCACGCCGGCCAGGCGATGCAGCGGGGCCGCGATCTCCGCCAGCAGGGCCTCGCCGAACGCCGGCGCCAGCAGGGTGATGCCGACGGGCAGCCCGTCCGGCCGAAACCCCGCCGGCACGGCGATGCCGCATAGATCCATCAGATTGACGAAATTCGTGTAGCGGCCGAGCCGGCTATTGGTCCCGATCGGATCGGCCCCGACCTCGTCGAGCCGATAGATCGTCGGGCTGGTCGGCACGGCCATGATGTCGATCGTCTCGAACAGCGCGCGGACCGACTTGCGGATGGCCTCCATCCGGTAGGACGCCCGGAACAGGTCGGCGGCCCGGGCGTCGACCGCCCGGCCGACGATGGCGTTGATGACGGGCAGCGCCGCCTCGGGATTGGCTGTGATAAAGTCGCCGACCGATGCCACCCGCTCGGCCAGCCAGGGGCCGTCGTACAGCAGGCCGGCAGCCTCGAACATCGGCGCGAAATCGACCTCGACCAGCTCGGCGCCGAGGTCTTCCAGCCGCGTGAGCGCAGAGTGGTAGATCGCTTCCGCCGCCCCGTCGCCGTGGAATTCCTGCTGGGCCGGCAACGGGATCGCGCAGCGCCACGGCCGGCGCGGCGAAAGGGGCACGGGGGGCGCCGTGCGGCTGAACGGGTCGGCAACATCAGGGGCGGCAATCTCCGACAGCACGGCCAGCGCGTCCTCGACCGTCGTGGCGAAGATCGAGATGCAGTCGAGCGATCGGCAGGCCGGGACGAGTCCGGTCGTGCCGATCAGGCCCCGGGTCGGCTTCAGGCCGACGATGTTGTTGAACCCGGCCGGGACGCGGCCCGATCCCGCCGTATCGGTGCCCAGCGCGAAGCTGACCAGGCCGCGGGCGACCGCCACGGCCGAGCCGGAACTCGACCCGCCGGGGATGAAGGCCGGATCGAACGGGTTGCGGGGCACGCCATAGGGCGAGCGGACGCCGACCAGCCCGGTCGCGAACTGATCGAGATTGGTCTTGCCGACCAGCATCGCTCCGGCCGCCAGCAGCCGCTCGACGGCGGTGGCATTCCGCTCCGGCCGATAGGCGAAACCGGGGCAGGCGGCGGTCGTCTCGAACCCGGCGGCATCGATATTGTCCTTCGCCGCAAAGGGGATGCCGTAGAGCGGCAAGCGCGCCCTGGCATCGGCGTCCAGCGCGGCCAGAGCCGCGGCCCGGGCGAGGAGTGCCCTGTCCGCGACCCGGCTGATCCAGATGGCATCGTCGTCCGCCGCCGCGATGCGGCGCAAGATCGTCCTGGCGACGATGGTCGGGTCGAGCGTGCCGTTGCGATATCCCGCGGCAAGCGACGCCAGGTCGAGGCTCGTCGGCAGGCTGTTCGACTCTGGCATGTCGCCCTTTCGTCAGGCGGCGCTGGGCGCCGAGAATTGCTCGAAGGCATCCTCGACCAGACTGACATGGTCGAGCATGGCGGCATGGGCGGCCATCGGCTCTCCGGCGAGAATGGCCTTCACCACCGCGCCATGTTCGGCATGGGAGTGCACGAGGCGGCCGGCGATTCTGAACTGCGCGTTCCGAAAGCGCCCCAGCCTGCGGCGCAGGCCGGCGGTGAACTCCGCCAGCGGCGCGTTATGCGCGCCGGCATAGATCTGCGCATGGAACGCCTGATTGGCTTCGGCATAGGCGTCGGCCTCGCCGCGCGCGGCCATGCCTTCCATCTTTTCATGCATCGCCTGTAGGCGCCGCCGTTCGACCGGGGTCATGCTCATGGCGGCGAGCCGGGCGCAGGTCGCCTCCATTTCGCCCATGGCGACGAACAGGCCTTCCAGCTGCTCCGGCGTGATCTGCGCCACCTGCGCGCCACGCCGGGGGCGGACCTCGATCAGGCCGGAAGCGGCCAGCCGCCGGAGCGCCTCCCGGACCGGCGTGCGGGACACGCCGTAGCGGTCGGCCAGGGCTTGCTCGTCCAGCCGGAAACCGGGTGCGAAGAGGCCGCTATGGATCGCCTCGGCGATCTGCTCGGCCAATTTTTCCGCGTGGGTCTGATTGTCGTCGTCCATCGTTTCAATTTGGCTCGGCCGGGCCGGGCCGTCAATTCTTTGTATGCAATTGCGCAAAATACGCACAGATTGCACATATATTCAGCATGTAGTATACAATAATCTTTTATTGCATACAGTTTAATCGTAATGCATACAATAAGGGGCCGACTTCAAACATTCGAGGTGCCCGCCATGCCCGGATCCGTTCATCCCGTAGACGAGATATTGCCGCTGCCGCGCTTGGTCGCTCTGGCCTTGCAGCATGTGCTGGTGATGTACGCCAATGCGGTCGCGGTGCCGTTGATCCTGGGCGCGGCCCTGCACCTGCCCAAGGACCAGATCGCCTTGCTGATCAACGCGGATCTGTTCGCCTGCGGCATCGCGACCCTGGTCCAGACGATCGGCGTCGGCATGTTCGGCATCCGGTTGCCGGTCATCATGGGCGTGACCGCCGTCGCGATCTCGCCGATGCTGGCCATGGCGGCGATGCCGGACGTCGGCTTGGACGGGGTCTATGGCGCGGTCATCGTCGGCGGCCTGTTCGGATTGGCGGTGGCGCCGTTCGTGAAATATGTCCTGCGCTTCTTTCCCGCGGTCGTCACCGGCTCGATCATCACCATGATCGGCGTCTCGCTGATGCGCGTCGGCATCGGTTGGGCCGGCGGCGGTGCCACCGCACCCGATTTCGGCGCGGCCGGTTATCTGGGCATTGCGGCGATGGTGCTGGCCGTCATCCTGCTGATCATCCGCTTCGCCCGGGGCTTCATCGCCAATACTGCGGTGCTGGTCGGCATCGCGGCCGGCTATGTCGTGACCATTGCGCTCGGCTGGACCGACTTCTCCGGGCTCGCGGCCGAACCCTGGCTCCGCATCGTCCTGCCGCTGCAGTTCGGCATGCCGACGTTCCACCTGGTGCCGTGCCTGATGATGTGCTTGGTCATGACCATCGTGTTCATCGAGGCGACCGGCATGTTCCTGGCGTTGGGTGCGATGACCGGCCGCAAGATCGAGCCAGAGGACATCAAGCGCGGTCTGCGCGCCGATGCGCTGGGCACGCTGATCGGCGGCATCTTCAACACCTTTCCCTATGTGTCCTATTCCCAGAACGTCGGGCTGGTCGGCGTGACCGGCGTCTACAGCCGCTGGGTCTGTGCCGCCGGCGGCGTGATCATGCTGCTGCTGGGCCTGATCCCCAAGCTGGCCTTCATCGTCGCCACGGTGCCGCAATGCGTGCTGGGCGGCGCCGGCTTCATCATGTTCGGCATGGTGGCCGCGACCGGCATCAAGATCCTGGCGACGGTCGATTACGCGGCCCAGCGCAACAATGTGCTGGTCGTGGCGATCGCGATCGGCTTCGGCGTCATTCCGATCGTCTCGCCGAATTTCTTCCACATCATGCCGACGGAACTGCGTCCCATCTTTGGCGACGGCATCATCCTGACCTCGATCGCGGCCGTCCTGCTGAACGTCTATTTCAACCGGACGTCCCATGCCGAGGCCAGCCACGGCGCGATGCTCGCGGCGCAGGCGGCCGAGCATCTCTAATCGGCGGGGCTAATCCAGCATCGGCAGCCAGAGCTGCTGTTCCTTGGCGCAATCCTTGGCGATCTGATAGCCGGCGTCGGCATGGCGCATGACGCCGGTCGCCGGGTCGTTGGTGAGGACGCGGCCCAGGCGCTCGGCTGCTTCCGGGGTGCCGTCGGCCAGGATGACCATGCCGGAATGCTGGGAATAGCCGATGCCGACGCCGCCGCCATGATGGATCGAAACCCAGGTGGCACCCGAGGCGACATTCAGCATGGCGTTCAGCAGCGGCCAGTCGGCGACCGCGTCGGAGCCGTCCATCATCGCTTCGGTTTCGCGGTTGGGCGAGGCGACCGAGCCTGAATCCAGGTGGTCGCGGCCGATGACGATCGGCGCTTCCAGCTCGCCGTCGGCGACCATCTGGTTGAAGGCGAGACCCAGCTTGGCCCGATCTCCGAGGCCGACCCAGCAGATGCGCGCCGGGAGGCCTTGGAACTGGATGCGCTCGCGCGCCATGTCGAGCCAGCGGTGCAGGTGCTTGTCGTCCGGCAACAACTCTTTGACCCGCTGGTCGGTCTTGTAGATGTCCTCCGGATTGCCCGAGAGCGCCGCCCAGCGGAACGGGCCGATGCCGCGACAGAACAGCGGGCGGATATAGGCCGGCACGAAGCCTGGAAAATCGAACGCGTCGCTGACGCCGACCTCCTGGGCCATGGCGCGGATGTTGTTGCCATAGTCCAGCGTCGGCACGCCCTGGCGGTGGAATGCCAGCATGGCGCGGACCTGTTCGGCCATTGAGGCCTTCGCCGCCGCCTCGACCTTGGCCGGGTCGGACGCCTTCGTCGCCTCGTGCTGCTCCAAGGTCCAGCCGGCCGGCAGATAGCCGTTGAGCGGATCATGCGCGCTGGTCTGGTCGGTCACCATGTCGGGCCGGACACCGCGCCGGACCAGTTCCGGAAAGACCTCGGCGGCATTGCCGAGCAAGCCGACCGAAACCGGCTGCTTGGTGCGCTTGGACTCCTCGATGATCGCCAGCGCCTCGTCGAGCGAGGTGGTCCAGCGGTCGAGATAGCGCGTCTCGATCCGGCGTTCGATCCGGCTCGGCTGGCATTCGACCGCCAGCATCGAGGCGCCGGCCATGGTCGCGGCTAGCGGCTGCGCGCCGCCCATGCCGCCCAGCCCGCCGGTCAGGATCCAGCGCCCGGCCAGATCGCCGCCGTAATGCTGGCGACCGGCCTCGACGAAGGTCTCGTAGGTGCCCTGCACGATGCCCTGGCTGCCGATATAGATCCACGACCCGGCCGTCATCTGGCCGTACATCATCAGGCCCTTGCGGTCGAGCTCGTGGAAATGCTCCCAGGTCGCCCATTTGCCGACCAGATTCGAATTCGCGATCAGCACGCGCGGCGCGCCCGGATGGGTGCGGAACACGCCGACCGGCTTGCCGGACTGGACCAGCAGCGTGTGGTTCTCGTCGAGCTTGGTCAGCACGTCGACGATGCGGTCGTAGCTCTCCCAATCGCGCGCCGCCCGGCCGATGCCGCCATAGACCACCAGCTCCTGCGGATTCTCGGCGACCTCCGCATCCAGATTGTTCATCAGCATCCGGAGCGGCGCCTCGGTCGCCCAGGATTTGCAGGTCAAGGTGGCGCCGCGCGGGGCCCGGATGACGCGATGGTTCCCGTCGATGGCTCGAGATCTCTGCACGGCGCATGCTCCTGCTGACTATACAAGTATAGACATGTTGATATCATGGGCCGGTGCAACGCGCCAAGCCCCCGAACTGGAACGCCATGAGCACCCTGGAAATAGACGACGGCCCGCTGCCGCTCTACGAGCGGATCAAGCGCGGCATCCTGGCCAAGATCGAAAGCGGCGCCTGGGGCCGCGATCAGCGCATCCCGTCCGAGAACGAGCTGGTGCGCACGCTCGGCGTCAGCCGGATGACGGTGAACCGGGCATTTTCCGAACTGGCCGACGATGGCGTACTGGTGCGCATCCATGGCGTCGGCACCTTCGTCGGCGGCGGGGCACCGCTGGCGCCGCTGATGGAAATCCGCAACATCGCCGACGAGATCGCCGGGCGCGGCCATCGCCACAGTGCCGTGTTGCTGTGCCGCGAAGTGGCGCTGGCCCCGGCCGAGATCGCGGCCCAGTTCGGCGTCGCGACCGGCCGGCGCCTGTTCCACACCATCATCGTCCATGCCGAGAACGACCTGCCGGTCCAGCTGGAAGACCGCTACGTCAACCCGGCCGAGGCACCGGCCTATCTGGACCAGGATTTCACGAGGGTGACGCCGAACCAGTATCTGATGGGCGTGGCGCCGCTGTCCGAGGGCGAGCATCTGGTCGAGGCCGTGCTGGCGCAGGATTGGGAATGCCGGCACCTGCGCATCGAGCCGGCCGAGCCGTGCCTGCTGGTGCGACGGCGCACCTGGTCGGCCGGACGCCTGGTCAGCTCGGCCCGGCTGCTCTATCCGGGTTCGCGCTACCGGCTGGGCGGGCGGTTCGGAAATGTGTCCGGCTCGTGACCGCAACATCGAGGTCCGTACGCAGCGCTCGCGAACGTTTTCGCCCTCAATCCCACACGTAAGACTGCAATAGGCGAATCTTGTTCAGGATAGGGTGGTCCCTAAAATAGCCCATTCTCTGAATCATGGCACTTTTCAACAGTGACTCGTCCCCTTTCACAACCGTGCTGAAGATGAAGTCGCTGAAAAATCGGCGCAACGTACGCTCCATACCGACTGTGTTGCCGTTGAAATAGGCCTCCACAAGATCATCGGCACGAATCGCTCGTACCTGGATAAGTGCGCTGAGAATATCGATCAGCATCGGATAGGCGCCTCGTTGATCGATCGGGTCACCCTCATAAAGAGCGGTGCGCGCAAAATACTCTGTGGCGGCCTCGTCGAAATCATGGCCGAAAGAGTCACCGAACTTCCTGCTGCTGGTGAAGTGCATGCTTTCGTGGACGCCGACATGGACCGCGTCCGGGCCTTGCAAAATATGGATCTCGTCGCCGGACCGAGGGGCGAAGCGGTGGCCAGCGACGCGCCTTGCATCACGCACGATCTTGGTTGTCTTGAAGCCCGCAGGAATCCCGCTGCGGAAGCCGTCCCGGATAACCTTGATCGCGAGGGTCTTGTGCGACAGGAGATCCATATTGCCGCCCTGCTCGCCTGCCTCGCGCAGCTTCCGCTCCCATTTCATCATCATCTCCAGAATGAAGCGGATGAGGAACGAGACCAGGGTATCGAGGAATATTTCAGCCTCGTCCGGGATCTTCCGAATGGGGGAATAGGACCGCGGTATGAAAAGAACGTCTGGATCCGACGTGAAGATGACGATCGGTTCGGTCTTCCAGGCCGTGATACGCGACTGGGTGCCCACCGTGTTGCGAATGCTTGTCTTTGTACCCTCGGGGCTATCCGGCAGCCCTTGATCCGCGGTGCGCATCTTATTAACGATGTGATCGAGAAAGCTGGCGTATTCCAGAGGCGTGCGGAACATCTGATTGATGTCTTTCGGGCCCAGGTCGAACGGCTTTACCGCTTCCATGAAGCGGTGATGCTGCACCGGCATCAACGGTCCGAGATGATGGGAAATTTGAGCCCGAGGATCCTCAATCGGTGCCAGCAGCATCGGTTGGACGACCCCGCCGCCTGGTCGCGTCGTGTGGTGGGCCGGCACCGCAACCGGGTGCGGTGTCGCCAAGCGGGCCGGTAAGCGTACCGATGCTGCCCGTGGAAGCGGCTGCACGATCTTTCTCTGGATATTGACGGGACCGAACTGCGTCGGCGGCGGTGCGACGGCCGTCGCCCGCGAAATCGGCCTGACGGCTGGAGACGGCGAGCGGATCGGCACGCTCCTGCGCTGGATATTGGCGGGGCCATAGCGGGTCGGCGGGGGCTCGGGCGGTAAGCCCGTTGCACGAAATGCTGGCCTTATAATTGGAAAAGGCAACTGGGTCTGCGAGCGCACAGGCGCTGATTGCGCTGCCTTGTGCTGAATATTGAGGGGACCATAGCGCGTTGGTGGCGGTGCGATTTTCATCGGACGAGTGACCATTGCCATTGTTTCTACTTAGGATAGATCTTCCCAGCGGTTCCCGTCAATTTCTGGACGTCCGGCAAGGTGTCCTTAGACAGCCGGCATTCAGACGGCTCTCCTTAAATCCGGCCGCCATCACATCTTTCAAAGTGGCAGTGACCATTGAATTCGCTCAGCGCGGCCGGCCGCGCACCACGCTGCGGATCGCGAAGCTGGATCGTATCCGGTGCACGCCCGGCAGGCGCGACAGCTGCTCGTTATGGATGCGCTCGTAGTCGCCGGCATTCCGGGCATCGACGCGCAGGATGTAATCCTCCAGCCCGGTCATCAGATAGCATTCCCGAACGTCAGGACATTTGCGCACGGCGGCCTCGAAGCGCTGCAGGAATTCCTCGGTCTGGCGTTCGAGCGTCACCTGGACGATCGCGACCATGGTGTCGGCGGCGTCGGGCTCCTCGATCAGCGCGGTATAGCCGCGGATCGTGCCGTTGCGCTCCAGCAGGCGCAGGCGGCGCAGACAGGCCGAGGCGGACAAGCCCACGGCGGCGGCGAGCGCGGCATTACTCATGCGGCCGTCGGCCCGCAGTAGCTGCACCATCTTCGCGTCGATCGGGTCCATGGCATTCTTTGCAAAATTGCTGACGTATTCTGTCGTAATCGGTATCAAATTGATCTTTCTTGCGGTTGAAAGCCAGGAAAATAGGGTAATCTGCGACTATCCTGGAAGGATCGAGGCGGCGACGGGGAGAGCGCCATGGTCCGGACTGCATGCGTTCAGCCTCTGTTCGACGACCAGGCCGATCCGGATGTTGCGGGCGCCAGGCTCACCATCGATCTGGGCGCGCTCGCCGACAATTACCGCCTGCTGCGCGGACGCCTGTCCGGTGCCGACTGTGCCGCCGTGGTCAAGGCCGATGCGTATGGACTGGGTGCGGCCCGGGTCGCCGGGGCCCTGTGGCGCGCCGGCTGCCGGCAGTTCTTCGTGGCCCATCTGCAGGAGGGCATCGCGCTGCGTGCGGCGCTGCCGGCCGATGCCGAAATCTTCATCCTCAATGGCCTGATGCCGGGCGCCGAGGCCGCCTGCCTCGATGCGCGGCTGACGCCGGTGCTGAACAGCCTGGCCCAGGTCGACGCCTGGACGGATTTAAGCCGACGGCAGGGACGGGCCTTGCCGGCGATCCTCCAGATCGACAGCGGCATGGCGCGGCTCGGCCTCGCGCCGGCCGAGGTCGATCAACTGGCTGGCGATCCGGCCCGGCTGGGCGGCGTCGCCCTGCGCGCGGTCATGAGCCATCTGGCCTGCGCCGACGAACCGGCGCATCCGGCCAACCAAGCGCAACTGGCACAGTTCGAGGCGCAGCGCCGGCGCCTGCCGCCGGCCCCGGCCTCCTTCGCCAATTCCTCGGGCATCTTTCTGGGGCCCGATTATCATTTCGATCTGGCCCGGCCGGGGGCGGCGCTCTATGGCGTGGCGCCGGTGCCGGAGGCGCCCAACCCGATGCGCGCGGTGGTTCGGCTCGATGCCCGGGTCATCCAGACGCGCGAAATCGCGGCCGGCGATGCGGTCGGCTATGGCCACGGGTTCCAGGCGCCAGGACCCGCGCGGATCGCCACGCTGGCGATCGGCTACGCCGACGGCTGGCCGCGCAGCCTCGGCCGGACCGGCGTCGCCTATGTCGGCGACCGGGCGCTGCCGATCGCCGGGCGGGTCTCGATGGACTCGCTGACGCTCGACATCACCACCCTGCCTGCGGATATGCTGAAGCCCGGCGATTTCGTCGAGCTGCTCGGACCGCATCAGTCGATCGACGACGTCGCCTCTGCGGCCGGTACGATCGGCTACGAAATCCTGACCAGCCTCGGCGGCCGCTATCGGCGGCGCTATCTCGATCGATCCCCTTCGGAGTGTTGAGCCCATGAAGATCATTCTCGGCGGCGGCGTCATCGGCGTGACGACGGCCTATTATCTCGCCAAGGCCGGCCATGCGGTGACCGTCATCGAGCGTCAGCCGGGCGTGGCGCTGGAGACGAGCTTCGCCAATGCCGGCGAGGTCTCGCCCGGCTATGCCGCGCCCTGGGCCGGCCCGGGCATTCCGCGGAAGGCGGTGAAGTGGCTGCTGATGAAGCATGGGCCGCTCAAGGTCCGGCCGACCGTCGATCCCTACATGTGGCTGTGGCTGCTGCAGATGCTGCGCAATTGCACGTCGGCGCGCTATGCGGTCAACAAGGGCCGCATGGTCGGCATCGCCGAATATAGCCGCGATTGCCTGAAGGCGCTGCGCGCGGAGACCGGCATCCAGTATGACGAGCGCGCCCAGGGCACCCTGCAGCTGTTCCGGACCCAGGCCCAGCTCGACCATGCCGCCGACGACATCGCCGTGCTGAAGCGATATGGCGTGCCGTTCGAGGTGCTGGATGCCGCCGGCTGCATCGCGGCCGAGCCGGGTCTGGCGGCAGTGCCGCAGCTGATCGCCGGCGGGTTGCGCCTGCCGGGCGACGAGACCGGCGATTGCCACCAGTTCACCCGAAACCTGGCGACGCTCGCGGCCGATCTCGGCGTCAAATTCCTGTTCGATACCAAGATCGACGGGTTGGTGACCGACGGCGACAGGATCGCCGGCGTCGCGACCAGCGCCGGCATGATCAGGGGCGACGAGTATATCCTGGCGCTCGGCAGCTACTCGCCGTTCCTGGTCCGCCCGCTCGGCATCAGGATCCCGGTCTATCCGATCAAGGGCTATTCGATCACGGTGCCGATCGTCGATGCGGCCAAGGCACCGGTCTCGACCGTGATGGACGAAAGCTACAAGGTCGCGATCACGCGCCTGGGCGACCGCATCCGGGTCGGCGGCACGGCCGAGGTCTCGGGTTTCGACCATACGCTGCGGGTGGCGCGCAAGGCGACGCTGGACCAGTCAGTCGGCGATCTGTTCCCCGGTGCGGGCGATCTGGCCCGGTCGAGCTTCTGGTGCGGGCTGCGGCCGATGACGCCGGATGGCCCGCCGATCATCGGCGGCACGAAGTTCCGCAACCTGACGCTCAACACCGGTCACGGGACGCTCGGCTGGACCATGGCCTGCGGCTCGGGCCGGGTGGTGGCGGACCTGCTGTCCGGCCGCAAACCCGAGACGGATCTCAGCGAACTGGGCCTGTCGCGGTATCGCTGAACCCGCCCGGCGCCTCGGATTGCGCGTAGAGGGAGCATCGGAATAAACCACTGATTTCATTCGCAGCTTGTGACCTGGCTCACAGGTGATTGCGCGTATTTTGCCTGTAATTTACTATTTCTGAATAGGTCGGATGCGACGGTCGAGGGGAAGGCTGCGGCTTTCGCCGCCGCGCTCGGCAGACACGTACCTTTGGGGCTGCATTTTCATGTTGCGCATTACGCCTGCCTGTTTCGCCGACCGGCGTCTTTCCGTGCGCCTGCTCTCTTGCGGTCTCTGCGTGTTGTCTCTGCTGGTTCCGGCGCTTGGCCGCGGGCAGTCGCTGCCGTCGTCGATCGATCCCAATCGGCTGTCCGACCAGTTCCGGACGCCGGCGCCGGAAG
>Ga0302314_10002114_pt1 | contig 37114 bp, 41 predicted proteins | sample III_Palsa_N2_3_FD_200533 | JGI IMG/M metagenome (GOLD analysis project Ga0302314, IMG submission 200533) | Peat permafrost microbial communities from Stordalen Mire near Abisko, Sweden - III_Palsa_N2_3 | ecosystem: Environmental > Terrestrial > Soil > Palsa > Peat permafrost | place: Sweden...
AGCGCTCGCGTCTCGTCGAGCCGTGCAGCCGCCTGTGGGCGAGCCCGCGATCAACGCCCGGTCACCGAGGCGACCGGCGAACACCACCCTGACCGACTCCACCACACGGCTGGACACGACCGAAAGGGGCTGTTCTAGTCCTGAACGATGCGGTAGATCCCGTAGATCACGCCGGGGATGTGGCCGCACAGTTGGAGGAGGAACGCCCACAGGACTCGTAGGCTCGGACCTTCTTTGAGCAGAACCGCCAGGAACGGCAGCACGAGGCACAACAGGATAAGCAGGACTTTCACCATGGAGACTGTCCTCTCCTCTTCCTTGCGAACCATGGCCCGCGCTCAGGTGAAGGCGGCAATCATGGAACCTTCACCGGGTGCCCCTGGCCGACGTGCGCAAACAGCCCCCGCCAAGCTCAGCGTCGCGGGAGCGGTCGGTGAGAGAGAATCGCCCCCATGGTGGGAGTGATCGGGGTCGGGCGGATCGGTGCGCCTCTCGCGGCCCGCCTGGTTGCCGCGGGGCATGAGGTCGTCGCGACGGACATTCGCCCCGAGGGGCGGGAAGCGGCGGAGGCGGCGGGCGCACGGTGGGCACCGGACGCGGCGTACGTGGCGGCTGCCTGCGGTGTCGTGTTCACCGTCCTGCCAGGCAGCCCTGAGCTGGGCGAACTGGTGCTCGGCCAGGGTCACCTGCTCGCGCACATGGGTGGGGACGCCGTATGGATCGACCTGACCAGCGCGTCGGCCGAGCTGGGGCGGCAGTGCGCTGACGCGGCCCGGGTTCGCGGTGTGGACTACCTTGACGCGCCCATCGGCGGGGGAGTGCCGGGGATGCGGGAGGGGGAGGTGACCCTCTACGTCGGCGGCGAACGTCGCGTCCTCGATGCGGTCGAAGAACTTCTGCGCTCGTTCGCCTCGAGCGTGCACCATGTCGGCGGCAACGGGGCAGGCTACCTGGCCAAGCTGTTGATCAACCTATTGTGGTTTGGTCAGGCGGCGCTCACCACCGAGGCGCTGCTGATGGCCCAGCGCCACGGGGTCTCGCCCGATCAGATGCGCACGGTCCTGCACGGAAGCGCGGGTGATGGTGCCTTCGTCGCCCGACACCTGCCCGCGTTGCTGGCGGGAGACTACCTGCGCGATTTCGGGTTGGACCGGTGTGTCGAGGAGCTGGACTCGATAGAGCGCACGGCCGACCGCGCGGGAACTCCGCATCCGCTTACGAGCGCGGTCGCCGAGCTCCATCGGGGTGCCCTGCGCCACTACGGACCCGTGGACGGAGAGCTGATGGGCCCGGCCTGGCTGGAAGAGCAGGCGGGTTCTCGGCTGCGGGGCGAACAGGAGCCACCCGCCGAGTCTTGAGGCACCCGTCGCGGAACCTCCCGTTGCCCCCGCGGCATTTGCGCTCGTTTGGGACATCGAACCACGGGCAGCCGGAGCAGACGGCCGTGGGTTCCGGGCAGACATCGCCCCGCGGACAACCGCACACCCGAAGGAGCACGGGACGATTACCGACGCAAGCGGATCCGGCGCACCCGTCCCACTCGTGGACCGGCAGGTGACCGCGCCGGTCGCCGACCGTGCGGGCTGAACGCGGGCTGCGGGGAGCTCCGAGGCGATAGCGTGATCGCCACCTACGAGGACGCCAGGTCCCACCTCGCCGCGCTGGAGCACGAAGGACCGACCAAGGCGGCCACCCCACTAGGTGAAGGAAGGTTTCGTCCGTGCTCAGCGACCAGATGGCCGCGGTCATCGCTCTGCTGGGCGGGGGCGGCGGCGCGGGCTTGATTCCGGAGGCTGCCGCAGCCGCCGCGGCGACCCTGGGCGTCGACGGGATCTGCGCGGGGGTGGGCACCGGGCCGGACGGAATCGTCCTGACCTGGGGGCGCGAGGGGATCTCGGTCGCCTTGGAAGAGGTCGAGTTCACCCTCGGCCAGGGGCCGAGCCTGGACTGCGTGACGGCCGGCACGCCGGTGCTCGTCGCGGACCTGGCCGACGCCGGGGCCCGCTGGCCCGCGTTCGCCCCCGCCGCCGTGGACCTCGGCGTACGCGCGGTGTTCGCATTGCCCCTGCGGATCGGCGCGATCAGCGTCGGGGTCCTGCTGGCATACCGCGTCACCGCGGGATCCCTGCGCGGCGGGCAGTTGCTCGACGCGCTGGCCCTGGCCGACACGCTCACCGTGCTGCTGCTGCGTCGGGCCAGGGGTGAACCGGGGCGCGCGATCGCCGACGGTGCGGAGCCGGGCCCGGGCTGGGCGGCCCCGACCACGCATCGCGCCGAGGTGCACCAGGCCACCGGCATGATCAGCGTGCAGCTCGAGGTGAGCCTGGCCGAGGCCCTGGTGCGGCTGCGCGCGCACGCCTACGCGAACGACCGGCCTCTCAACGAAGTCGCGGCCGACGTGGTGGCCCGCCGACTGCGCTTGGAGGATCCCGCCGCGTGAAAGACCGGGACAAGCGGATCCCCGCGAGCCATCGCTCCGCGCCGGAAGACTCCTATGCTGGAGGTATGGGCATGAGCCGCGAACGTGCACTGGCCGAGGCGTTCGTCGAGGCCGCCGACACCCTGGTCGACGACTTCGACGTCATCGACTTCCTGCACACCCTGGCCGAACGCTGCGTGCAACTGCTGGATGTGGACGCCGCCGGCCTGATGCTGGCCGACCAGCGCGGGACGCTGCACGCGAGCGCCGCGTCCAGCGAGAACGCGCGGCTGATGGAACTGTTCGAGCTCCAGGCCGACGTCGGACCGTGCGTCGACTGCTATCGGACCGGGGCCCGGGTGGTGAACGCCGACTTGGACGCGAACGCCGAGCGCTGGCCGCTGTTCGCCGAGGCCGCCCGGGCCGGCGGGTTCGTCTCCGTGCACGCTCTGCCGCTGCGCCTGCGTGAAACGATCATCGGAGCCCTGAACCTGTTCTGCTCAGGACCCGGCCCGCTGAGCGAGGACGACGCGCGCGTCGCGCAGGCCCTGGCGGACGTGGCCACCATCGGGATCCTGGCCCAGCGCGGCCTGCAACAGGCCGACCTGATCGCCACTCAGCTGCAAAACGCCCTGAACAGCCGAATCACCATCGAACAGGCCAAGGGCGCGCTGGCCGAACGCCACATGATCTCGGTCGACGAGGCGTTCGTGCTGCTGCGTCGGCACGCGCGCGGCAACAACCTGCGCATCTCCGACCTCGCCCGGAACGTGGCCAACGGCGCTCCGCTCGCCTCCCCGGCCCCGACCGCCGCGGTGCCCGCCGATTCAGCGGATGGCGGCGTTTGATCAGCGGCGGGGAAAATCGATATCGCGATACACCGCGTGCGACGGGGCGGGGCGGGCACTCGGGTAGCGACACTCGGTTCGCTTGAGAAAGCCCGGCATCGCATGGACGCACACGACGACGCAGCAATCCCGGAGCATCACGCCGCCTATCGGCTGGACGGTTCGGGCGGCTGCGTCCTGACGGCGCGCGGTTGCGCCCGCGCGTATCTTCAGCAGTGCGCCCCGCTCCTGTCGGCGGTCGTGGCCGCGGACGTGCTGGTGCTGGTGAGCGAGCTGGTGACGAACGCGGTCGTGCACGCGCCGGGGCCGTGTTGCCTGTACCTGGTCGAGGCTGAGGCGGAGCTGACGATCGCGGTGAGCGACACCAGCATGGCGCCGCCCCGGCCGCGTGTCCCGGACCTGGCAGGGAGCGGCGGCTTCGGGTGGGTCCTGCTGCGCCGGCTGGCTCGACGGGTCGACGTCTATCTGCGGCCGCCGTGGGGGAAGACCGTGTGCGCGACCATGCGGACCCGCGGGCCGGTCGCCGCGGGCGGCCCGGCGGCGGTCGGGCATTGACCGGTCAGGCGTCTGAAGAACACTGATCAACTGATCAATAGTCTGGTAGTCAGCCCCAAGCGCCATGATTTTCCGGGCAATTCTCGACTTTTCCCGTTTGAGAATTCTATGGCGGGCATACGGAAGTCCTTCGCCAGGAAGGACATCATGGCCATTCTCATCACGTTCATCGTCGTGGCGGTTCTGCTCGTCGCGGCGGCCGTCGGCTGGGCCAACTACTCCAAGCACAGGCTTCGTGCGTCTTTCGGCCCCGAAGTGGAAACCGTGGAGCGAGATCACGAGAGCCCGCGCGAGGTTGACCGGGAACTGCGGCGGCGCAAGAAGCAACACGACGCACTGCCGCTGCACGCGATCAGCTCTCAGGATCAGGAAAACTACGCCGCCGCCTGGGAGCGGGCGCAAGGCGAGTTCCTCAACGATCCGTCGCTCGCCCTGATCCATGCCGAGCAGTTGGTCGCGACCGTGCTCGAGGCCAGGGGCTACCCCGGTGGCGAGCCGGATGAGCAACTCGCGCTGCTGTCCGTCGAATACGCGGATTCGCTGGCCGGCTACCGGTCCGCGCAGCAGGTGAGCCGCCGCGCGCTCGAGGAGCCGACGAATATCCCGACCGAGGAGCTGCGTCAGGCGATGTTGTCCTACCTCACGCTGTTCGACGAGTTGCTCACGGACTCGGGCGCGACGACGACGGAAGCCGCCGACAGCACCGTCGACAGCACCGTCATGCAAGGTTCAGCCAACGGCCTGGAGGCCAACCGATGAGCACTGACACAGACACGTTCCGCACCGACCAGAACCTTGAGCCCGAGCGGTACGAGCAGGAAGACGAGCAGTACGAGCAGGAAGAACAGGGCGGCCAGGAAGAGCCCGGCGACGAGACGCCCGCAGCGGACTCCGTTCCCTACCTCGCGGAGAGCGCGGATCCGGCGGAGCCCGAGGAGCCCGTGGAGCCCATGGCGCCCGAGGGCGCCGCGAAGCCGGAGGACGTCGGCGGGCGCCATGTCGGCGCCGACGGCGGACCGCTGGTCGCCGCCGAGGCGCAGGAGGAGTTCCTCAGCCGCTGGTCGCGGATCCAGGTCTCCTTCGTCGAGGACCCGGCGACCGCCGTCGAGAGCGCCGACGTGCTCGTTCAGGAGATCGGCGCCGCGATGCTCGCCTCCTTCGAGGACCGCAGCGGCGAATTCGCAGCCGCGGGGCGCGCGGCCTCCGACACCGAGCAGCGGCGCCTCGCCCTTCGCCGGTACCACGCGTTCATCGGCGTGCTCCTCCCCGAGTAGTGGATCCCCCGCTCGACCTCCGGCCCATCGAACCCGACTCCCGGGAGTGACCGCGATGCGAATCAGCGGAAGCATGTTCCTGATCGCGCTCGGCGCGATCCTCACCTTCGCCATCCACGTCCAGACGCGCGGCTTCAGCATTCACACGATCGGCATCATCCTCATGATCGTCGGCGCCGCGGCGCTCGTCCTGACGCTGGTGCTCTGGAGCAGCCAGCGGCAGCGGACCGTCATCCGCAGGGGTCCCGCCGGAGAGGTGCTGGAAGAGCGCCGCCCCGTCGACTACGACGACTCGCCGCATCTGTGAACCCGCACACCACCAACCCCTTCAAGGAGCTCTCATGAGCATCATCGCCTGGATCGTCCTGGGCATCATCGCCGGCATCATCGCCGAGCACCTGATCAGCGGACGCGAGTCGCACGGCATCATCATCACCTGCTTGATCGGCGTCGTCGGCGCGCTGGTCGGCGGCTGGCTCGCCACCAAGATCTTCCACATCCACAGCATCCACGGCTTCTTCAACCTCTCCACCTGGATCACCGCGATCGTGGGGTCCGTGATCCTGCTCGGCGCCGTGCACCTGGTCGAGGGCGGACGCAGCCGCGGCAGCCTGCGTCGGTAAACCACGCTCTCGAGCCTCCGAAGTCAGTGGTGTACCCGGGATTCGCCTGATGTCCACGCTCTCTATACGTCCCCCTGGCATAGTGCAGAAACTCTGGGAGCTCACACTGGCCAAGGGGGCTGTGAGGCATGCGGATCGTGCGCGTTGCGAACTTCGTCTCCGCGGAATCAGGCGGGCTGCGGACCGCGCTGCACGGACTCGGCAACGGGTACGTGAAGGCGGGCCATGAAGCGGTTCTGATCGTGCCCGGCGCCGGGCACAGCGATGTGATCACCGATCAGGGCCGGGTCATCACCCTGCCGGGGACGCCGACGGCCGGTAACCGGCGCATGCTGGTGCGCCGCGGACCGGTCATCAAGCTGCTGGAGGAACTGGACCCGGATCGGCTCGAGGTCTCCGACCGTTCGACGCTGCGCTGGACCGGGACGTGGGCGCGGCGGCGCGGCATCCCGACCATGATGATCTCGCACGAGAGCCTGACCGCCCGGCTGGCCATGCTGCCGCCGGTCCTCGCCCGCGCCGCCGTTCCGTTCAGCGACTTCGCCAACCGGCGCTCCGCGCGGGACTACGACCGGATCGTGTGCTGCACCAGGTGGGCCGCCTCGGAGTTCGAGCGGCTCCAGGTCGACAACCTGCTGCGCATCCCGCTGGGCGTCGATCTGGAGACTTTCTGCCCCGAGCATCACAGCCGCGTACTGCGCGATCGCTACGCGGCCGACGACCAGGTGCTGATCGTCTACGCCGGCCGGCTCGCCCCGGAGAAGGAGCCGGAGCGGGCACTCGACGCGCTGGAGTTGCTCCGCGGCTCCGGAGTCCCGGCGGTGCTGGTGGTGGCGGGAAGCGGCGTGCTGCGGGAGCGGATGGAGAGGCGCGCTTCGGCCACGGGGCTGCCCGTGCGCTTCCTCGGATTCGTGCACGACCGCCGGGACCTCGCGGCGCTGCTGGCCTCCGCCGACATCGCCCTGGCCCCCGGCCCCATCGAGACGTTCTGCCTCTCCGCGCTCGAGTCCCTGGCCTGCGGCACGCCGGTCGTCGCCAGTACCCGGGGCGGGGTCAGCGAGGTCGTCGGCGAGGGCGGGGTGGCCGCCACCGGGGAGGCGTTCGTCGAGGGAGTCAGGAAACTGCTCGCCGGGCCGGAAGCGGACCGCAGGGCGCAGGCCCGTGCCCGCGCCGAACAGTTCGGCTGGTCCGCTTCCGTCGCCGAATTCCTCGCCGCGCACCACACCAACCGCATCGTCGGCACCCGCCGAAGCCGTCGCCGCAGGAGCGTTCGCCGGAGCGGCAGCTCGCGCCCTCGGAGCCACCCGCACTGAGGCGACAGTGCGCGCCCATCCGATCAGCCTGCTTCGACGCCGAGTTGGCGCAGGATGCTGCGATTGTCGATGCGTACCCACTCCTCGACCATGCGTCCCTGGTCGTCGAAGCGGAAGATGTTGATCATGTCGAACACGACGCGCTTGCCGTTGGGCGGCAGCGGGCCGACCGGTGACTGGGTGAACTCGTGGACGAAGGTGCCCTCGATCCACGTCTGGCAGGCGATCTGGTCGCCTTCGGCCACCATGATGCCGCGTCGGATCGACAGGTCGTCGAAGGCCTCGCGCACCGATACCTCGCTGGTCGACTCACGATCGGCGCCTACCCGACCGCCGCGATGGCATTGGTTCCACGAGCGATGACGGAGGTGACCTCCGGCCATCCGGGTCTCGCCATCGTCCTGGAGGAGGCCTCGACGCCCGCCTTGCTCCGGCGGCTGCGGACGAGCCGGCTGGAGGTGGCGGTCATCGGTCTCGGCCACGGCCTGCCGGACTACGATCTGAGCGGACTGCGGCAGACCACGCTGCTCAGCGGCGATCTTCTGGTGGTCGTCCCGGACACGCACCGGTTCGCGGGCCGCGACGCCGTCACCGTGCTGGACCTGGCCCGGGAGCACTGGATCGCCGGGGCCGGCGCAGCCGGCGAGCCGCAGTTCGGAGCCTGGCCGACCCTCGCGGAGCCGCACATCGCCCACACCGCGCGCACCTGGTCGACGCGCCTCGGCCTGGTCGCGGCGGGCCTGGGCATCACCGTCGTCCCCGACCTGGCCCTGCCCGCCCTGCCCGCGGGCGTACGGACCGTGGCCGTCACCGACAGCCACTGGCCCGGCCGCGCGACCGCCGTCGTGACCCGGCCGCGCCTGTCCGCCCAGGCGCAGGCGATGGTGACGGCCCTACAAAACCAGGCTGCTGATCTCAACAGAGTGGATCATCCCGTTATGTCGCGAGATGAACGCTCAGGGGGGTAGCATGGAATCCGCCTATCACAGTGAGTGATAATCTGGTGACGGATCAAGGTGGGCTGGCCCAAGGCTGCTCGGCGGCCCAGTGGGTCACGAGCGACACGGGCACGGCGAAGGTGGTCGTCGACGCCCGGGGATGCGTGACGCACTGGAGTGATGGAGCCCGGCGGCTGCTCGGCTATTCGGCTGCGGAGATCGTGGGCCGTAGCGCGGCACGCCTGCTGGCCGATCCCGTCTCTCCCGACGAGGTAATGCGGACTCTGAGCGTCAGCCCGGAGCGGTGGAGTGGTCGGCTGACGCTTCTGCATCGGGACGGTGCCCGGGTCGAGGCCAATGTGGTCGCGCATCATGCCCTGCCCGAAGGCGCGGGGGAGACGTGGCGCATCGTCTGCGCACTCGAGGGCGGGCAACCCCGGGCCGAGGATGACGACCTGGCGCGGTGGGCCTTCGAGCAATTGCCGCGCTGCTCGGTCGCGATCTACGACGCGGAGCTCAGATTCCGCCACGCAAACCAGTCCATGATGCCGGTCATCGGCCTTTCCGACGACGCCATCAGAGGCCTGCGTGTCCACGACATCACCACCCAGCCGCAGACCGGGGCGCTGGCGGACGGCCTGCGCCGCGCGCTCGAGAGCGGCAAGCCGCAGCACTTCGAGAGCTTCCAGCGCACCGGTGGCCAGCGCCGCATCCACGCATGGTCCGTGGACTGCGCACCGCTCAAGAGCCCGGACGGCGAAGTGCGCGGTGTCGGCATGACCGTCCACGACATCACCGAGCAGCACTGGGCGCGCAAGCGCCTCGCGCTGCTCAACGAGGCCGCCAGCCGCATCGGCAGCACGCTGGATCTCGACCAGACCGTGCGGGAACTGCTTGAGGTGACGGTGCCCGAGCTCGCGGATTTCGCCAGTGTCGACCTGCTCGCCAGCCTCGAGACCGAAGCCGAGCTGGACGACGGCGAACCGGCCGACCCGGTCCGGCTGCGGCGCGCCGCGCACCGCTTCGCCCCCGGGACACGGCTGCCGACGGTGCTGGAGATCGGCGCGATCGACACCTACCCCGAGTTCTCGCCGCCGGCCCGGGCTCTCGCCACCGGCGCCGGAGTGCTGAGGAGTGTTGAAGACCCCGAATTCGCCCACTGGATGCGCTCCGACTCGCGCCGCGCCGCGCTCGTCCGCGGCCAGGGCTACAACTCGATGATGGCGGTGCCGCTGCGCGCTCGCGGCGTGACGATGGGGGTGGGGCTGTTCTACCGCCGCGATCGCCAGGACCGGATGGAGCGCTTCGACCACGACGACCTGCTGCTCGTCGAGGAGCTCGCGGCCCGGGCGGCGGTGGCGATCGACAATGCCCGCAGATATACCCGCGAACGGGAGACGGCGCTGTCGCTGCAGCGCAGCCTGCTGCCGCGGCGGCTGCCCGAGCAGAGCGCGGTCGAGGTTGCCACCCGCTACCTCCCGGCGGGATCGCGCTCCGGCATCGGCGGCGACTGGTTCGATGTGATCCCGCTGTCCGGTGCGCGGGTCGCGCTGGTCGTCGGCGACGTCGTCGGGCACGGCGTCCAGGCCTCGGCGACCATGGGACGGCTGCGCACCGCGCTCCGTACGCTGGCGGACGTCGACCTGCCGCCGGACGAGTTGCTCACCCATCTCGACGACCTCGTGATCCGGCTGTCCGCCGAGACCGAGGCCCTGGACTACAGCGGCGAGATCGGCGCGACCTGCTGCTGCGCCGTGTACGACCCGGTGTCCCGAACCTGCCTGCTCGCCAGCGCCGGGCACCCGCCGCCGGTGATCGTGCTGCCCGACGGCACCGCGGCGCCCGCCCCGATCTCCGTCGGCCCGCCGCTCGGCCTCGGCGGGCTGCCCTTCGAGGCGATGACCGTCGAACTGCCGGAGGGAAGCCTGCTGGCCCTGTGCACCGACGGCCTGGTCGAAACGCGCGAGCGCGATATCGACCGGGGATTCGAGATCCTGTGCCGCGTCCTCGGGCACGCCGACCCGTCGCTCGAGACCACGTGTGACGCCGTGCTCGACGCGTTGATCAGCGGCCGGCCGCAGGACGACGTCGCCCTGCTGATCGCGCGTACCCGCACCCTGGACGCCGGCCGCGTCGCGTCCTGGAGCGTCCCGTCCGATCCGTCCGCGGTCGCGCGGGCCCGCAAGGACATCGCCGAGCAGCTGTCCGTCTGGGGACTGCCCGACCTGACCTACCCGACCGAGCTGATCGTCAGCGAACTCGTCACCAACGCGATCCGCTATGCCGACGCGCCGGTGAGCCTGCGACTGCTCTATGACCGCACGCTGATCTGCGAAGTCTCCGACGCGAGCAGCACTTCCCCGCACCTTCGCCGAGCCCGCGACTTCGACGAAGGCGGACGCGGGCTGATGCTCGTGGCGCAGATCGCGCACCGCTGGGGCACCCGCCACACGGCGCTCGGAAAGACCATCTGGGCCGAGCAGCACCTGGCCGAGGGCGAATCCGCCGGAACGGTCTGATCCGACGGCGGGCCGCGCCCGGCGAAGGGGGGAACGCTGGTACCCGGCAGAACAGGGTCTCCCACGCTCGGCCGGGAGTGGGCAAGCTGAGTAGGGACAAGTAAGGGGACACATCATGGAGTACACCCGTCTTGGAAACTCGGGGCTGAAGGTCAGCAGGATCGCCCTGGGCTGCATGAGCTTCGGCCGTCCCGGCACCGGCCCCGGACGCGACTGGCTGCTGGAGGCTGACGCCGCCGAGCCGCTCTTCCGGCAGGCCGTGGAGCTGGGCATCACGTTCTGGGACACCGCGAACATCTACGGCGCGGGCACCAGCGAGGAGATCACCGGCGAGGCGATCCGCAAGTACACCAGCCGTGAGCAGGTCGTGCTGGCGACGAAGCTGTTCGCCCCGATGGGGACCGGGCCCGGCGGACGCGGGCTGTCCCGGCGCGCGGTCTTCGAGCAGGTCGACGCGTCGCTGACCCGGCTCGGCACGGACTACATCGACCTCTACCAGATCCACCGCTTCGACCCGGAGACTCCGGTGGAGGAGACGATGGAGGCGCTGCACGACGTCGTCAAGGCGGGCAAGGTCCGCTACCTCGGCGCCTCGTCGATGTGGGCCTGGCAGTTCTCGAAGATGCAGTACACCGCGGAACTGCACGGCTGGACGAAGTTCGTCTCGATGCAGGACCAGTACAGCCTGATCGCGCGCGAGGAGGAGCGGGAGATGTTCGGCCTGCTGGCCGATCAGGGCGTCGGCTCGATCCCGTGGTCTCCGCTGGCCGGCGGCCTGCTGGCCCGTCCGTGGGGCGAGCGCGGCACGACCCGGGCCGAGTCCAGGCCCGGCACGGACTCGGCCGGCACGCCGCTGTTCCTGGATTCGGACAAGGGCACGGTCGACGCGGTGCAGGCCATCGCCGAGGCACGCGGCATCCCGATGGCGCAGGTCGCGCTCGCCTGGGTGCTGCGCAACCCGGCGGTGTCCGCGCCCATCATCGGCGCCACCAAGACGCGGCACGTGGACGACGCGGTCGCGGCCCTCGCCGTGGCACTCACCGGCGAGGAGATCGCGGCGCTCGAGGAGCACTACACGCCGCGCAAGCCCACGTACTACGGCACCAAGACCGGCTACTGAGAACAGAGGGCAGATACAGATGCACAAGAGAACGCTCGGCCAGGGCCTCGAGGTATCCGCCATCGGGCTCGGCGCGATGGGGATGTCGCAGTCCTACGGCCCGAATCCCGGCGACCGCAGCGACATGATCGGCGTGCTGCGGTACGCCGTCGAGCAGGGCATCACCTTGATCGACACCGCCGAGGTCTACGGCCCGTACGTCAACGAGGAGCTCGTCGGCGAGGCGATCGCGCCGATCAGGGACGAGGTCGTGCTGGCCACCAAGTTCGGCTGGGACATCGTCGACGGACAGATGAAGGGCACGAATTCGCGGCCTGAACATATCCACCGCGTCGCCGACGCCTCCCTCAAGCGCCTCGGCGTCGAGCACATCGACCTGTTCTACCAGCACCGCGTCGACCCGAACGTCCCGATCGAGGACGTCGCGGGCGCGGTGGGTGAACTGGTCGCGGCGGGCAAGGTCAAGCACTTCGGCCTGTCCGAGGCCGGCGCCGGTACGATCCGCCGCGCGCACGCCGTCTTCCCGGTCACCGCGGTGCAGAGCGAGTATTCGCTGTGGACCCGCGACCCCGAGGCCGAGGTGCTGCCGATCTGCGCGGAGCTGGGCATCGGCTTCGTGCCGTTCAGCCCGCTCGGCCGGGGCTTCTTCGCCGGCGCCGTGACCGCGGACGCCACGTTCGCGCCCGGCGAGATCCGGGCCGGCGTCCCGCGCTTCGCCGCCGAGAACCTGGCCGCGAACCAGGCGCTGATCGACCACGTCCGCGCTCTCGCGGACGCGCGCGGGGCCACGCCCGCCCAGGTCTCCCTGGCCTGGCTGCTCGCGCAGGGCCGCTTCATCGTGCCGATTCCCGGCACCCGCCGCCGTGAGCGGATCGACGAGAACGCGGGGGCCACGACGCTGCCGCTGTCGGCCGACGACATCGCCGACCTGAACGCGCTCGTCGACACGATCGGCGTGGCGGGCGACCGGTACGGCGAGACCCACCTGAAGATGGTCAACCTCTGATCTTCGGCGGGCCATCGGCGGGAAAACGATCCGGCGCGGTGCCAGGGGGATCTCCCCATGGCACCGCGCCCCGGTTTACGGTGAAGGACATGGCAGCAGACACACGAGCGGAAGTCCGCGAGTTCCTCAGCTCGCGGCGGGCAAAGCTCACCCCCGAGCAGGCCGGCCTGCCGGTCTACGGCGGCAACCGGCGTGTCGCGGGACTGCGCCGGGAGGAGGTCGCGATGCTCTCCGGAGTGTCGGTCGACTACTACGTGCGCCTGGAGCGCGGCAACCTCGCCGGGGCCTCCGAGAGCGTGCTGGACGCCGTCGCGACCACCCTCAAGCTGGACGAGGCCGAGCGCGAGTACCTCTTCGCTCTCGCCCGCGCCGCCGGTCCTGGCCGCAAACGGCCCGCCAAGACGGTCGGTAGCGTCCGCCCGGCCGTCAAGCAGGTGCTCGACGCGATCACCGACGCGCCCGCCTGGGTGCGCAACGGCCGCCACGACATCATCGCCGTGAACACCCTCTCCCGCGCGCTCTACGCGCCCGTGTTCGACGACCCCGCGCGGCCGGTGAACGCGACCCGCTTCACCTACCTCAACCCGGCGGCGCGGGAGTTCTTCCGGGACTACGACAAGATCGCGTACGACGCGGCGGCCATGCTCCGGCTCGAGGCCGCGCGCACGCCGCACGATCCGGACCTGATCAGGCTCGTCGGCGAGCTGTCCACCCAGAGCGAGCTGTTCCGGCAGCACTGGGCCTCACGCGACGTGAAGTACCACCGCAGCGGCATGAAGCGCATCCACCACCCCGTCGTCGGCGACCTCGACCTGAACTTCGAATCGCTGCAACTGCCCAGCGAGCCCGGTCTCGTGCTCAACGTCTACACGGCGCCCGCCGACTCGCCGACCGCCGACGCGCTCAAGCTGCTCGCCTCGTGGGCGGCCACCCAGCGTGCACAGTTCGCGGTCGAGGACACCGCGGTGCAAGAGGCCTGAGGCTCCTTGTCCGAGTGCTTATCCGAGCGTGGTGCGGCGGGACAGCCGAAGTTCCTCGAGGTCGAGCTTGGACTGGACCCGGAGCAGGACACTGTCGTCGATGCGCCGCTCGTCGCGCAGTCTGAGCACCGTGGCCCGCTTGCGGGCGAGCATCGCGAGGCGCAGCTCGGTGTACTGCCGGTCGTAGCGGAGGGCTTCCTCGTCCTCGACGCCCTCGCCGTCTCCGTCTCCGTCGGCGTTCGCGTTCGCCTGCAGGACGCGCAGGTGCTTGGCGTACTCGCGTTGCAGCCGTTCCACGATGTGCGGATCGATGTCGAGCGCCTCGGCCACGTCCGGCAGCGCGGTGAGCGCCTCCTGCGCGGCGACCGTGTTCGCGAGGTGGTGTTCCCGGGTGATCCGGGTGTCCTGCGGGAGGTCCGCCCAACGCACTATCGGCGGCAGCAGCAGCCCCTGCACGACCAGCGTCACCACGATCACGCCGAAGGTCACGAAGATGATCGTGTCGCGGCTCGGGAAGGCGGCGCCCGAGTCCAGCACCTCGGGGACCGAGAGCGCCACGGCGAGTGAGACGGCGCCGCGGAAACCGGCGATCGCGCTCACGACGCGGGCCTTGTTGCTCACCCGGCGCAGGCGTTGCTGCGGGCGGCGGTCGATCAGCCGGATCAGGTGCGCGGTGACGTAGAGGAACGCGAAGCGCACGACGACGAGCGTGACCGCGACGACGCCGATCATGACCGCGGCCTTGGCGAGGCCGGTGCTGCTCAGGCCGCGCGCGGCGCTCTGCGTGTCCAGTCCGACGAGTACGAACAAGGACGCGTTGAGCACGAAAGTCGAGAGCGACCAGAAAGCCTCGGTCTGCTGCCGCGCATCGGCGTGCCCGACGCGCGGGCCCAGCTGACCCATGATCAGCCCGCAGGTGACCACGGCCAGCACACCCGACGCGTGGATCGACTCGGCGAGCAGGTACGCGCCGAACGGCGTGACCAGGATGGCGACGTTGCTCAGCAGCCTGTCGTCCAACTGCTTGCGGATCGGCGCGACGACGCACGCCACCAGCGCCCCCGACAGCGCGCCGCCGCCATAAGCGAGCACGAACAGCCAACTGACGTGCGGGAAGGTCAGATGCTCCGCGCCGGTGGTGACGCCGACCGCGACGCCGTAGACGACCAGCGCCGTGCCGTCGTTGACCAGGCTCTCGGCGCGCAGAATGGTGACGTTGCGGTGCGGCAGGGACTTGGCGAACTCGCCGACCGCCGTCGCGTCGGTCGGCGCCACCGCGGCGCCCAGCACCCAGGCGACCGGCCAGCCAAGACCCAGCGCGTGCACCGCGACCGCCACCGCACCGGCCGTCACGATGACCAGCAGGGTGCCCGTCAGGACGACGCCGCGCAGGTTGCTGCGGATCTCCTGCAGCGAGATGGTGATGCTCTCCCAGTACAGCAGCACCGGCAGGACCAGCAGCAGTACCACCTCCGGCGGCAACTGCACCGCGCGCAGGTCGGGCACGAAGCCGAGCAGCGCTCCGCACGCGAGCAGCAGGATCGGCGGGGCGACGCGCAGCCGCCTGGCCGCGACGTCGCACAGCAGGATGGTGACGCCGAGGACGACGACGAGTTCAAGTCCGAGCACGGGCGTCTCCGGAACAGGGGCGGGGCCTGGAGCCCGACGGGAACTCGGATTCTCTCAGGCCCCGCCCCGGTTCAGCGAGCCTCGTGCTCTTCGTCCGCGACGAGTTCACCCCAGGTCTCCTCGCCGCGTGCGTCCGGACCACGCGTGGCGAACCGCCGCTGTTGGCCCTACGTTGGATGTGGCACGGTGCCCTTTTTCTTCATACGCACTCGGTCGTGCAGGCGGGTGAGCTCATGATGATGAACCGGCGCCGAGCCGCGGCGCTGATCACGGCCGAGGTGGTGGCCCTCGGGGCACTCGGCGTCGGGATCTATCTCGCCGTGTCGGGCGGCGGAAGCCCGGCGGCGAAGCCCTCCGCGCGCAGCTCCGAAGCCGCGACCAAAACCGCGCCCGCGGTGAACCCGCTGACCGGGACGGGCCCGGGCGGGCAGGTGCTCGCGGTGAAGATCGACAACGTGGGGGTGGCTCAGAGCCAGCAGGCCGGGCTCAACTCGGCCGACCTGGTCTACGTGATCCAGGTGGAGGGCGGGCTGAGCCGGTACCTGGCCGTCTTCGACAGCTCGAACGCTCCGTCGAAGGTGGGGCCGGTGCGTAGCGCGCGGCAGACCGACATCCCGCTGCTGGCCGTCTATGGCCACGTGGGGTTCGCGTACTCCGGCGCGATCTCCGGGCTGCTGCCCGAGCTGGCCGCGGCGAACGTGCAGAACCTCACGCCGGATAGCGCCGCGAACCTGTTCAGCAACGGCGGCAGCTCGCCGACGTACATCGATCCGAAGGGCATCTTCGCCGCGTACCCGCATCTCGCGCAGACGCAGAACGTCGGATTCCGCTTCGGCGCCATGCCTGCCGGCGGCCAGGCCGACACGTCCGTCAGGGTGGACATGCCGACCGCGTCCTTCACCTTCACAGCCTCGGGCACGCAGTGGCTGGTCACGGTGGACGGAAGCTCGGCGACGACGCTCGACCAGGGCCGCACGAGCGCGGACAACGTGATCGTGCAGCACGTTCAGGTGGTGCCGGGGAAGTTCACCGACCACAACGCCGCGCAACCGGCCAACGAGGTCTTCTCCGAAACCACAGGTCAAGGCGCGGCCGACTTCTACCGCGACGGCAAGGTCTGGCACGGACAGTGGTCCAAGCCCGCGGATACGTCGCAGACCACGTACACCGTAAACGGCAAGCCGATGGAGCTCGCCGCAGGTCGCACCTGGATCGTGCTGGACGGATGACGCACGCCACTGCCGCCCGTCCGAGTGGATGACCACTTTCCGGGGCACGTATGGGGACATGAGTGGCGCGATCGAGAAGTACTCAAGGGGGCGGGCCGTGCGCTTCGAGCAGGACGGCGACGGTAAATGGATCGTGGTCCAGAACGGGCACACGTTCGAGGTCTTACAGAACGACGTACGCGACGACCACGGCTGGACCCGGCATACCTACAGCCTGCGCCGCGTAGGCGAGAGCGAGATGGAGGCCACCGGGATCGCCGACCTCGCCACGGTCGCCGGGCTCATCTGCGACAAGGTGTACTGATACCAGGAACTTCGCCGACATTGAATCCGTGTACGAAGATGGCCCGTATCTATGACGTGATGGAACCGAATCCGCAGTCGATCCCGCCTGCCCTCGTCGCGTTCGTGCTGAGCAGCGGGAGGCGTCCCGAAGAGGTCCTGACCCGCTGTCTGCTCTCGCTCGCGGACGACGGCTGGCTGCGGATCGACGCCCAGGACTCCGGGACGCCGACGGTCCGGATCCAGCGTCTGCCTCCGCCCGCCTCGATTCGGGAGTTCGAGCGGCTGGTTCTCGAGCGCGTGGTGCGGATGACGGGGTCTCTCCCGGAGGTTCCGCTCTCCGCGCTGACCGATATCGCGGCCGATGACGTGGCACCGTGGCGGCGACGATTCCGGCGGGCGGTGAGCGCGGAGGCGATCGGCGCCGGCCTGGTCTCGCCGGGGGTGGCCGACGCGGTGGCCCTGGGCATCGCTCTCGGCGTCGGGGTGGTCGGCGGGATCGTGCTGGCCGTTTCGGGCGCGCAGCCGCCGTCCTCGTCGTTGAAGATCGGGTTCGCCGCGTTCATCGTCACCACCATCGTCATCAAGATTCTGGGTCGGGCGCGGCTGACCCCGTACGGGCGCACCGTGGACGAGTGGTGGCGGCGCAACGGGGGCGGCATCGGCGGAGCGGTGGCGGCGGACCGGCTCCCGCCGGGCACCGCACCGACGCGGCGGACGGCGGAGGCGCTCGTGCAAGGGTCGGCGCCGCTGCCGCCCGACCAGGTGTGGTCCTCCTATGGCGGCCGGTGGCACACGGTGAAGATCGGCTCGCTCGACGGACGGTCCCGCGGACGTCCGAAGACGGCCGTCACGATGCTCGTGGCCGGAGCGTTTCCGGTCATCCCGCTCGCGGTCATGGGCGAATCCATCGGTGGCGAAACAGGCCGGCTGCTTCCCTTCATCGGACCGGTGATCACCGGCGCGCTGCTCCTGTTCCGGTGGCTGCCGGCGTACCTCAGGCGCCTGCGCCTGCCCGCGCGCCGGCAGATCACCGGGCAGGTGGTCAAGCGCTGGACCTTCCAAGACGACGACGAAGACCACCCCAAGACCCGGTTCTGCTGCTGCGTCGACGACGGGACCTCGGCCGAAGGCTGGGTCTTCCAGATCAGCAAGGCTCAGTACAAGCAGATCCACACCGACGACATCGTCTCGGTGAGCTTCAACCCGCGCTGGTACAAGGTGAAGCAGTTCCAGGTGGCCCAGACAGGCGGATCGCTCAGCGGCCGAGAAGCTTTCTGATCTGCGCGGCGACCAACGCGGGGGCCTCCTCCGCCATGAAGTGCCCGCAGTCGACGGTGACGTGTTCGAGGTCTGATACCCACGCCCGCCAGAGCGCCGTGGCGTCGTACCCGAGCGCGGCTCCCCAGTCCTGCTGCAGCACGGCCACCGGCACACGCAGAGTGTTGCCGGCTGCTCGGTCCGCCGCGTCGTGCTCGACGTCGATCGTTGCCGAGGCGCGGTAGTCCGCGACGATCGAGGGGACGGCGGCGCTGCTGGCCGCGAGGTACTCGGCACGCGGGGAGTGCAAACGGCTTGAGGAGTTGCGGCTGCGGGCCATCGAGCAGCGTGCCGAATGCCTGCTCGCTCTCGGCCGGGCGGCGCAGGCAATCCCCGGGCTCGAAGCCCACGTTGCCGACTGGCCGCGCAGCGATGACCCGCAGCAGTCGGCATACGTGGTGGCCGCCGCAGAACGCACGCTCCTCGCCCTGCGTGAGCCACCCGCCGCCGACGTAGCCCGCTGCCGCCTACTCGCCACGATCGCGCTGGAGATGCGGGGCACCCGCAATCCCCGCGGACCACAAGCAGCACGGCAAGCCGAGACCTTAGCCCGCCGCCTAGGCGACCCGGCCCTCCTGGCCTTCGCGCTCAACGGCACCTTCATGCAGTCCTGCACACGCACCGGCCTAGCCGAGCGCCGCGACGAAATCGGCGCGGAACTCATTGACCTCTCCGCCCGCCACGGCTTAGAAAACTACGAGATCCTCGGCCACCTCATCCGCCTTCAGGCCTGCGCCGCCCTGGCCGACTTCCCCGTGGCCGATGTCCACGCCGATACCGTCGATCGCTTGGCGCAGCACCACGAGCGCCCGCTGGTCGGTGTCTTCACGACCTGGTACCGCGCGCTACGCACCGCCGCCACGGACGTGGACATGAACGTCGAGCGCGCCGAGCCCGCCTACCGCGCCGCCGCCGCGCTGCTAGACGGCTCCGGAATGCCCGGCCTAGAGACTGGCCTGCTCCCGTTAGCCCTGCTGTCCCTGCGCCTGAACCCCACCCTCAAAGCAATCAACCGCGTAGACCCCGATGCCGACTGGGGCCCATACCGCGTCGTCGAGCACGGCCGAACCGCCAGCCCTCACCGGGGCCAGCCCGTCCACTGAGAACGCATAAGCCCTGAATCGACCCCAGGAAGCAAACTGGGCAAGCGAAGAGGACCATCAGGCACCTGAGGCATGTGAGATACCTGAAACATGAGACTAACCGCACGATTTTATATCGTTTTCAGGGGGTAGATAGTGACTTTGCAATGCGTGGCTGTTGCGATGGGCACATGGGTAGTCAACAAAGGGCAGGCGATGGACGAGCTTGATCTCCGGGACGAGGTCCGCAACGGACAGGAGTATGGCGTTGGGGATAACCGCGGGCTAGGCTACGTATCCGGAGGCCAGCCTGGCGCTACCAACGCTCCGACTAACCGCAGTTCGCAGTAGGCTCGATAGTAGGCCGAAGGCGGGCGCAAAAGATAAGGTATGGTCAGAAGCGCTTTCCGCCAGTTTTCTGGCTCCGAAGTATGTGAGCTCCCGCGTTAGAACGCTGGCGACAAAACGCGGTTTTCGACCTGACCGCCAGCCGCGCTTAAGAAACGATGGAGTTTATACTAAGTGAAGTGGCTGCCCTACTTCGCTAGTGGCGGACTGCTTGTGAGCCTGATTCCGTTTGTGGGAAATCACTACGGCCCAAAATTTGCTGGACTGATCGTCCTGTTTCCGATCGTGACACTGGTCGGCTTTTCCTTCCTTGGCTTGGATAATGGCAGGAGTGCAGTGGTAATCGGGGCTGCGAACGCTATCAGGAACTTGCCCACCGCCCTCGCCTTTCTGGCCACCGTCTATACCACGGCCCGAAAGGGCTTGCCGCTCGCGGCCTGCATGACCATTGGCATCCTCGCGTGGCTTATTACTGCTTTGATTCTTTCGCGCCTGCCAAAATAGCAAGAATTCAGTTGGAGGAGTCTGTTATGCGATCACGTCAGGGCATACTGTCGGATCTCGAAGACCGAATTCTTGTCGGTAGCCTCGTCGTAGTGCTGATCTGGTCCGTGGTGGCCGCAGTAATCAACGTGCCGCCGACGTGGCAGATTCCCCCAGTCTTCAGGGCACTTCTGGCAATAGTTCGGATGGTCGCGCCGATGGGCCATATCGAGGAGGTCGTCCAATCCATCCGAACATCGGTGACGGTTTCGGTGACGCGAAACGACAGCGCCGAGGACTTCTATCAGGACCTGACGCATGCGGTGCGAAAGGCTACGAGCCACATCGACCTCACGCACATGCGAGACACCCCGCCAGAAGATTTTAAGGGCCTGGCGCCCGCGGCATACTTCAGTCATCTATTGGATTGGCTCGCGGTATCCGACTCCCGCACTATCCGACGAGTCATCTGCGTTCGCAACCCGAAGATGCGAGCGTGGGCCGAGCGGTTACACGAGGTTTCGTGGACTACGCCGGGCTTCCACGTTAGAGTGGTCGACTGCGGTGCCGCGATGCCAATTATCAACATGGCGATCCTCGACAGCCGCGAGGTGTACATCACCTTCACTGGCGACATCCCCGAACGGACGCCGGGAGTCAGCATGAGCGATCCCGTTATCGGCGGTTACTTCAGTGAGTATTACACAGCCCTCTGGCGAGCGGCTGTACCCCTTGACGACTTCCTCCAGAAGCACTGAGCTCACCGCCTGGTTCAGGGCTTATGCGTTCTCAGTGGACGGGCGAGCCTCGGTGAGGACTGGTGGTTCGTATGCTGCGTTCCTTCGCCGTGCTCGACGGCGACGACGTGGACCTGATCTGCGGATCGTGGCTGGCCGGATTGCTGCGCCACGCCGACCAGCCAGCCACGCAACCCGTGGGCACTGGCACCGGGACCCGGCTGCAGGTCGCCGCCGACGGCAAGAGCGTGCGCGGCGCCACCCGGCCCGTCGGCACCGGCCCGCACCTGGTCTCGCTCTACCGGCCCGCAGCAGGCTGCGTCATCGGCCAGGTCCAGGTCTAGGACAAGAGCAACGAAATCCCGGCGCCACCTGCCCCTGTCGCCCAAACCGACGTTATCGGACTGCTGATCACCGCGGGAGCAATGCACTGCCAGCGCGCCACCGCCGGCGAACGCAACTCGCCCGACGCGATGGCGCTCATGGGTCTTGAGTCGTGAGGGCCGGTTTAGAGCAGGTGCTTAGAAGGCACCTGCTCTAAGTTCTGACGGTTCGTCACGCCGCGTCGCTCCGGCCGAGCGTACTGCGCAGGAAGCCGATGGCCTGGGTGATGGCGGCCTCGGCGGCGTGGGTCGAGCGCAGGGCGTTGAGCATCACGAAGTCGTGGATGATGCCCTGGTAGCGGGTCGCGGTCACCGGGACGCCGGCCTGGCGCAGCTTGTTGGCGTATGCCTCACCCTCGTCGCGCAGGACGTCCGCCTCGCCGGTGATCACCAGCGCCTGCGGCAGGCCGCTGAGCTGCTCGGTTGTGGCGCGCAGCGGCGACGCGGTGATCTCGGCGCGCTGGGCCTGGTCGGTCGTGTACTGGTCCCAGAACCACTGCATGCCGTCGCGGCGCAGGAAGTAGCCCTCGGCGAACTGGCGGTAGGAGCCGCTGTCGAAGTTCGCGTCGGTGACCGGGTAGAAGAGCACCTGCGCCACGAGCGGGACGTCGCCGCGCTGCCTGGCCATGAGGGTGAGGGCCGCGGTCATGTTCCCGCCGACGGAGTCACCGGCCACGGCGATGCGCGTCGTGTCAAAGCCCTTGCTCGCGCCCTCGGCGACGACCCACCGCGCGACGGCGTAGTTCTGCTCGATGGCGACCGGGTAGCGGGCCTCGGGGGAAAGCGAGTACTCCGGGAAGACGACCGCGGCGCCCGCGCCGACGGCCAGCTCGCGCACCAGGCGGTCGTGCGTGTGCGCATTGCCGAACACCCATCCGGCGCCGTGGATGTAGATGACCACGGGCAGCGTGCCGGTGGCGCCCGCGGGACGCACGATGCGGGCCCGCACCTCGCCGGTCGGGCCGGCCGAGACGGTTACCCACTCCTCGTCGACGGCGGGCTTGGAGACCTCCCCGGACTGCACCTCGTCGACCGCCTTGCGGCCCTCGGCCGGGTCGAGGTCGAAGAGGAACGGCGGTTGGGCGGTGGCGGCGGCGAATTCGGCCGCGGCCTGCTCGAGGACCGGGGCTTCGGGGATGTAGTCGCTGGTCATGGCCCTACTCCTTGCTTCCGGGGAGCCCGGCTGGCTCCGCCTAAGATTTAACCTAGTGTACTAGTACCTCGTGCACAAGTTAAGTTGGGGCGATCTCATCGTGCGGTCGGGTATCCTGGGCTCGGGAATGTGACAAGACGAGTGGAGCGCGCGATGGCGGTGGACGAGGTGACCGAGCGGCAGCCGGTCGGATTCTCGGCGGAGTTGGACGACCTGCTCTGCTTCGCGCTCTACGCGGCCTCGCGCGCGGTGACGAACCGGTACCGGCCGCTGCTGGACGAGCTGGGGCTGACCTACCCGCAGTACCTGGTCATGCTGGTGCTCTGGGAGCGCGGCACCTTGCCGGTCAAGGACATCGGCGCCGCGCTCCAGCTCGACTACGGCACCCTCACCCCGCTGATCAAGCGCCTGGAGTCGGCCGGCCTGGTCCGGCGCGAGCGTTCGCCGCAGGACGAGCGGACCGTCCGGGTCGTCCTCACCGAGCAGGGTCTCGACCTGCGCGAGCGCGCCCTGCGGATCCCGGGCGTGATCGGCGACGCGATGGGCCTGGACCCCGAGGAGTTCGAGAACGCCAAGCTGCTGCTGCGTCGGCTGACCGCGAACGTCTCCGAAGAACGGTAGGACTCAGGCGCGTCTGACCACCCTGGCGACGTCAGGGCCGTGATGATCGGTGCCGATCCGCTCGGCGTCAAGCAGCCGAGCCGGCAGGATGACCGCGCCGTCTACCGCGAACTTCGGTTAGTACGAATGCGTATACACGGTGAGCACCGCGCCGTCGATCTCCACCCGCCGGGTCCGGCTCGTATCCCCGGCGCGCAGTTCGTCGAGACAGCGGCGGAACAGCTGCATCTCCGCGTCGTCGAGCACCGCCGCCGCCAGGTCCAGCACGCCGGCCAGGCTCTCGTCCGTCAGCTCGGCCGGGAGCTCACCCGACAGGAGGACCACCGACTCTCCTGTATGGCCCCGGACCACGGCCGTGGTGGGCCCCCCTTGAACTACCAGCACGTGACTCCTCGGTGCGTTGCGCCGTTGGCACGCGGGAGCAGGTCGGACCCGCGCCCCGGTGTCTGCGACGTTAACGCCCGGCCACGCGGCTTGGCGGGCTCTTTGCCAAAACGCACACCTTCACCGTATGGCGCCCCCGTGGCGCCACCCCTTCGCTCATCCGTGCGGCGAACGAGGCGTCGGTCAGGACTCAGGGCTCGGATTCGGCGCCGGGTTCCGGTCGAGCAGCGATTCGACGAGCGCCGCGACGTGCCGCCGGTCCTGCGTCGAGAGCTGCTGGAGGCTGGCCATCAGCATGTCCACCTCGGGGTCCGGCGCCGCGTCGTACAGGTGGATCCCGCAGGACTCGGCCGCCGCCCGGCGCACCGCGTCCAACGGAAGCTCGAGGCCGCGGGCGAGGCCCTCCAGCGTGGCCGGCTGCGGCATCCGCACCAGACGTTCCGCGGTGGCCAGATGGTGCACGGTGGAACGCGGGATCTCGCCGCGCCGCGCCACGTCGCCGTAGGACCAGCCCTGGCGCTCCAGCCGCTCGCGCACCAGTTCCTGCAGGGCGTTCGACGCCGCGTTGGCCACTTTGGACACCTGGACCTGTGATCGCTGGGACACCTGGGAAACCTTTGACTGGTCGGCGACGCGGCTCCCGCGAACACTCGCCGCGGCTCGATTCTATGCGCTGCGCAGTCACTTCGGACCCAACCGTCGCCGTCGCATGCGGCTCACCTGCTGATTCCACAGCGTTACCGGCTTGTTGCATTCCGTTTCCCATGAATCGCTTGCGGAGCCGTTCCGGAACCGGCTACTGTCCAATCTCGTTGGACAAACCGTCCGACGCAGTTGGACGAACTAAGGGGATCCCGATCATGAGCATGGACATCCGCGAGCTGGAAGCCGAGTCCGCTGAGCTGCTGCCGGGCCGCGAGGCCCTCGGCAAGCTGTCCTTCAGCTTCACCAAGACCCTGGACGTGACCAAGAACGTCACCGTCCACCAGGCCACCGTCAACGCCGACAACACCTCGAACGTCGGCAACTGGTTCTCGCCGGGCGGCCAGGCCGAGGGCGAAGCCGTCCAGAGCATCTCCATCACCCAGTAGCACCCGGCGCCGGCACCGGCACCGCCTCACCAAACCACCCGAACGAACGAAGGGAACCACCATCATGAGCATGGACATGCACGAGCTCGAGGCCGAGTCCGCCGAGCTGCTCCCCGGCCGCGAGGCCCTCGGCAAGCTGTCTTTCAGCTTCACCAAGACCGTGGACGTGACGAAGAACATCTCCGTCAACCACGCGACCGTGAACGCGGGCAACACCTCCAACGTGGGCAACTTCGGCTCCTGGGGCGCCGCGGCGCAGGGCGAGGCCGACCAGAGCATCTCGATCGCCCAGTAGTCCCGCCGGAGCACGGCGCGATGCAACGAACCAGGCGTGGGGGGGGGGGGGCCCCGCCCCCCCCCCCCCCCCCACGCCTGGTTCGTTCGCGCGTCCCCGCACTGAAACCCCAACGCGCGCCTAAGGAAACCCGCCGAAGAGATGACTGTCGCCGAGCAGACCAAGACCCAGGCCTTCGTGCCGGGTCCAGGCGGTTTCGCCACCTCCGTGCCCCTCGCCCGTCCCGCGGGCCCGCCCGGCCACGCCTTCCCCGTCCCGCGGCAGAGCGCGGGCCTGCGGCTGCACGGCGAGTACCAGGGCTCCGGGTTCACCGAGCCCAAGTTCATCGCGCGGCGCGGCGACGGCCAGGTGGTGCAGCTGTCCAAACTGCTCCACCTGGTCGCCGGCGCGGTCGACGGGCAGCGGGACACGGAGGGTATCTCGCACCGGGTCAGCGCGCGCTTCGGGCGCGAGGTCAGCGAGGAGAACGTGCTCTTCCTGATCGACCAGAAGCTGATCCCGCTCGGCGTCGTCGTGCCCTGGGACCAGGAGGACGACGAGGTCGAGGCGCCGAGCTCGGACCTGCTGCTCGCGCTCAAGGCCCATCGGGTGCTGTTCAGCGAGGAGCGGGTCAACCGGATCGGCCGCTCGCTCGCCTGGCTGCACCGGCCCCCGGTCGTGGTCCTGGTGCTGCTCGCCGCGGTCGCGATGGACGTGTGGCTGTTCGGCTTCTACGGCGCGATGACCCCGGTGCTCGGGGTCCTCAACCAGCCGGTGCTGATGCTCGCGGTCTTCGGCCTTACGGTCGCGTCCCTGGTGTTCCACGAGTTCGGACACGCCTCGGCCTGCCGCTACGGCGGGGCCCGCCCCGGCTGCATCGGCTGCGGCCTCTATCTCGTCTGGCCGTCGATGTACACCGAGGTCACCGACGTCTACCGGATCAGACGCTCCGGCCGGATCCGCACCGACCTCGGCGGGGTCTACTTCAACATCGTCTTCATGCTGCTGCTGACCGGCTGCTATCTGCTGACCGGCCAGCCGTTTCTGCTGAGCGCGGTCTACCTGGGCCACTTCGAGGTCCTCGAGCAGCTGATGCCGGCGGTGCGCCTCGACGGCTACTACATCCTCGGCGACCTGGCCGGCGTCCCCGACCTGTTCGGCAAGATCAGGCCGATCCTGCGCGGCCTGGTCCCGGGCCGTCCGGTGCCCCCGGAAGTCAGGGATCTGAAACGCTCGGCGCGAGTCGTGGTCACGGTGTGGGTGCTGGCGATGGTGCCGCTGCTGCTCGGCGACCTGGGCTACGCCCTGTGGAACCTGCCGCGGCTGCTCTCCACCGGCGCACGCTCGCTGACCGAGCAGCTCACCGGCACCGGTTCGGCCTTCCTGCACGGCCAGATCGCGGTCGGCCTTGTGGGCCTGATCGGCTGCGTCATGCTGGTGCTGCCGCTGGCCGGGATGGTCTACCTCTCGGTGCGGATGACCGGCCGGCTGGTGCGCACCCTCAGGCGCACCAGCGCGGGAAATCCGAAGATGCAGATCGGCTTCGGCGCGGCCGGCGCCGCGCTCATCGCAGGGCTTTGCCTCGCCTGGACCATCGGCCTGACCCCGAAGCCGCTGCCGCAGCAGCCGCCGATCGTGCCGGCCCTGCAGCCGGGCGTGCCCACGGTGGTCTACACCCCGGGCGCGGCGACCCCGAGCAGCGGTGCCACTCCCGGTTCCAGCGAGTCCTCGCAGAGCGCGCATCCCGGCGGAGGCGGCACCGCGTCGGCCACCCCGCGCGGCACCAGCAGCAGTAGCGGCGCGGCCGTGGGCGCCGTCGCCAGTTCGACCGCGGCGAGCCCCGCGACCTCGGCCACGACGGCCACCACCGCGCCGGCTCCGAGCAAGAGCCCGACGGCGGCCGGCAAGACCACCACCGCGAGCCCGACCGCCAGCACCACGACGGCGCCCTCCTCGACGCCGCCGACCACGCCGCCGGCCTCTACGTCGCCGCCGGCCAGCTCGGCCGCGCCCAGCGGCTCGGCGTCATCCTGACAACCCAAGGAGAAGCAGCACCATGAAAGTCAGACCGCAGTACCCGGACCACCAATCGCAGCCCCTCCCGACCACACATCGAGCAAGCGGCCGTACCGGGCTCGCCTCGCGCCGGATGTTCCGCCTCGGCATCCTCGCCACGGCGGCGCTCGGCACGCTCGGCGCGGTCGCGGGGGCCGCGCAGGCGGTGACGATCGACGAGGGCTACTCCTCGGACCACGGCGGGATGGCGTTCGCGAACAACGAGACCCTCGCGCTGAGCAACATAGAGACGCCGACGACGTTCCAGGACTCCTTCACTGTTCATCAATACGGTGCGGTCGACTCGGCGAACCTGCGCAACGATGCCTCCGCGGAGTCGGTGTACTGCTCGCCGGACGCCCCCTGCCGCGCGGTGTCCCTGTCCTTCCAGATCGTCACGATCGCCGGCACCGGCATCCACCTCGATGCGAACAACTACAGCAACGCGGACAACGTGCACTGCGCGGGCTGCGAGACCGTCGCGGGCGCCTACCAGTTCGTCGTGGACACGCCCGCCGCGTTCACGCTGAGCGACTCGGCCAAGGCGCAGCTCGCGACGATCCACCGCGAACTCAATGCCCTGAGCGACTCCAAGCTGTCGATCTCCGATGTCCAGTCCCAGGCGGACGCGCTGGCCCTGCAGGTCGCGTCCATCCTCAAGACCGCCGCCGCGACGAGCCCCGAGGGCCCGGTCGTCAGGCCGCTGAACGAGCCGTCCTTCACCCCGTCGGTGAAGGTCTACCGGGACTTCCAGCAGCACTGAGGCCACCCCGGCTCAACAGCCCGAGGCTCCGGACCAACGCGAAGGTCCGGAGCCTCGTCTTGCCTGGTCACAGGTGAGATAGGATGACGCTCGCGGTGCCTAGCCGCGGACCTATGGAGGGCACGGTGGTCTGGAGACGCGCTACGGGGGCGGCGCTCGCGGCTCTGATCCTCGGCGGGGTGAGCGCCTGCGGCTCCACCGAGCAGATCGACACCCAGCCGCAGTCCTCCGCATCCACGGCGACCACCGCTGCGTCCACCGTCGCGGCCGAGAAGAACGCCGTCGTCCGGCTGCAGGACTGGCTCGCCGCCCCGCAGGGCGGCACGCTCACGTACAACTCCGTCGAGGTCAACAGCGGCGGCGCGATAAACGTGATGACCATCCTGTCCGGCCCCTTCGATCCGAGCGGCTACCAGGCGACGCTCCCCGGCTCGATCGAGACGCTCGGCTCCGGCTCGACCACCCAGGGCGCGTCCGGCGCGATCGAATACGGAGGCAAGGTCTACACCACCATCCCGAGCGCGCTGCAGACCGGCGACCGCGTCGGCAAGAAGTGGCAGGCGGCCCCGGTGCGCACGGCCTGGGGCAGCGGCGCGAAGCACTCCGGCTGGTGGACGGCGCTGGACTCGGTCAAGCAGATGCAGACGGACGGCGTGACCTCGCTGGCCGGCACGACCGTGGACATGTTCAGCACGGTCATCGACCTGAGCACCGTCAAGGGCATCCCCAAGGCACTGCTGCAGTCCGACCCGATCAAGGTCGCGGGCACCACGAAGATCGAGGTGGACGTCTACACCGAGCTCGGCAGCGGCAACCTGGTCCGGGTCACCTACAAGTTCGGCCTGCCGGTGCAGATCGACGTGTCGGCCACCGCGAAGAGCACGGCCGGCTACCAGATCGACATGTCAGGGTTCAGCAACGTCTCGGCCTCCGCCACACCCAGCCCGAGCAGCACGGGGTCGATCGAACCGGACCCCTCGACCGTCGCGAAGGACACCGGCGACACCGAACTCGCCGCTTTGTTGCCGTTCTGACGCTACCGTGGCGAAGTGGCGCCGCGACCACACTGCGCGATCGTCGACGAGGTACCGGGAACCCGGACCGGGTAGGTGATCGTTGGATTGAGTGTCGGGCGAACGGCGGCAATCAGGAACGGCGAGCGGGATGGGATATGCGGCGCACTGGACACGTAAGGTCGGCACGGGTGAAGACCGCGGTGTTGATCTCGGTGTTCGGCATTTTCGTGCTCGGCGTCGGCGAGATGCTGGCCGGCCGGGAGGGCGTGGTGCTGGCGGCCGTGGTGCTGCTGGTGGTCCTCGGATACGCGTACTACAGCGCGGACACCCTCGCGCTGCGGGCGATGAACGCGCAGCCGATCGGCGAGGCGGGAGCCCCCGTGCTCTACCGCATCGTGCGCGAGCTGTCCTATGAGGCGCGTCGTCCGATGCCGCGGATCTACGTCTCGCCGACCGAGTCGCCCAACGCCTTCGCCGCGGGCCGCGACCCGCGCAACGCCTCGGTCTGCTGCACGGTCGGCCTGCTGCGCATCCTGGACGAGCACGAGCTGCGCGCCGTGATCGCGCACGAGCTCGCGCACGTCTACAACCGCGACGTGCTGGTCTCCTCGGTCGCCGGCGCGCTGGCCGGGGCGGTGATGTGGTCGGCGAGCCTGCTCTGGCTGCTGCCCGGGATAGACGGCGGCGGGGACGACGACGAGGGCTGGGCCGACCTGATCGGCGCGGTGCTGCTCGGCCCGCTGGCCGCGGTGCTGGTGCGCAGCGCGGTCAGCCGCTCCCGCGAGTACCACGCGGACGCCTGCGCGGCCCGGCTGACCGGGGACCCGCTGTCCCTGGCCACGGCGCTGCGCAAGATCGACGCCGGGGTGCGCCGCAACCCGCTGCGCGGCGGTCCCGGCCTGGCCGGGATAGGCCACCTGATGATCGTCAACCCGTTCCTCTGCGGCGAGGAGAGGGGCAGCTGGGTGAGCCAGCTGTGCTCCACCCACCCGCTGGTGCCCGAGCGCATCGCCCGGCTCGAGCGGCTGGCCGGGATCAAGGACCCGGCCGCCGACCGTGCGGGGGAGTGAGCCCCGCGTCTCCTAGCTCGTGACATCGCGGGTCGTCAGCCTCGCCCAGGCCGCGCTGCCGAACACCACCATGTAGCCGAGCTGGATCAGCAGGTTGTGCTCGATGTTCGAGAGGTACACCGGATTCCGCAGCAGGTCCGCGTAGGACGACCACTGATAGGTGTAGAGCCAGGGCTGGATCGCCGAGAGCTGCGGGATGGCCTGCAGGATTCCGCAGACGATGGTCACCCCGGTGGCCACCGCCATCGCCGCGATCGGCGTGTCGGTGAGCGTGGAGACGAACAGGCCCACCGCGGCGAGGCCGAGCAGCGAGGCCGCCACGAGCAGCGTGATCCACACCGCCTTGACCAGCGCCGCGCCCATCCCGATCGTGTCGCCGGACAGCAGGGTGACCTGGCCGGTCGGGAACAGCGCAAGACCGGTCAGCAGCGCGGCGAGCGAGACCACGGCCGTCGAGACCAGGCAGAAGACCGCGAGCGCGAAGCCCTTGACCGCCAGCAGCCGGACCCGGCCCGCCGGGGCGACCAGCAGGTACCGCAGCGTGCCCTGCGCGGCCTCGCCGGAGATCGAGTCCCCGGACACCACGCCGAGCGCCATCGGCAGGAAGACCGGCAGCGTCAGCGAGAGCGTGGCGAAGACCAGGAACAGGCCGTTGTTCGAGACCTGGTCCAGGAAGCCGCTATCGCCCGGACCGTGCCGCCCGGTGCTGACCTTGATCGCCACGCCGAGGCCGACCGGGATCACCGCCAGCGTGCCGAGCAGCACCAGGTTCCGGTTCCGCCGGAACATCGTCCGCAGCTCATTGACCACCAGCGAGCCGCGCAGCGACCGCCGGGTCCGGACCGCGCGGGCCTCCAGTACCGCACTACTGAGCGACATCGAAGCCCTCCCCGGTCAGCGCCACGAACGCGTCCTCCAACGAAGGCCGTTCGATCCCAAATGACAGCACGCGTACCCCGGCGCCGACCAGGGCCGCGCAGACGACGTCAGGCTGCAGGTCTTCGCTCGCGTAGCAGTCCACGCGTTGCCCGTCCGCACGCACGTCCTGGCCGCCGTGCTCCTTCAGCACGGTCGCCGCGTCGGCCGGGTCCGGCGTCGTCACCACAAGCCGCGCCTTGAGCCCTTCGCGCAGTTCGCCAACGGTCCCCTGAGTGACCAGCCGACCGCGACTCATGATCGCGACATCCGTGCAGACCTGCTCGATCTCGTCCAGCAGGTGCGAGGACAGGAAGACCGTCGTGCCCTGCGCGGCCAGCGAAGTGATCAGGCCGCGGATCTCGCGCATGCCCTGCGGGTCGAGGCCGTTGGTCGGCTCGTCCAGGATCAGCAGGTCGCGCGGCTGCAGCAGCGCACAGGCCAGGCCGAGCCGCTGCTTCATGCCGAGCGAGTACGCCTTGGCCTTCTTCTCGGCCGCGTTCGCCAGCCCGACCTGCTCCAACGCGTGCTCGATCCGGTGCGCCCGGGTCTTGGGATCGGCGGTACGGTCGGCCGCGTCGTACCTGGCCAGGTTGGCCCGGCCGCTCAGATAGGGATAGTGCGCCGGGCCCTCGATCAGCGCGCCGACGCGAGTGAGCATGCCGACGTGGCCCGCGTCCACGGTCTCGCCGAACAGTTCCGCGTTGCCCGCGCTCGGCGCGATCAGCCCGAGCAGCATCCGGATCGTCGTCGTCTTGCCCGAGCCGTTGGGCCCGAGGAAGCCGAAGACAGATCCTTGTGGAACGCGCAGGTCAAGCGCGTCCACCGCGAGCTGTCCGCCGCGATAGCGCTTGGACAGCCCGCTGGTGGCGATCGCGGTGGAGATCGTGGTCACTTGCTGCCCTGGGCGTTGGCGTCGGCCTCCAGCACCTTGGGCGTGACAGCGCCGATGAACACCCGGCCGTCATTCGTGATCAGCACGGAGATGACGTTCGTCGTGTACACCTTGCCGGTTCCGAACTTCCCGCTCACCGACGTGCCGCCCCCGAGCAGGCTGCTGAGATAGCTGTTGATCCCGCCGTTGATCAGCTGCGTGCTGCCGCCGTCGGACTCCGGCGAGCCGTTCGAACTCTGCGACTCGGCCCCCTTGCCCGCGCCGCTCACGGTCTGCTGCAACTCGTTCAGGCTGACGTTGTGCAGCTCGAGCACCGAGAGCCAGCTCGTGCCGAGCACCTCGGGGTCTACGTTCTGCTGCTGCGGCTTCGCGGTCTTGGCGCCGCCCTTTTCAGTCGCAGTGGAGTCGAGCGACGTGACCGTCGCGCCCTTCGGCGGCGTGAAGTCGAAGCGCGAAGCGGCCGGCGCACTCAAGCTCACCGCAGTGAAGGAGACGTCGAACAACGGGGTGCTCGACCCGACCGGATAGAGCGCGACGCCCAGCGGAGTGCCGGTCGCCGAGTCCACCGAGATCTCGGCCTGTCCGATCAGCGAGCCGCTCTGCTTCGGCGTCAGCACCAGCAGATAGGCCGAGCGCCCCGCCACCATCCGCGGCGAACCCACGCTGACCTGCGTCGTCGGCGAGAGGTCCGTGAGCAGTTGCTGGGCCGCGGCCTGCGGCGTGAGCTCGGGGTACTTCTCGGCGGGCGCCTTCTTGGGCTTGCCCGCGGGCTTGGTCGCGGTCCCGTACTCGACCGCATTCGTCTCGCTGTCGTACGTCCAGAACTTTGCGCCGTTGTGAATGAAGTCATACTCAGACAAATGGTCCATCAGAGCGACACGCTGCTGCTGCGGCCCGTTCGCCGCGACCTCCAGCGTGTGCGTGCCGCTCAGCAGGGAGAAGGGGTTCGCGCTGCCCGAGAGGTCGGGCAACTCCGGCAGCCCCAGGTTCGTGCTCAGGTTCACGGTGCCGGAGAAGGCATCCACCTTCGAGTCGGCGACCTTCGCCAGCAACTGCTGCGCGCTCACCGCGGGCAGGTTCGGATCGGCCGAGGCCAGGCTCGGCTCGAGGGCCGCGCCCCCGGCGATCACGGCGGCTACGGACAGCGGCACGAGGGCGCGCCCCGGACCCCGACGGTACCAGGCCTTGTTCGTCTTGCTCGGCTGCTCGTTCATAGCAATCATCACACCATCTCCAGACGCGCCCGGGATCCCTCTCCAGAGTGCATTTCAGGTCATCCTCACGGCGGACTGCGCGGATCTTCATGGTCCGTGCATCGCCGTGACCTACGATCTGCCGCAGCATGACCGGATACCTTCGACGCTACCTCCTCGTCCACGGCGCCTATATGGCAGTCGTGCTCGCACTACTCGCCTGGTACGGATTGAGCCCAGGCCAGGCGCTCGAGCGTTTCGACGGAGCGCACTACCTGCAGATCGCGCAGAGCGGCTACGCCGACAAGCTGACGTTCCTGCCGGACGGCCAGCCCGCGCGGATGAATATCGCGTTCTTCCCGCTCTACCCGATGCTGATAAGCCTGCTGCACACCGTCACCTTCCTGCCGATGGAAGCCGCCGGACTGCTGCTCTCGCTCATCTGCGCACTGGCCACGGCGGTCGGCATCGGCGTGCTGCTGGAGCCGCTCTTCGGTCGGAAGACGGCGCTGCTGACCGTGACGATCTGGGCCGTCGGCGTGGACGCGATCGTCCAATCGATGCTCTACGCGCAACCGCTGATCGCCGCGTTCGCAGTCTGGGGAGCGATCGCGATGCGCAAGCGCAAGCCGCTCCTCGGGGCGCTCTGCGCGATCGGCGCGGGCCTGAGCCACTCGACCGGCCTTGGGATGATCGCCGTCGTGATGGTCGGTTCCGCGCTCATCACCCGTGACGCGGTACGCAAACGGGAGTGGCGGGCCACGCTCGCCCCGTCCGTCGCGTTCGTCACCGCGCCGCTCGGCCTGCTCGGCTACATCGGCTTCCTGGCGCTGCGCTTCCACCGCCTCGACGCCTGGACCCTGGCCGAGTCGGCGCCCGGCTGGAGCTCGCAGTTCGACGAGGGCAGATACAGCCTCAGGATCCTGCTCGGGCAGCTCGACACGACCGACTGGTTCGCCGCCAACGGCGTGCCCCACCTCGTGGCCAGCCTGTGGATCTTCCCCGGCGCGGCCGTCATGCTCTGGCTGCTGCGCGACACGGGCTGGTGCCCCCGCCGCTTCCGCCGGACCGCGGCCTTTTCTCTGGACTCAGACTTGGCCCGCCCGCCCATTCCCTGGGAACTGACCCTCTTCTCCCTGGTCACCTTCGCCGTCATCCTGACGAACTCTGGTCCCTGGGGCAGCAAGCCGCGCTTCCTGATCCCCGCCGTCGCGCTGTGCGTCCCCCCGGCGATCTGGCTGGCGAAGCAGGACCACCGTCCCCGGCTGCGGCTCGGGCTGCTGCTCGGCCTCGCCCTCGTATCCGTCCTCTGCGGCGTCTACATCGACGGCCCGTCCCCCTCGGCGCTCTGACACCGCGGGGGACGGGGCTCCCGCCTCGTCTTTCTCAGCGGTAGTTGGTGAACTGCACCGCGAAGTCGAAGTCCTGCCCCTTGAGCAGCGCGATGACCTCCTGCAGGTCGTCGCGGGACTTCGAGGAAACCCGCAGCTCGTCGCCCTGGATCTGGGCCTTGACACCCTTCGGACCCTCGTCCCGGATCAGCTTGGCGACCTTCTTCGCGTTGTCCTGGCTGATGCCCTCGGTGACCTCGGCGCTGATCTTGTACTCCTTGCCGGAGGCCGCGGGCTCCGAGGCGTCCAGCGTCTTCAGCGAGATCCCGCGCTTGATCAGCTTGTCCTTGAAGACGTCGAGCACGGCCTTGACCCGCTCCTCGGTGCCGGCCCGCAGCTCGATCTTCTCGCCGCTCCAGGCGATGGACGCGCCGGTGTTCTTGAAGTCGAAGCGCTGCGCCAGCTCACGTCCGGTCTGGCCCAGCGCGTTGTCGACCTCCTGCCGATCGACCTTGCTGACCACGTCGAAACTCGACTCGCTCGCCATCTCGACCCTCCTCGTTCCCGTCGTGAAGTCTCGTCCGCTATCCACCGAACTCTATCGACTCCCGATGACGGTCCCGATGCGCGTCGGCTCTAGCGCCGCTGACGCTCAGCGCGCCGCCGAGTCCTGCCCTGTCGCCGTAGCCGCCAGGTCGTCGATGAACCAGGGTCCGGCCGTCCCAAGACCAGTCGCATCGTCGTATCCCGGCGCGGCCAGCAGTGCTCCGTCCTGCCCGAGCTCGGAGACCGCCGCCGCCTGCCCTTGGAAGGGCGGGAAGACCTCAGCGATCGGACCAGCGACGCCCGACGGCGCGCCCGTCACATCCCGGATCGAGTCGGAATCCCCGGCCATGCAGCCATACAGCGTCGGATTCACGAAGCCCAGCGGCAAGCCGCCGCGCACCGCGATGGCGTCGGCCTCGAGACCCGACAGCAGCGGACTGGCCAGGCTCGTCCCGCCGATCGCGGCCTCCGCGTACCCCGTCGTGCCGTTCGGCAGCGCCTGCGTCTCGCCGACCAGCAGGCCGGTGAAGGGATCCGCGTCGAGCGAGATATCCGGCACCACGCGCCGCGCACTGCCCGCCGCGGCCCCGGTCAGCAGCGTGCCGGCGAGCGAGGACGGCACCACTCCAACCTGGTACGCAGGCTGCGCGAAGTCGGCCGAGGTCCCGCCGCCGCCGCCGAAGACCCAGCCGAGCGACTGCCACGCCGTCCCGGCCGAGTTGAGCAGCCAGGCCTCGGTGCCCCAGGACGTCGACCAGGCCAGCCGGCCCCCCGCGTCGATCGCCGCCGACGTGCCGCCGACCGCGGTCACCCAGGGATCGCTGGCCGGGAACGTCGTCTGCACCGAGCTCGACCCCTCACCATTCGCTCCGCCGCAGTTGGTGCTGGGGGAGTTGTCTCCGCAGTCACCGGACGAGAAGTTCATCGTGATGCCCTCGACGGCGGCGAGCTGGAAGAGATGGTCGTACTCGGCGACGGTGGAGGCGGGCTCGGATCCGCTGGTGCTGTGCAGCGGTCCGCCCCAGGAATCGGAGATGATCTGCGCGAGGTGATTCGTGATCAGGTCCGACAGCGCGGCCAACAAGTCAGAATCCTGGCAGGAGTCTGCGCCGTAGTAGAGGACGTCGGCGCCGGGAGCCATAGCATGCACCGCCTCGACATCAAGCGACTGCTCCGACCCCCACCCCGACGTCCCCCCGCAAGCCGACTCGTCGTCCCACGCAGACGGCGTCACATGCTCCGTGTACTGCCCAGCCGCAAAGGCAGGCAGCCCATTCGCCACCGACCACTCGTTCGCATCGGCCAGCATCGTCGGCGAGTCATACGCATCAACAATCGCGACCGTAGCCCCACGCCCGGTATGCCCCACTGCCCCGTACGCTGTCCGCAACTGCTCCGCCGAGTACCCGCAAACCGCATACGGCTCACGCGCCCCCTCGAACGCCGGATCCTTCGTATCAGTCTCCTGACCGTAATACGAGGAGCAAGGGCTGGGAATCAGCGGCCCAGTAGGCGTGCCGCCCCCATCATCGTCCCGACGCAGCTCCTCCGAGGCCGCAGCCGCCGTCACATGCTGCGCGTACATAGGCTGCGAGAGCGAGCTAAGCCCGGTGATCGTGGCGATGTCAGGCGCGAGCGCCGCAGGCACCACCGGATCCCGATCCGGCGCCACAGCATCCGTCCCAGGCGCGCTTCCATCGTCACCACCTTTGTAGTCCCTCAACACCACCCCAAAAGCCCTATCCACCTGCGCAGCAGTCCCCACCGCCTCCACATACTGCCCATTCGCCCCCGTAACCCGCAGCCCCGACCCCGTAAGCCACGAACCAACCGCCCGCTCCGACACAGCACTAGGCGCGAACCGCGCGGCAGCCTGCGAAGCGGTGAGAAAGTGCCCATAATCAGCGTCTCCCGGCGTAGAAACCGCAGCCGCATACGCCGCCAACCCCCGCGGATCCGCCCCAGCCAAAAACACCCGCGCAGTCACCACGTCCCCCGGCGCCGGCACCCCCACGACATCCTGCGGAGCAGCCCACCCAGGCCGCACCCCTGCCACCGCAACCACCCCGCCCGCATCCCCGCCACTGCCCGCGCCCCCGCCCGCAATCCCGCCCCCGCCCCCGGCAGGAACAGCCTGCGCCCCCACCGCCCCCAACGTCAGCGCCCCCATCACCGCGGCAACCGTGGCCCCCACCACGATCCCCACCGCGGCCTTCAGACCCGCCCGCCTCCCCCGAGGCATAAGCGCAGCAGGCAGAGGCGTCTGCACGGCCGCGAGCCCAGCCCGACGACGGGGCTGCGGCTGCGGTTGCGGACGCGTGCGTCGGAGGTGGTGGCGGTGACGAGAGGTCGCGTTTCGAAACTTTCCAAGCATGGCAACATGGCCTTCCGTGATCCGTCTGAACGGTTCGTCGGCAGCGGCGGGTCATTGTGTGAGGTGCGGCAACGATCACCTCCCCCCGCCATCCCCCGCCCGAACAGCCTCGCCCACGAACGAACGACACGTCCGCTGACCCGCTCACCAGCCCCGATCCCCCAAGATCGCCCCCGCCCCAAAGCCGGTTGCGAAGCACCCCCCGCCATGAGGTAGTCTTTCCGAGGTCACCCCGCGAGGGGCGGACCAATGGCAGATTGCCCGAGCGGCCAATGGGAGCGGACTGTAAATCCGTCGGCGTAGCCTACCCAGGTTCGAATCCTGGATCTGCCACAGCGAGGCTTA
>Ga0302314_10002118_pt1 | contig 37069 bp, 34 predicted proteins | sample III_Palsa_N2_3_FD_200533 | JGI IMG/M metagenome (GOLD analysis project Ga0302314, IMG submission 200533) | Peat permafrost microbial communities from Stordalen Mire near Abisko, Sweden - III_Palsa_N2_3 | ecosystem: Environmental > Terrestrial > Soil > Palsa > Peat permafrost | place: Sweden...
GCGGACCGCAGCCATTCGCTTCCCAATCAGATCAAATACCTATCCGATTGCTAACGCTGCTCACTCCTCGGCGCCAGCAAAAATGAGGGGATTCATGAGTGCGCAGCGCGCCCACCACTTCCACCTTCGCCAAGGCTTCGGAATAACGGTGAGTAACGGTGACATGGCGTAATTGAGATCGAAGGTGTCGCCGGCGGCGCTGCGAGCGTCAGCAGAGACCGGGTCAACGTCGACGCTCGCCAAAACGAGAAATTCCTCGACGGCGGTATTTGGCCGTTGATTTCCAGCCCAAGAACCCGCGCTACGGCCAATTCCGTCTCCCGGACGGCCAACGGCGACGTCGTTCGGACGGGGTAGTTCTGCATGAGGGCCCATAGGCGCCAACTTTAGAGTTTGACCGCCGGCTTCCAGCCCATATGCGCTAGGATAAGCGCGGGTCTGTGACTCTTAGCCCTCTCCCCCGCGTCTTCAGCGGGGGAGAGGGTTGGGTGAGGGGGTTTCTACGCCGCTGAATTCTTTCAACAAGTCCGTTGCACGGCCGGACCCCTCACCCAACCCTCTCCCCGCGAAGAGCGGGGCGAGGGCTTTCGAGCACGGCTTTTGCTCCTGCCGATCCCTTATCCTGGCACCTATGGGCTTCCAGCCGGCATTTTGCCTAATCACCGGAGTCGGCCGAGTATAAAAGATGCCGACGGTCCGGCGGATAGAGTTGGCGTCGACCCGACGGCTCAGGCGCCCAGAAGCGCGTCGATGCTGGCGTCGGCGCCCGGCGCGAACGGGTTGATCAGTCCCAGCCCGCCGAGAACCCGTCCATCCTGCATGTCCTCGGTGAAGAGGGCGCGCGCGCCGGCCGCCTGGGATGCGGCGCAGATCACCGCATCCCAGAACTGCAGGCCATGGGCCGACACGGTCGCGGCGGCGGTCTCCAGGATGGCTTCGGTGGTGGGCGGCGTTATGAAGGTGGCCCGATACCGTCGGGATTGGCGGACCGCGTCCGGCAGCGCGTGCGGGGCTCGCCGCTGGATAAAACGCAGGAACTCCCCCAGGACCTGCACCGGGATCACGCCGTCGCGCGCCACGCGAGTGATAACGTCCGCCGCCATTCGCCCCTTGTCGCTCTCCGGCTCCAGTTCGGCGTAGATCAGGATGTTGCTGTCGAGGGCGACACGCGTCACGGTCCGGCGTCGCCGTATTTGTCGTCCTCGGTGATGCGGCCGACGCGGAACCCTGTCGCGGGCTTGTCGCGAAGGCTCGCCACGAGGTCTTCGTACGCCGCCCGCCACTCGGGATCAGTCGATCGATCGGCCGATTGGGGGGCGATCCTGGCGACGGGTACGCCGTTCTTGGTGACGACGATCGTCTCGCCCTGCTCGACCGCCGCGATCAGACGCGAGAAGTTCTGGTTGGCTTCGCGAACCGTCATTTCACGCATCACCACCTCCGTGCTACGTTGCAACAATATGCTGACTTCGCGGCGGCGGCAAGGCTTTCAGAAAAGGTTGCTAGTATTGCGCCTGCGATACTGTGGAACAATGAAAAATATCACAGTCACCGTTGATGACGAGACGTATCGCCGCGTGCGACTGAAGGCGGCGATGGAGGACACACCGGTGTCCGCCCTGGTCAGGAACTTCCTGACCGAGATCGCCAAGGGTGAAAGCAACGCCGACCGGCTCAAGCGGGATGAAACGCGCCTCCGTGACAGCATCGGCGCGTTCAGGGCGGGCGACCGCCTCGATCGGGACGCGATCCACGCGCGAAACGCGTGAGACGCGCGGTATGTCCGGACGGATATTCCTCGACACGAACATACCGCTCTATTCGATCAGTCGCGCGGCCGACGAAACGAGCAAGCGCGAACGGGCGATCGCGTTGCTGGATCGCGCCGACTGCGCCCTCATCGCGCGGCGTCACGCGGTCTCGATATCCGTGCGGGCGAAATCGTCGCCCTTGTATAGCATGGGAACACCTGCCTGCCGGGCGCACGCGTAGGCGAAGCAATCGCCAAAATTCAAGGCCGCCGGATGGCGTCCCTTGCCGAAGCGATCGAAGGCGTCGAAGGCGAGGCGGCGGGCGTCAGCGGAGACCGGTTCAACGTCGACGCCCGCCAAAACGAGAAATTCCTCGACGGCGGTATTGGCCGTTTTGATTTCCAGCCCGAGAACCCGCGCGACAGCCAATACCGTCTCCCAGACGGCCAACGGCGACGTCGTTCGGACAGTGTAGTTCTGCATGCGCGCCAGCAGTTCGCGCGCGTCACGCTCATCCACCAGCATGGCGGTCAGGGCGGAGGCGTCCAGGAACATCAAGGCCTGCCGTAGAGCCCGTCGATGAACTCCTTGTCGGCGGGCTGGCCCTGGGAGGGCTCCGCCCGTTGTCGCAATGCCCTGACGAAAGCGACGCCTTGCTCGACCAGCGACGGAACGCCTTCGGCGCGTTCCAGCTCGTGCAGCAGGGCTTGGCGAACCGCGTCCGTCTTGGTGGATCCGCGCAGTGCGGCCAGTCGAACGGCGAGATGATCGACTTCCGCATCCTTGACATAGAGGGCCATCATATATCCTCCGATGGATAGCCGGATATTAGCCATCGTCTATATCGATGGGCGGAACGGGTGCGCACGGCCTCGGTGGCGCGTGGAAAGCTGGATTAGCCGCCGTGGGCGCGATAGCGGGAGGGGGTCGTGCCGAAATGCGCCTTGAATTCACGGCACAGGTGCGCATGGCTGCTGAAGCCGCACTCCAGTGCGATCTCGCTGATCGTCAGATGCGGTCCCAGCAGCAGCCGCGCGGCGTGTTCGGTGCGCAGCCGTCGCTGATAGGCGCCGATCGACGCGCCGAAATGGCGGCGGAACTCCCGCGCGAGGTGGATCTGATGGCGGCCGGCGGCCTTGGCGACGTCGTTCAGATTCAAGGTCTCCAGGGCGTTTTCGTGGATGAAGTCGCGGGCGGCGCGAAGCCACGCCGGCGGCGACACGGCCGACCCGCGCGGATCGCAGCCACGGCCGAAGGCCGCGACGATCTCGAGCATCAGGCCCTCGCGCGCGAGCGTCGAGACGGCGTCGTCGCGGCGAATCTCACGCAGCAGCCGGTCGCCGAGGCGCCGGAAGTCCGGCGCGTTGGCGTAGGGCGCCGCCTCCAGCGCGAGCTTGCAGTCCGTGAGATAGTCCATCCATTCGCGGCGCGGCTCGAAGATGACTTCGCGCGCGCCCTGGACGCCGAACGTCTGAGCATGGGTGACGCCAGCCGGGAGGTAGGCGACATGGCCGCGCGCATAGGCGCGCTCGTCCCCGCCGATCCGTTCCACGAAACCACCGTGCAGAATGATGCTCAGCGACGCTTCGCCGTGCGCATGGGGGGCGAGGGAGGACTTCGCGCCATAATCGCTCGCGCGCAGGCAATCTTGTAGAGACATGGCGGGCCTTCGCACCTCGGCGCCGCGATCTAAGCAGGCGCGCTAGCAGCGTGCAACCTCGCTAGAGGCGTGAAAGACAGCTGTCGGGCGCTGCTGTATCCAGACGCAGGTCGTCCGAGGCTTTCATGAATTATTTGAAATATTTGCGTCGTTGCTGGATGTACGCGGCGCTAGTCGCCGCATCGTCTTCGGCTGGCCACGCCGCGCCGGCCATGACGCCGACCCAGGCCCTGTCCTATGTCAGGGCCAGCGACCTGCACTTCTCGCCGGACGGCTCGAAGCTGGCCTACGTCGTCAGCAGCTATCGGTGGGATGCGAAGCCGAGGGTGCGGGTCCTTGACATCGCGACGGGCGCCGAAACCGAACTGACGCCGACGGGCAAGACCGAGCGCGAACCGCAGTGGTCGCCCGACGGACGAATGCTCGGCTTCCTGTCGAACCGCGTCGGCGCGAGGCAGGTCTATGTCGCGCCGGCCGACGGGGGCGAGGCGACGCCGCTGACCGCGGTGAAATCCGGCGTGGACGATTTCCATTGGTCTCCCGACGGCCGGTCGATCGCCTATCTGGCCCAGGACGACGAGGCGCGGGCCAAGGCCGACGACCCGCAGGTCGCCGACCGGGAAGAGGATCTGCCCCGCCTCTGGCTTCTGGACGTTGGTTCCAAGGCGACCCGGCGCCTGGGCAAGACAGGCTGGCGTATCGATGAGTTCCAGTGGCGGGACGAGACCCAGATCCTGGTCGTGGCGAGCGACAAACCGTGGGCCGACGCCTTCAGCGACGCCGTGTACGGAATCGCGACGCGTGACGGCGCGGCCGGGCTGATCGACACGCCGCCACAGCCGTTCGAGGGCCTGCTCGTCTCGCCGGATTCGCGGACACTGGCCATCCGTTCGACGCTTGCCAGCGGCCCGATCGCCCGCGACCTGCTGGTCGGACCCATCGAGGGGCGCGCGCTGAAGGATGTGTCAGCGCCACCCGGCCTCGCGGTCGCGGAGGTGCGATGGCATGAGGCGCGGACGATCTGGGCGCGCGTCGTCGATGGTTTCTACAATCGCCTCTACCGCCTCACGCAGGGCGCGCCGCCGGTCAGGCTCGATCTGCCGATGTCCGTCGACACCTTCGACGTCTCGCGCGGCGGCGATCTGGCGTTCGTGGGCGAGGACTTCGATCATCTGCCGGAAATCTATCTGAAGGTCGGGGACAGCGCCCCGCGCCAACTCTCGCACCTGCAGCAGGGGTGGGACGGAGTGGCGCTGGCCTCGACGAGCATTTTCCGCACGCGAAGCTTCGACGGGACGATGATCGAGGCGGCGCTGATGAAACCCACGACGGCGGCGAGCGGAGCGAAACCCCCGCTGGTGCTGCTCGTCCACGGCGGCCCCTCCTCGAACTTCTCCGCAGGCTATGGCTGGGAGGGCGCCTGGGCGCAGATGCTGGCCGCGCACGGCTACGCGGTGCTGATGGTCAATCCGCGCGGCTCGAACGGCTACAGCGAGGACTTCGTCAAGGCCAACCGCGGCGACTGGGGCGGCGGCGACTACAAGGACCTGATGGCGGTGCTGGACGCCGTGATCGCCAGGGGCGACGCCGACGCCGAGCGGCTCGGTATCGGCGGCTGGTCGTACGGCGGCGAGATGACCGCCTGGGCGATCACCCAGACCCGCCGCTTCAAGGCCGCGGTCGCCGGCGCCGCCGTCTACGACCAGCAGGCGGAATTCGAGACCGAGGGCCATTCCGACGGCGACGAATGGTACTTCGGCACGCCCTGGGAGCATCCCGATGTCTTCGCCCGCAACTCACCGGCGACCTACATCGGCAATGCCAAGACGCCGACGCTGATCTTCGACGGATTGGAAGACACAGCCAATCCGGTCGGTCAGTCCAAAGGGCTGTATCGGGCGCTCAAGCATCTGGGCGTCGAGACGCGGATGGTGCTCTATCCCGGGGAAGGTCATTCGCCGCGCAAGGGGTCGTACAACATCGACATGTTCGAGCGGATAGTGGACTGGTACGACGCACACCTGAAGAATGGTGGGCCGTAGCGTTTCCCCGCGAGGCGGCGGCAGCGTGGAACCCCCCATCCGCCTGCTTCGCAGCCAAAACTCGCGTCAGACGTTGACCGCCCGCCCCCTCCCCCGTGAACAAGAACGGGGAGGATGCGAGCGGCGCCATCCTTCATCCTCACCCGCGAAGCGGGGGTGGCGGACCGCCCCCGGATCACGCAGAGCGCGCGTCCGAGGACAGGCTCAGCGGTGGAGGGGGCGGCCGCCGCAATTGACGTAGTTATTTTCGACCGAGCCCATAGATGCGCTGGCGTCCTGCATCGGGTAGGTGTGTGCGGCGCCTCCGCCGGACCGTGGACGAGCGACCATCGCGCAGACGGTGGAGAGAAGGGAAAGGACGGACTTCATGCCCATCATCGACGACTACTCGACAGCGTCCGCGGGGACGATGGCGTCGGCGCTGGCGGGGCGGGAGGTCAGCGCCGTCGAGCTTTGCGAGGCGGCGATCGAGGCGATCGAGCGGCTGGATGGACCGATCAACGCGGTTGTGGTGCGCGATTTCGATCGCGCGCGGGAGGCGGCGAAAGCGGCCGACGCGGCGCTGGCGCGGGGCGAGCGGCGCCCGCTGCTGGGCGTGCCGATGACGGTGAAGGAGGCGTTCAACGTCGCCGGCCTGCCGACGACCTGGGGATTGCCGGCGGCCAGGGACTGGATCGCGCCGACCGACGCGACCGGCGTAGCGCGGCTGAAGGCGGCCGGCGCGGTGATCCTGGGCAAGACCAATGTGCCGCCGATGCTGGCCGACTGGCAGAGCGACAATCCGATCTACGGGCGCACCAACCATCCGCTGGACCTGACCCGCACGCCCGGCGGGTCGTCCGGCGGCGGCGCCGCGGCGGTGGCGGCCGGGATGGTTCCGCTGGAGTTCGGCTCCGACATCGGCGGTTCGATCCGCGTGCCGTCGGCGTTCTGCGGCCTCTACGGCCATAAGCCGAGCTACAATCTCGTGCCGCAAAGAGGGCATTCACCGCCGGGTTTCGACGGCGCGGATCCGCCGCTGAATGTCGTCGGCCCGATCGCCCGCACCGCCAGCGACCTCGTGCTGGCGCTCGGGATCCTGGCCGGACCGGGCGAGAACGAAGAGGTCGGCTACAGCCTCGCCCTGCCCGCGCCGCGCCATGAGCGCCTCGCAGATTTCCGGGTGCTGATCGTGGATTCCCATCCGCTGGCCGCGCTGGACAGCGAGATCCAGGCGGCGCTGCATGACCTGGCGGCTCGGATCGAGCGCGAAGGCGCCAGCGTGGCGCGCCGGAGCGACCGGCTGCCCGACCTCGCGGCGGCCCAGGCGGTCTACTGGACCCTGCTGATGACCACCATGTCGCGCGGCGGTCCGCCTCAGCCGGGTCTGGCGAGCGATACGATCTCCGCGCACGCGTGGATGAACGCCCTCGACGCGCAACTCGAGGTCCGCCGCCGGTGGACGCATCTGTTCGAGGTGTTCGATATCGTGCTGGCCCCGGTCATGGGCGTGGTGGCGTTTGCGCACGACAGGGCGGACTTCAACAGCCGCATCCATCTGATCGACGGCGTTGAGACGCCCTATGCCGCCCAGATCGCCTGGCCGGGCATGGCGACGCTCGCCAACCTGCCGGCCACCGCCATGCCGGTCGGAAAGACGCGGGCCGGGCTGCCGATCGGGCTGCAGGCGATCGGTCCCTATCTGGAGGACTACACCACCCTGGCGTTCGCGAGTCTGGTGGAGCGACTATAGCCTCCCTCCCCATGAAGGGGAGGGAGGAAGAAGCTATGACGCCGGCGCGACGGCGTCGGCGCGGATGCGCTCGACCATGCTGGCCAAGCCGTTGGCGCGCTGGCGCGACAGGGCCTTCTTGAGGCCGAGGCGCGCGAAGGCCAGCGGTGCGTCGAACCTGATGATCTCAGCCGGCGTGCGACCGTTGTAGAGGCTCAGCAGGATCGCGATCAGACCGCGCACGATGTGGGCGTCGGAATCGCCGCGGAAGGTCAGCGTCCCGTCCGCGCCGCGCTCGGTGACCAGCCAGACCTGGCTGGCGCAACCGCGCACCTTGTTCCGATCGCTGCGCTCGGCCGGCGCCAGTCCTTCCAGATCGCGGCCGAGGTCGATGATATGGCGATAACGCTCTTCCCAATCGCCGAGCAGTTCGAAGGTCTCGGCCAGTTGCTTGACGGCGTCGTCGATGGTGGGGGGGCGTGGGGTGGGCACATTCATGGCGGCGTGGTTTAGTCCGCCTCGACATGGAAGGCAAAACACAGTTGGCGACGCATACGGATCGACGCCTCGCTCACCTCGCCCATGAGTTGAGGACGCCGTTGACCGCGATCATCGGCTATGCCGACGCCATGCGCGCGCGAACGTTCGGGCCACTGAACGAGCATTATGTCGAATACGCCGAAATCATCGGCGAGGCGGGCCGCCACATGCTGGAGCTGGCCGAGGATCTCCTGGCGCGCGCGCGCATCGACGCCCCGGCCGACGCGCCCGTGATCGAATCGCTCGACCCGGCCGAGCCGGTCGCCTGGGCGCTTCGGCTGATGAGCATCGAGGCGAATGCGGCGGGGGTGGCATTGCGTTTCGCGCCGCCGGCTCCTCCCCTCCAGATGATCTCGGAGCGTCGGGCGCTCGCGCAGATGGTCGTCAACCTTGTCGCCAACGCGATCCGCTACACGCCGCCGGGCGGCGCGGTGACAGTGACGCTCGAGACGCGGGAGCAGGGCCTGGTGGAACTGATGGTGAGCGATACCGGGACGGGGGTGACGGCAGGCTCCGAGACCGCCGGACTGGGCCTGAGCCTCGTGCGCGAGCTGGTCGCGGCCAGAGGGGGGACGTTGAGTCTGGCCGGATCGCCGGATATGGGGACCGTTGCCAGGATCCGCCTGCCGGCGGCGGAGGTCGCGCCATGATGCTGTCGAGCGATATCTGGGTGGCGGCGCTGATCCGCCGGGTGGAACTGGCCGGATCATACGCCACGGTGGCGCGCAAGGGCGACGCGCGGGCGGGAGCCGTCCTGGTGAAGACGATCGATCGACGCTCGAACGCCACCAAGCTCTATGTCGAGGCGACGCGCGGAGATGGCGACAGGGTATGGATGAGCCCGGCGGACTTCGCGAGTGAAGCGGACGTCGACGCCTATGCCGCGCGGGCGGCGCGGATTGACCCGGACGTGTGGGTCGTCGAAATCGAAGACTCCGACGGCGCGCGCTTTCTGACCGAAGCGGTCGAAGGGCGCGCCGCCGGCGCTTGAGTTAAGCTAGACCTAGATCGCCTTGAGGCGGTCGGCGGACATCTTGCCGCTCTTACGGTCGGCCACGAGTTCATACTCGACCTTTTGACCTTCACGCAGGTCGCCCATGCCAGCGCGTTCGACGGCGCTGATGTGGACGAAGGCGTCGTTGCCGCCGCCATCGGGGGCGATGAAACCAAAGCCCTTTTGAGAATTAAACCATTTCACGGTTCCCGTCGTCATGGGGGAAACCCTTTCGCATATAGAGGTTGTCGACCCGCACTCGCGGGCCGTGGAGTCGCGTCGTCAAGGTAAGAGAAATTCAGCGTAGCGCCGAATAAATCAACGCGAAGCCAAGACATCGAACCGTCTAGCGCAACATGCACGTAGGCGATTTTTGGGCGCAAAGCAAGAAGCGACGTGGCAAAAGGGCCGGGGTCGATCTGTTCACGGCAGAGGTTGAACGCGCAAAATTTCTCGCCAGGAAACGCCGCCTCTGATGGGTTGATCCCGTTACCGGTCTGACATTTCTCTTCAGGCTTGCACGGCGTCGGCGAGGCCGCGCGCGCCCGGCGCCGGTCACACAAATGGCCGATGAGTTACGGCGCCATCAATGATATCAGGATATTGCTGGAGAGAGGAACCCCATGCCGGTCGAAGTCACGCCATCCGGACTGACGATCACGAGCACAGGCTATGTCGCCGTGCCGAGCAACTCGGCGGAAAGGCGATCGTTCACGGCAGCCTCGACGCCTTCCTCGCAGATGCTTGATCCGCTCCTGTCGGCAGGCTTCAGTGTGGTGGACGTGCTCGACATCGCCCGCGCCGACGATGGCGGTGGACGACGTGCGACGGCCGAAGCGCCGTCACTCGAAATAGACGTGCCTCTTGCGCCCGATCAGTCCGCGGCGCTGTTGATCGAGGGCGAAGACGGTCTCCTCGTCTGGAAGGTGGGCGACGCCCAGGACGAGAGCGTCACCCGCCGCGCCCTCGCGCCTGGCGGGCAGAGCTTCTCCATCGCTCCGGTGGAACGTGAGGGGCCCGGACGTCGCGGGCCCTTCGGCGATTGGATCATCGACACCGCGGTCGAGCCGATCCGCGTCCATGTCCTGCGCTTCCTCGTCGCGCGCACGATCGACGCCGCCGTCGCGTGGATCGAAGGCGACATGGCGACCGGACCGGTGGTCATCACCGATGCCGATCCAGCGACCTGGCGGGTCGGGCCGCTGGGTCCGGCAGCTGAAAAGCTCGCGCAGGTAGGGGGCCGGCCGGCCTGTGTCCTCCTGCTGGTGCACGGCACCTTCTCGACGACGCTGGGCAGCTTCGGCGCGTTCCATGACGACTTCGTCCTTAGCGCGCTCGCTAGCTACGACCTGATCATCAGCTACGATCACCGCACGCTCGCGGAAGAGCCGGCGGACAATGCCGGGCAGATCCTGCAGATGCTCCACGCGCTCGACCTGCCCAGGGGCAGCAGGATCGACGCGATTGCCTATAGCCGCGGCGGGCTGGTGCTCAGGTCGCTGATCGAGCAGCTCGCGCCGCAATCGTCACTCGCGGCCACATTCGGCAAGGCGGTGTTCGTCGGTTGCACCAACGCCGGCACCTATCTCGCCGAGCCGAGGAACTGGAAGGCGCTGCTCGATCTCTACACCAACATCCTGGTGGCCGGCGCGACCCTGATCGGCCTAGCGGCGGGCGGCGGCGTCGGCCGGCGGGTCGCCGTGGAGGTCATCAAGACGCTCGGCCGCTTCGCGCAGATGCTCTCGCAAGTGGCGGTCACCGACCGGCGCGTCCCGGGCCTGGCGGCGATGGAGCCGGGCTCGCCCCTCGTCTCCGCGCTCAACGCGACCGCCGCGCCGCCGCCGGGCGATACCCGCTATTTCGCGGTGACCTCGGCCTTCGAGCCGGGGGATTCGGGCGCGCTGTCGAAGCGCGCCGCGCTCCTGCTCGCCGACGGCGTCGCGGACCGGCTGTTCGGCCAGGCGAACGACCTGGTCGTGCACACGGCCTCGATGACCGACTTCGGCGCGGCGCGAAAGGCCGAGGCCGCCACGGCGCTCGATCTGGCCACCCACGTCTACCACACCATCTACTTCAGCTCGTCCGAGACCGGGCGCGCGATCGCCGCATGGCTCGACCTGCCCCCGCCCGAGGCGCCTCGATCGGGGGTGGAGCCGGCGCCGCAGCCGGCCCATCGGGGGCCGTGGCAGGAGCGAGGCGAGTGGATATCGGCCGAGGGGGAGCCGGCGGGCCGGGACTGGGCCCGCGATGATCTCGATCGGCCCCAAAGACGTGGCTCCCGCGCCGAGCCGGACCCTTCTTTCGATGCCCGGTACCTATTCGAGCCGCCGCCCCGCGGCGGCATGGCCGGGATCGATTGGGACTCCCCGCTGGAAATCGCAAGCGACCGGGACACACCGCTGGAAATCGCCGGCATCTGGTCGCCGACCGCGGGCGCGGACCTGGCGGACGCCTCGCCACCGGTCGCCGCCGAGCCGACGACCGAACGCCATATCGCCGCCGAGATGCTCCCGTTCCCCGAGCTGGGAACGCCGGTCAACATCTATGTCACCGTCTCGCCCGAACCCATCGTCGTCGCCGATCACGGCGCCGCCGATGCGACCGACGAGGCGGTGCCGCTGAGGGTGGCCAAACCACTCAAGCTCCGCCTGATCCCGCGCTCGAATTGCGAGGTAGTCGGGCCGGACGAGCACGAGGTCGATTTGCACGCTTCCGAGTCGGTCATCCACGCTTTCGCGGTTCGCGGCCTGGCCGCGGGGTCGACGGCGCTGAGCATCGAGGCGAGCCAGGGCGCCAGCGTCGTCGCCGCCTTCCATCTCGCCCCGGTCTTCGTCGCCAAGGCCGCTGAGCAGTTACGGGCTGTCCAGACGCTCGTCTCACCGGCCCCCGCCAAGGGCCAGGCGGTTCTGCGCATCTATGAGTTCAACATGGGCAATGGCGGCGTCAGGCTGCAGTTCAACCTGACCAGCGACGATCCCGAGTTCGCCGATCTGCAGACGCTGACGATCGACGGCGGTTTTTCCCTCGACGCCTATGCCGCAGGCGTTCTCAAGGATGTCGAAAACGCCTGGAACCTGCGCCAGGCGGGCAACGAGACGGCGCTCTACGACAGCTTCCTGGAGCGCCTCACCGCCGACGCCAAGCAGCGCACGCGCGCCCTGATCCCGGAACCGGTGCGCCGCTCGCTGTGGAAATATCGCGACAAGATCCGCGAGATACGCGTCATTTCAAGCGAACCGCACATACCGTGGGAGCTGATGTATCTGAGCGACCCGGACGGGCAGGACAGGAAGGGCCAGGGCTTTCTCGCCGAATGGGGCCTCGTGCGCTGGCTGCACGACGCCCCGCTCCGCCGCCGCCGGATCCCGGCGGCAAGCGGAACGAAGTACTATGTCGTTCCCGACTATGAGCAGCGCATGGCGCTGCAGGGCGCGGCGCAGGAAAAGGCGATGCTCGCCGCGCGTTTTCCCGACATCACCGCGGTCGATCCGAGCAGCCGCAGCGTCCGCCGCTTTCTGAGCGAAGGGTCCGCGAACTGCGCGCTGCTGCATTTCGCCTGCCACGGGCGCACACAGCAGAACAGCGTGATCGCCTCCGAACTGCTGATGAAGGCGCTGACCAACGCTCGCGGCGAAAAGGTCGACGATCCGTTCACCTGGCAGGACGTGAGCGAGAACGCCGATTTCGGGCCGGACGGCGGCCCGCTGGTGTTCGTCAACGCCTGCCAGACTGGGCAGACCGGGAACGGCATCGCCGGGGCGGCGGGATTCGCCAACGCCTTCCTGCGGCCAGCCTCACGCCGCGGGGCGGCGGCCTTCATCGGCGCGCTGTGGAGCGTCGACGACAAACTCGCCAATCGGTTCGCCGAAGCGGTCTACGCAGAGTTGACCAAGGAGGGTGGCAACCTGATCGAAGCAGTGCGAACGGCGCGCGAAACGTGTAAGACGAAGAACGATTTCACGTGGCTGGCTTATAGCGTTTATACGGCGGTATGAATTTCAACCATTCCTATTTCTCCAAGCTAAAATAAGCTTCAACTAGAAAATCTCCCGGACCATGTTCTCCTGACGTCGCATCCACAAAGGTTAATTCAGCCCCTTTAATTTGAGAGAATATAAATTCTATTTTCTTTTTGCAATCGACCGCTTCGGTGTAGTTATTATTGTACATTGATACGTAAAAATATGGACCAAATGCAGAACCATAAAGTATTCTCGCATAAAATCTTGATATAATTTGTTCCAAAAACTTCTTTAGCAGTTCATCACTGCCATCTTTAGTACATTCAAAATATCCATAACCAACTTTCTGCGTATCATTTAACTCTGTGAGGGATTTTTGTATCCACGTTTGCGATGATTGCGTGGCTCTCGTCGATTGCATTGATGGCGTGATTTTTTGCTGTTGCTGCTGTTCCTTCTGCGGCGCCGCCTGCTGCGATTGCAGAATTTTGTCCGGCTGCTTGGATGGCGCTACTTGTTGCTGTTGCTGCTGTCCATTCTGCGGCGCCGCCTGCTGCGATTGCAGAATTTTGTCCGGCTGCTTGGATGGTGGGGCTTGTTGCTGTTGCTGCTCTTCCTTCTGCGGTCCAGCTTGCTGCGATTGCGGAGCTTTGTCCGCCTGCGTCGATGGCGTGGATGCTGAACCTTCTGCGAAATATGCTGCTAGCGAGCCTGATATCGCATCTGCTGCTTCTTTTGCCTTTTCCAGTGCACCTTTGGAACCGAGCCAGAGTTCGAGCTGCGATGTGCTTGCGGGCTCAGATGGAACGACGGTCGGGTAGCCGCCAAGCCTTTTAGCGATCTCCCGCGCGCGTTTGCATGCCAGGACATTGAAACAACGCAATTCATCATTCTGTGGAGAGTCCTTTGGCCTGACTTCGATACCGGGCATGTCCAGTGGCAGACCATCGATCGTGATGCGCGCTAGTGGCGGGATCAAACGCTCCGCCGCACCGCGAAGTTGCTCGTCCGGTATCTGGATGTACAGTGTGAGCGCCTTTTCCGTCGCCGGTGACGCGGGACTTTTAGTGGGACCTTTCAAAGGTGCTACCGCGACAGACGGCTGAGACTTGGGCGGCACTTGAGGCTGGGTGTTGGACCTCGGCGTCAGCGCGATTTCGTCGAAGCGAGGTCCGATCTTCAGCTGTGGCGGCTCTATGCTCCAGATCGCCGGCGGCCATAATCTTACCGCGTCGAAATTCAACGCGAGGATCGCCATCCACAGAATAGTCGCAGCCGCCAGCGCGTGCACCTCTGGCCGTCGCCACCAGCTTTGCGGCGGAGGCTGAAAATCGCCGCCGAGGGTGACGCTGAGGGTTTCGGGCGGCTTGCCCCGGAGCGCCTCGATCAGCAGCCGGTCATTGAAGACGGGGTGCTCGCCGCCCTCTAGGCGCTTGGCGAGTCCGCGCTTGCGCGCGCGCGTTTCGGCCTCGCGGCGCAGTTCGAGCAGATCGGTCGCGCTGCCGATCCCGCCGAGGGGCGGATCGAGGAAGGCCGCCGCCATCGCCGCCGCGCGCTGCAGCATGAACGGCGTCATCGCGCCGACCAGGGACTGCCGCAACCAGTCGGGCATATAGGCGACACGCAGCCAGGGAAGCCGCGCGATCGCCAGATAGCGCCGGTGGGTGACGATCGAGCTGTCCTTGAGCACGCCGCCCGCAAATAACGTGAAGCCAATGGTGACGACCGGAAACAGGGCGAGCGCGCAAAGCCAGTCGAACGCGTCCTTGTCGAGCCACTGCTCGAGCGTGGCGATCACTGCCGCCCGCTGCGCCTCGGGCGGAGCGGTCGGCGACAGCAGCATTATGCGGTGTTCGGCGAAATAGGCGGCCAGATCAGGCTCGCCCGGCGTGGCCGGTGCCGACTCGACCTCTTCGCCGTCATCGCTGCGGTCGATCTGCTCGGCGAAGTCGGCGACGCCTTGCGCGTCTGCGGTGAAGCCAGGCACGCCCAGAGCGCCCAGGCGAAGCTCGGGCGACGCCCAGTGCCTCGGCTCGCGCGGATTCATCAAGCTCGGGGCGGTGCTCGCATGCACGACATTGATCCACCTCGGGGTGGCTCCCGGCTGAGCGATGGCATCGAAACCTTCCATCATCACCATCAGGCGCGCGTCCGGATGCCCGGCCAGCAGCGCATCGAGCGTCTCGCCGTCGGCCGAACCGGGGCCGGACACCGCACGCAAGGTGTGGGGATCGCCGAAGAATTCGTAGTGCGCGCAGGCTATCCCCGCGGCGCTTAGCCGCGCCTGCCAGGCCGCCGCGACCGCCGAAAGATGGTCCTGCGGGCGCTCGCGCTCGCTGAACAGCAGATAGTCAGGGCTCAGGCGTCGGCGTGCAAAGCGCAGGACGGGGATCGCGCCATTGTCGATCGTCGCGCGGATGCTCGCGCCGACGTCGATCCGCGGCGAGGGGATGGCGCGGTGGCGGCGCAGCTTGTGGAGCGACTGGGCAAGCCCGGGTGCGGCGAAGAATTGTGCGCGGGCGTCGCGCACCGCGATCGCGATGAGCGCCGCCGGATCGCGCTCGGTGTCGCGGCGCAGGCGCTGTTTGCGCCACCGCGCAATTAGCCGGGCGATCCGCGTCCAGGCGAGGTAGACGACGAAGGTCAGAACCAGCCCGAAGATCAGCCAGTAGATCAGCGGATAGTGGGCGATCGTGATTCCCCGGAGCGGCGGCGGGAGGGCTGTTGTCGGCGAGCCCGAGCCCGGCAGCGGGGGCGGCGGCGGCGTGACCGGCTTGGGATCGTGGCTGCGGTCGCGGTCGCCGGACAGTCGCAGGCACAGCCAGAGCGCCGCGGCGCACAGCAGCGCGCGGCCGATCACCTTCCAGTCGCGTGGCTGCCGCCGGGCTTCGACTACCGCGCCGTGGGTGGTGGCCGTCCCGGCGCTGCCAGAGGACGCCGCGGGGTACGGCGTGTCGTCGCCGCGAGCGAACAGCGGCGCGGTGTAGCGGGGTACGCGCGCGTCGTGCGGCTCCACGCCGCGGGCGGCCAACTGTTGCAGTAGCCGCTCCAGCCTGACCTGTTCGGGCGGGCTGAAGCGCCGCGCGGCCGCCAGCAGCCGCGCCTCGGCGAAATGATCAGGCGCCGGATCCGCCACGCGTCGAAAGCCATTTGCTGTCGGCGAGCAATCGTCGCGCGATAGCCAAATCGTCGAAGGCCTTGACCAGGCAGATCAGCGTGGGCGCGATCCGCGCGCGATGATCGGCCCCGTTTCCCAGCGCCTCGCCGGGCGTATAGCCGGCCTGCGCCACGAGGCAGCTGGTCCAGACCAGGAATTCGGCCGTCCCGGGTCGTTTGCGCACGCCTTCAGCCTCGCGCAAAGCGTCATAGAAGCGCCAAGCCGAGACGAACAAGCGCGTCCCCGCGGCGACTCCGTCGATCGAAAGGGCGACGATTTCCGCCAGCTCGCCTTCTTCGGGCGGCGGTATATCGAAATACAGGCAACGGCGCAGAAACGGTTCGGGCAGCGCGCGTTCGGAATTGCTGGTTATGACGACGATCGGCCGCCAATCGGTCTGCGCAGTGATTCGGATGCCGAGTTCCGGCACGTCGAAGGCCATGTGCTCTACCTCGGCGAGCAGATCGTTGGGCGTGTCGCGCGGGGCCTTGTCGAGTTCGTCGATCAGAACGACGCTGTGCGCGGGCGGCGTTTCGGCGGTGAAGGCGGGATCTTCGGGAAGCAGATCGGCGACGGTCAGCGCCGCCGGATCGCCGGCGAAGGCGTCCGCGGGGACCTGGGCGCCACTGCGCAGCGGCGCGAGCGCCGCCCCCGCGCTGGCGCGGACGATCGCCTCGCCGAGTGCGCTGAAACGAATGTAGTCGATCAGCGGACGCGGTCGCGCCGCGCTCGCGTCACGAAAGCGGGCGACCTCGTCGAAGCTGTAGAGCAGATCGCGGCCCGTACTGGTCGACTTGACGTCGTGGCGCAGCAGTCTCGCGCCGAGTTGCCGCGCGAGCCAGTAGGCGGCCCGCGTCTTGCCGGTTCCAGGCTCGCCGGTGAGGAGCAGCGGCATTCCGAGCAGCATGGCAGCGTCGAATGCTTCGCATAGCCCCTTGGCGGGCAGATATTTGATGGGATCGGGAAAGCGCGCCGAGAACGGCGACGAGAGGTGGAGCGGATCCGAGGTTTCAACGGCCAGGAACCTGAAAGTCTTACTCACCCGCCCGCTCCCTCACACAACCATTCCTGGACATCGCCCAGTCGGAATTCTTGACGGCCGCCGCTTCGTTCCGCAACCATGGCGTTGATCCGCCTGCGCGTTCGCCTGCCCTCGGGCTCGTCGCCGAAGCGCTCGAACGCCCAGAAGTCGATGTCGTCCGGGCGGATCGGCGGCAGCGGCTTGAGAGCGACAAAATATGGTGCGTGGCCCTGCGGAGCCGGGATCGACGCGGAATCCGGCGTCGTGTCGTCGGGGACGATGACGATGATGAACATCGCGATCGGCTGGTGCTTACCCGGACGCGCAAGCTGGTCGATCACCTTGGCCCACGCCGCTATCGTCGACGCTCTGGTGCGCGAAAGGTCGCGCGGGCGCGCCTCGACGACAATCGGCAGCGGCACCAGCGTCGAAGCGACTACGCGCTTGAGCTCGCTCATCGATGCGCCGGCCACGCCGAGCTTTTCGCCGATCGCCGATCGCAGGTTGAGCGCGGCGAGGTCGTCGCTGTCGTCGAGCAGATCGCAGAGCCGCGCGCGGATCGGTCTGACCGTCTTGGTGGCGTCCGGCGCGATCCGCGCCAGCAGGCGCCTGAACGCGAGCTGGGATAGGAAATCCGCGCAGACATGCGGCAGATCGCGCTCGTTCCCGGTAAAGGTCGAGATCACCAGACCGGGGCTGCGAAACAGGTCGCGCCCGCTGATCGCGTTGATCAGATCCCGCTTCTGCTCGCCGCGATCGATTTCCCCGATCATCCCGTCGAGCCTGGGAAGGTCGGGCGCCGTCGTTGGCTGGACGCCGGTGAGAGACGGGAAGCCGAGCGAGACGGGAGGCGCGGACTTCTGGAACGAAGGCCAGAATTCGGCGATTGTTCTCGCGGCGATCAGCGTGCCGGTCTGCTCCTGCTGGTAAGTCGCCACCATGCCGATCACCGGGTCATCAGGCAACGCGAACGCTGCCGCGCCGGAGCAGCCCGGCTCGATCCGGGTGTCGAGATTTTCCGCAGTTACGATCAGCGTCTCGCCACCGTCGCCGATCGCGACGACCTTCCCGAAGATGGGCACACCGCGGTCATGTTCCTTGCTTACGCCATGGCCGGAAAACTCGACGCCTGGAGCGGCGCTCGTCCAGTGCGCCCAGTCGGTGCCAGCGAACGGCTCTCCGTCACTGAGCTGCAGCGCACAGATGTCCACCCACGCGCCTGACCCGCCAAACTTCACAACCGCCAAAACCGCGAGCCTTCCCGCGTCAGTCCTCGCGTTCACAGCCACGCCTGGCGCGATCGATTGGACTCCCCCAATACAGTATCCGACGACGTGAAGGCAGGTGATCACATGGCGGTCATCGACAATAAAGCCGCGACCGCATGCCCGGCCCGCGCCATCCAACAAAGTAACGCGGCAACTCTGATTGCTCACCGGCCATGATCCCCACCATCAGCATGAAGCAATTCGCACCCGACAGCAAGGCGGCACGAAAGAAGGTTCGGAGATCAAGCAGAAACCCTTCCGATCAAAGCATTTCGGTTGTCCATCACGAGCCGTGAACCGGCTCTTGGCTGTCAGATTCTAATCGACACGCTCCGCTGACGTCGCCGCGCGGCGGGGAATTCGGCTATTAATACCCTTGCAACCTCGCGTAGCGATCGCGGTGGTAGGACTGACCGCCGAAGGTGGCTTCGGCGGCGCGAGCCCGCTTCAGATAGAGGCCGGCATCGTGGGCGTCGGTCATGCCGATGCCCCCGTGCATCTGGACCATCTCGTTGGAGATGAGGTGCAGAGTGTCGCCGACCTTGGCCTTGGCGAGTGAGACCAGTTCAGGCACGTCCGGGGTGTCGCTGTCGATGGCCGCCAGAGCCGCTTCGACGCAGGAGCGGGTCATCTCCAGCTCGGTGAACATCTTGGCGGCGCGGTGCTGCAGCGCCTGGAAGGCGCCGATCACCTGGCCGAACTGCACGCGCGTCTTGAGATAGTCGAGAGTGGTCTCGAAGGCCTGCAGGGCGGAGCCCAGCATCTCCGCCGACAGGCCGGCGCGGGCGCGGTCGAGGACCTTTTCCAGAAGCGGCCCGCCGGCCCCCTCGGCGCCCAGCAGGGCGTCGGCCCCGACCGTGACGTCCTCGAAGGTCAGGTTCGCGGCGCCGCGCGAGTCGGCGAGTTTCAGCGCCCTGCGGGTAAGGCCGGCCGCGTCGGCGGGGACGAGGAACAGGCTGATCCCATCCGCGTCGCCGACCGCGCCGGAGGTTCGGGCCGAGACGACGAACACGTCGGCCGCCATGCCTTCGAGCACGAAGGTCTTGGCCCCGGCGAGGGCGTAGCCGCCGTCGCCCTTCGTGGCGGTCAAGGTCACTTTCGCCGGGGCATGGTGCGCGCCTTCGTCGATGGCGAGGGTGGCGACCGCATCGCCGGACGCGATCTTCGGCAGCCACGCCTGCTTCTGAGCGTCGCTCCCGCCGAGGATGATGGCGCTGGCGCCGGCTAGGGCGGTGGCGATCAGCGGAGACGCCGTCAGGGTGCGGCCGGTCTCCTCCAGGATCAGACCCATGCCGACGTAGCCGAACGCCGAGCCGCCATATTCCTCGGGAATGATGACGCCCGTCCAGCCCATCTCGGCCATCTCGGCAAAGGCGGCGGGGTCATAGCCCAACGGCGCGCCGCCATCGCGCATCTTGCGGAACGCCGTGACGGGAGATTTCTCCTGCGTCCAAGTGCGCGCGGAATCGCGCAACAGGGTCTGTTCTTCGGTGAGCACGGCCATGGAGATGAGGTCTTTCCTTGGTACGATGATGGGTGTCTGGAGCACGGGCGTCCCGCCCGCCCTTAAACTGCGGGCGGGACGCCCGCGCTCCTTATTTCGGGTCGGGCAGGCCGAGGACGCGCTTGGAGACGACGTTGACGTTCACCTCGGAGGTCCCGCCCTCGATGGAGTTGCCCTTGGAGCGCAGCCAGCCGCGGGTGGCGATGATCTCGCCGGGCGTGAAGCCCTCGCCCTCCCAGCCGAGTCCCCGGAGGCCCATCGCCTCGACCATCAGCTCGGAGCGTTCCTGGGCCAGGGTCGCCGCGGCGTACTTGATGATCGAGGTGGCGGCGGACGGGCCGTTGCTGGCGCGGGCCTCGGCGGCGACGCGGTTCAGGGTCAGGTAGAAGGCCTGGAAGTCCATCTTGTTCTTGGTGATCCGGCCGCGCAGGTCGCCGTCGGCCAGGGCGCCGGCGCTGTCCTCGCCGATGTATTTCCTGGCGATCACCGCCAGATCGCCCGCCGAGCCGCCTGCCCCGCCCCCGCTGCCGAAGCCGCCGGAGATGTTCTGGCGCTCATACTGCAACAATCGCTTGGCGATCTCCCAGCCGCCGTTCAGGCGACCGACCATATTGTCCTTGGGAATCCTCACGTCGGTGAAGAAGGTTTCGCAGAATGGGGATTCGCCGCTGATCAGCTTGATCGGCCGGGTCTCGACGCCGCTCGAGGCCATGTCGATCAGCACGAAGCTGATGCCCTCGTGCTTCTTCGAGGTGTCGGTGCGCACCAGGCAGAAACACCAGTCGGCCTTGTTGGCGTAGGAGGTCCAGATCTTCTGGCCGTTGATCAGCCAGTGATCGCCCTTGTCCTCGCAGCGGGTGGCGAGGCTGGCGAGGTCGGAGCCGGCGCCCGGCTCGGAATAGCCCTGGCACCAGCGGATCTCGCCATTGACGATCTTGGGCAGATGCTCCTGTTTCTGCGCCTCGGTGGCGTATTCCAGGAGGACGGGGCCGAGCATCCACAGGCCGAACGAGGCCAGCGGTTCGCGGTAGCCGCCGGCGGAAATCTCCTTCTGAACCACGCGCGCCTGCTCGGGCGTGAGACCGCCGCCGCCGTAGGCGCGCGGCCAGGTCGGCGCCGTCCAGCCGCGCTGCGCCAGGCGCCGCATCCAGACGATCTGCGGATCGCTGCTGCCGGCGAACGCACGGCCGCCCCACTGCGCCTCGGGATCGGCCGCATTTCTCGAGGCCTTGAGTTCGGACGGATAGTTCTCCGCCAGCCACGTCTTCACCTCCGTGCGGAAGGCGTCCAGTTCCGTTGCGCCGAAATCGGCCATGGCGTGTCCTCGAAGCTTTTCTCTCAAAGCCCACTCTACCGCCGCCGCCGGACGCCGCAAGCTTCACGACGCGTCATGCACGGGATGACAGCGGAGGGCATATCCGGCAGTCTGGACATCGCGCCGCACGACGGCGAACAAGAGGAGGACCACGATGAGAGGATCGACCTGCGCCGCCGCGATCGGTTTTGTGCTGCTCATGGCGGCCCCCGCGGTCGCGCAACTGCCGCCGGGAGTCTATGCGGGCGAGCACGACTACAGGCTGGCGCTCGCGGGCGACTACGCGCTCGACCCCAGTCACACCGCCGTGCTCGCCAAGATCTCGCACATCGGCTATTCGCTGAGCGTGTTCCGCTTCGACAAGACCGAGGCGACGCTGAAGTGGGACCCGGCCCACCCGGAGGCATCGGCCCTGTCGGTCTCCGTCGATACCGCGTCGATCGACACACCCGTCCCGGACTTCGCAAAAGAGCTTGCCGGCGCCGGCTATCTGAATTCGGCCGCCTTCCCGAAGGCGACCTTCGTTTCCTCGGCGTTCCACCAGACCGATGCGTCCCATGGCCGCGTCGAGGGCGCATTCACCCTGATGGGCAAGACCGTGCCGCTGACCTTCGACGTCGAACTCCTCGGCGCCGGCAAGGGCTTCATGGGCCACCCGCGCATCGGCATCGAAGCGCGTGGCCAGCTCAAGGCCGCGGACTTCGGACTGCCGCCGGTGTTGGGCGCGACCGTTCAACTGGTGATCGACGCCGAATTCGCGAAGTAGGGCCTCACCGCCCAGATTCTCCCCGCACATACGGAGCGACGAACACGATCAGCCTTATTTACCACGACCGTGGCTTGAAATCCGACCGACGCCACATGATACCTGATTTTGGCGCAGAGCTTGCTTAGCGTGCCGAAAACGGAGGCGACATGCTCAAGGCCAAGGTGACCGCATCGGGACGCATCAGCCTGCCGGCCGAGCTGAGGCGACGGCACGGACTCGCGCGCGGCGGCGAGGTCCTGGTGGAAGACACCGGCGAGGCGATCGTCCTGCGCACGCTCAATCAGGCGGTGGCGCACGCCCAGGCAATCAGCCGCCGGCTGACGGCGGGCAAATCCGGTGCGAGCGTCGATGATTTTCTCGCTGAGCGGGCACGCGAGGCGGAAGCGGATTGACCGCTCCGGTCCTCGACGCATCGGCTCTTATCGCCCTGCTGCGCGGCGAGCCGGGCGCGGACATTGTGGCGGCCGCCCTCGACGGGGCGCTGCTGGGAGGCGTGAACCTTGCCGAGGTGGTCAGCCACTACGCGAAGCTCGGCGCCAATCGCTCCGACATCGAGACTATGTTGCGCCCGCTGCCGATCGTGGTCGTCCCCGCGGATGCGGCGTTGGCCTATGCCGCTGGGATGCTCAGGCCGCTTACCCTCGCGGGAGGCCTATCGTTGGGCGACCGCTATTGTCTCGCGCTCGCGAAGCGAGAAGGAACCCGGGCTTTGACGGCCGAGCGTCGCTGGCCATCAATCGCCGCAGCGGCCAATGTCGAAATTGAAGTCATTCGCTAGGATCGCTGCATGATCGACCACGTCTCCGTGGGGGCAGACGACATCGCGGCGGCGCGGGCCTTCTACGAATCGGTGCTGGCGGCGGTCGGGCTGCGGATCGTCGACGAGGCGGCGGGGCGGTTCGTCGACTTCGGCGCCGGCGGACCCCTGGAGCCGGAGTTCAGCATCGAGACGCCGACGAACGGGCGGCGCGCCAGTCCGGGCAACGGCGTGCACGTGGCGTTCCGGGTCGGGACACGCGACGCCGTCGACGCCTTCCACGCGGCGGCGCTGGCGGCAGGCGGACGCTCGGACGGCGCGCCGGGGCCAAGGCCGAACTATGGACCACACTACTACGGGGCGTTCGTGTTCGACCTGGAGGGCAACAAGATCGAAGCGGTGTGCCACTCGGCGCCTGTTTGACGCGAGCGGCGGCCCATTGCGGCCTTGTCGGCGCTTGCGTTCGCGGCGCCCACGCGCCTAAACCTGGGCTGGGGGAAATCAATGTTCAGAGCGACGACCTTCGGTTTCATAGCGAACGCCATTGGCGTGTCCGCCGCCCTGGCGGCTGGCGGCGGCGGGCACACGGGCGGCACGACGACCCACTACGTCTATGTCCCGATCTACAACTATCCGTACGCGGCCCTGACGCCACAAGGCGTGCCGGCCCACATACCGCTCGAACTGACGGATGCGCCGGTGCTGACCGCGGAAAGCGAGATTTCGATCGGAGGCGTCGTCGCCGCCCACACCCTGCGCGCGCGAGCCGCGCGAATCCTGTCGGCGCCGACGGGCGATGATCCCGGCGCGTTGCCGGCGGGAACGGTGTTCGCCGAGATGTCGACGACGGTCACCGGTCTAAGCCTCTGGTGCCGGGTCGAAGCGCGGCGTGGCTGGCTGCCGAGCACGGCCCACGACTGCCTCGCCGCACGGGATGGAAAATTCGTTCAGCGCTGGATCGTGGATTCCTATGACAATCTGTTGATGAGCGACACGGCGGTGGCGCGCGCGGGGGCGCTGCTCGCCGCGCCGGTCGCCTATCGCGATGCGAACCCGGACGAACGGAACGTCGGCCTCGTCGGCTTCAAATGGTGCGAAGGCGACGGCGTTGCAGCGCCGCCGCGGTTTGGATTGACGCTCGCCGATCTGACCGGCCTGAAATGGAGCGTGGTCGTCACCGCCGGCTGCCGCTTTGGAACCTGGCCGGAGCCGGCCGACCATTCACAGATCGACATCGATGGCCTGAAGGCCACCGTGACGCCCGGCGCCGCCAATGGCCGGCTCGAGGTCCGGGTCACCGGCCATTTCCCGCCGGGCGCCGAACTTCCGCCGCTCCCGCTGGCCAGGCTCGACCTCGGCGCCCTCGCATCCAGAGTGGCCGCCCGGCCGCCCGCCGAGTCCGTGAACGCCCCCGCGACCACGCTGGCGGCCACCGGAACCCCGACAGTCGCCGCGAGCGGTGAAATCGTACCCGGGCAGGTGTTCCTCAGTGTGCCTGTGCGCCATGCGCTGACGGGCAGACTGCGCAACGCGGTGAAGATCCACGACACCTTCGAGCCCTTTGTCCTGCCTGTCGACCAGCCGTTGTTCGGCCTGCCCATCCAGAGAAAAGATGGCCAGGAGGTCATCTGGTGCGCACCCCGCCAGTCAACGACCGACACCGCGAAGGCGCCCCTGAAATGGCGGACGACCTGTCTTGCGGAACGACAGGGAACCGAAGCGGCGATCGATATTCCCATGGCGATGATGGCGACCAGCCTGGCCTGGTCCACGGCGCGTGAGGCGAGCCCGATCGACGTGCGGCTGGAGCTGGTCGAGCTTCCGCCCATGATGCTGCAATATGTGTTCATCGGGTTCACCGACCCCGGCCTGCCGACACGGTTCGCGCGGATCGAGCTGCGCCTCGACTGGGGCGACGGCGCACAGCCGGTTCGCTCGATGAGCGCGCCGCTCGGCGCCGACGGCGTGGCCCGCTTCAAACTGCTCGACGGCGTCGTCACATTCCGACCAGCGGCGCGTCCCGATGCGCGTGGAGCGAGCCGCAAGTCAGCCGACCACGCAAGTTTCGCCGTATTGGCTGAACCCAAAGCGATCGCACCATTCTGACGTGTGGCGGCCCAATCCACAGCACAAACCAACCGAGGGGACTTTCAAAATGAAGATGGGATCTCTTGCCGCCACATCGCTGGCGGCGATGGCGGTGTCCATAGCGGCGTGCGCGGATGACATGCCGGCGAAAGGAAAGGATCCGACGGCGGGCCTGCAGCCCGCCGAGCCTGCCGTCATGGACGTCTCACGGGTGTTCCAGGGTTTTACCTATTACAACAAGCCCGGCGCCGACATGGCGACGCAGGCCGCAGACCTGAAATATTGCCGGTCGATCGCCGTGCTCGGCGTGCAACCGCACGAGGGGACGGCGTCAATAGCCGGGGGCGTCATCGGGTACCTCCTCACGACCGCTGTCATCACTGTCGAAGCAAATCGGGGTGTCGCCGCCAATATAGAGGATTGCATGATCGTACGCGGTTGGCGTGTCGTTCAGATTTCGGACTCGGAAGGCGGAATGCTGACCAAGTTGGACCAGGCGAGCCTCAGCGCCCAGCTGGGCGTCTGGGTCGGCGGCGACCCGCCGCATGGCCAGATCGTCAGGCTCTGGGACAACGACATGGCCAAGGGCAAGACGATCAAGTTTCGCGAGGCGGGTGCGATCAGCCATCGGTCCCTCAGCGTACTCGCGCTGGCGAAGGACCTCGACGCGCCGGCAACCCGGCCGCCGCCAGGGCCGCAACCGCCAAAATCGGCGCTTCAGCCGCGCGCCCTCAACGCCGCTCACATTTCCGGCATAGTATTGGGCCCGGACGAGGCCATGGTGATCGTGCGGCTTCGCAATCCGGGCGTCGAGACCGGAGCGTATCTGGAGTTCGAGCGCCTTGGTCCAGATCCAAACACCCCAGCGTGGTACGCGGATCAGCGACCGTTCGATGTGACGACAGGCAAGACCTATTGGCAGGCGAAGAAGGAGGGAGACGATTACGCCTTTGTCGTGCCCGCCGGCGCCTGGCGATTGGCGTCCATGATGGGGGGCCTTTTCACCACCATCAACTTCTGCTTCGGAGCCCCCGCCTTCGCAATCAAGGAAGGCGAGGTGATCTACGCGGGAGCGTTCGACTTCGCGGCCGACGATATCGGGCCCGACATGGACCTGGCGCCGGTCAAGCCGTTCCTAGTGAAAGCGCCGCTGTTGGCGGCGAAACTGCGGGCGGCCGACTGGGTCAACGGCTATGCCTCGCTCTGCCGCGGTACATATTTCTACGATTATGAGATCAAGGGTGCGCCGATGCGTGACGGTTACGTGCGGGGGAATGCGCCGCTGGCCAAGGGCAAGACGGATAGCCCGGGCGCCGGATCGCCAACCCCCTCACACTAACGCGTTCTGATCACACCGTGACCTGCGCGCCCATCTCGACGACGCGGCCGGCGGGGATGTGGAAGAAGTCGGTGGGGTTGGTGGAGTTCTTCATCAGGAAGATGAACAGCTTGTCCTGCCACATCGGCATGGCGCTGGCGTGGGTGTCGGGCACCAGGGAGCGGCGGCCCAGGAAGAAGCTGGTCGACATGACGTCGAATTTCAGGCCGCGCATGCGGCAGAGCTTCAGGGCGCGGGGAAGGTTGGGGCTTTCCATGAAGCCGTAGGTGATCACAACCTTGCTGAAGTCGGCGTTGACGGTCTCGATCTGCAGCCGGTCGGCGTCGGCGACGCGCGGCGTATCGGCGGTGCGCACGGTGAGGATGATGTTGTTCCTGTGCAGGACCATGTTGTGCTTGAGGTTGTGCATCAGGGCCATCGGCGTCGTATCGGGGTCCGAGGTCAGGTAGACCGCCGTCGCGGGAACGCGGCTGGGCGGGCGGGCGCTCAGCATCGAGATCAGGTCCGCCAGCGGCAGGCTCTCGCGCCGGGTCTTCTCGAGCAGGATCCGGGTTCCGCGCGTCCAGGTCCACATCACGATCACGAACCCGGCCCCCAGGGTCAGCGGGAACCAGGCGCCGTCAGGTATCTTGAGCAGATTGGAGGAAATGAAGGTGGTGTCGACGAGCATGAGGGGAACCAGCAGGCTCGCCGTGCGTCCCAGCGACCACTTCCACAGCCGCCTCACGACGACATAGGCCAGCAGGGTGTCGACGAACATCGAGCCGGTCACCGCGATGCCATAGGCCGACGCCAGGCGGCTGGACGTCTGGAAGACAGCGACCAGCAGCAGGACGCCGATCATCAGGGAGATGTTCACGAACGGGACATAGATCTGCCCGGCCTGGGTCTCACTGGTGCGCTTGATGTTCATGCGCGGAAACAGCCCCAGCTGCACGGCCTGCTGGGTCATGGAGAAGGCGCCCGATATCACCGCCTGGCTGGCGATCACCGTCGCCGCCGTCGCCAGGATCAGGATCGGCCAATAGGCGAACCCCGGCGCCATGGCCCAGAACGGGTTGCGCCATGCGTCCGGCCGATGCAGCACTACGGCCCCCTGCCCCAGATAGTTGAGCGTCAGGCAGGGAAAGACCAGGATCAGCCAGGCGGCGCGGATCGGATTCTTGCCGAAATGGCCCATGTCCAGATAGAGCGCCTCGGCTCCGGTCACGGCCAGGAACACGCTTCCAAGGATGACGAAGCCGAGAAAGCCGTTCTCCATGATGAAGCGCGCGCCGTACCAGGGGTTTATGGCGCGGAACACCGACAGGTCATCGTGCAGGTGAGCCAGGCCCAACAGACCGAGCACCAGGAACCAGATCACCGTGATCGGGCCGAACAGAGAGGCGACGCGGTGCGTGCCCTTGGCCTGGGCGAGAAACAGCGCGATCAGGATGCCCGACGCGACCGGGACGATGTAGGGCCCGAGCAGATGGCCGATCATCGGGGCGCCGCGCACGCCTTCGACGGCCGACAGCACCGAGATCGCCGGCGTTATGATGCCGTCTCCATAGAACAGCGACGCGCCGACCATCCCGAGGAAGAAGACCAGGACGGAATGGCGGCCAAGCGCCCTCTGGGCCAGGGCCATCAGGGCCAGGGTTCCGCCTTCCCCGCGATTGTCGGCGCGCATCAGGAAGGTGACGTATTTGACGGTGACGATCAGGGTCAGGGCCCAGATCACCAGGGAGACGACCCCAAGGACGGCCGCCTCGTGCGCGCCGCCGCCGCGGCTATGGGCGAGCGCCTCGCGCATCGCGTACAGCGGGCTGGTGCCGATGTCGCCGAACACGACGCCGACCGATCCCAGGGCCAACCCCAGGAAAACACGCCGGCCTCGCGGCGAAGTAACGTCCGGATTCGCGACCTCGCAGACCGAGGCGTCGGTTTGCCCGGCGCCCGGCGCGGCCGCCTGATTCATCATGAGCGCTCTCCAGGACCCGGATCGCGGCTGCCCAGCCGATCGATCGAGGTGCGTCCGAGGTCAAACGATGAACCACCTGCCATGTTCCCCCCGCCTTTCCAACGTTTGATCCGCTGGGCCAGAAGGGGGAACTTGCGCGTCAGCCGCCGCAGCTCGCCGCCGGAGAGAACCATCAGACGCATTTCGGTCATGGCCATCACGCTCACGCCATATCGCCCGGTTTCGTCAAGGGTTTCCTCGCCAACCACGTCGCCCGCGCCAAGGTCCCACGCCTGATCCGCGTCCTCGGCGCGGGCCCGCCCCGAAACGATCAGATAGAAGGCGTCGGCGCCCTGGCCGGCGACGGTGATCCGGCTGTGATCCTGCACCAGCTTGGCGCCCACCAGATCGAGGAACTCGTTCACCGCCTCCACGGCGAAATCCGCGAACAGCGGCTGTCTCCTGACCATGCTCCAGGTGACGCTGAACTCCCGGCGTTGCAGGCTGTCGACAAAGCCGGTGGCGATGATGCCGATGGGCATGGCGAAGAGAACCAGGCCCGTCACCATGGTCAGGCCGGCCACCAGCCTTCCGAGCATGGTGACCGGGACCTTGTCGCCATAGCCGACAGTCGAAAGCGTGGTCATCGCCCAGTACATGCCGTCCGGCAAGGTACCGAACACCTTGGGTTGCGCCGATCCTTCCGTCAGATGCATCAACTCGCCCGACAGGCAGAGGACGCAAAGCAGCAGGATGAAGGTGCCGATCAGAGCGCGACGCTCGGCATAGAGAACGCCCAGCAGCGCCGGAACCGCGGGGGAATAGCGGGCGATCTTGAGAAGCCGCAGCAGCCGGAGGATCCTGAAGGACCGCAGGGCGAGCGCGGCGCTCCCGAAGGCGCCCAGAAGCAGGAATGGCAGGAAGGACAGCAGATCGATGATCATCATCGGACGCAGGGCGTAGAGGAGCCGGCCGGTCAGCGGCCTGCGCGACCCGACCCGCGGATCCTCGACCGAACACCACAGGCGGATCAAATATTCGAACGCGAATATATAGACCGCGGCGGTTTCGAACCGCTCCATCACGGCGTGATACCGGCTGTCTATACTCTGGACCGTCTCCAGCATTATCACCAGGACGTTGCCCAGGATGAGCGACAGAAGCAGCAGCTCGACCGACAGGCCCAGCCAGGTGTCCGTCTCACCCTCCTCGAGTATCGCGTGCGCGCGTTCGCGCAGCGTCGGGCGCCCGACGCTGGTCATCTGAAGCCTGGGCTCGGTTTCCGGCTTCATGCCGCCCTCTTCCGTCAACAATTCTCAGCGCGAGCTCAGGTCGATGAGAATGATCTGCGCGCTACGATGCCCGGCGGAGCCCGCTTGCGACGTCGCCGTGTCGAGCGGACGGTCGGCGTCGCAGGAAACCTTGCGAATTCGAATGAACGCCATCCCGTGGGCGCTCAGATAGTCGAACACCGCGTCCGCGCGCCGGACCGCGTGATCGACGCCTGCTTCATGCGGATCGCAATGGCCGGCGATCACCACCGCCAGCTGGCTGCGCGGCGAGAGCCAGGCCGCCTGCCGCGCAAGACGCGCGCGGGCTTCGCGGGTCAGTGTGAAACCATCGAGCTCGAAGAAGACGCCGACCGTGGCCGCAAACCGCGGTTGCAGGCTCGCGGCGTCCGACAAGCGCTCGTCCACCAGGGCGGCCATCATCGGCGGCGCGGCTCGCGCGGCGCATGCCGAAATCATCAGTCCGCCCGCGCAAATCGCCGACGCGGCCATAGCGACCAGTTTGTCCATTCGAGCGCCCACCAGATGCGGCGCGGGTCATGGCGCCGGGCCTTGCCGCGGGGAAGCATGGCGTCATTATAAGAAGTCCATAAGGACGCCATAATTGTCGGCGGGCACGGGAGCGTTCATGCTGCGCCTCATGTCGACAAACTGGCGCTCACCCCGTGACGAGATCGGTGGTCCCTGGCTCGTTCCAGCCATGGAGCCAGCCATCGAGCGCGCGTGGCCATGAGCAACAGCTCTGTCATCAGCATCAGCGGAACCGCCCGGCAGGCGCCGCGGTGGTTGACGCTCGCGGCGAGCGCGTTGCGGCGGGTTCCATTCTGGCGATACACCGCCGCCGTCGGCATCGTCCTGATTTCCGCCCTTTCGGTCGAGATCCTGTACGTGCTCCTGAACACCACGCGGCTTTCGATGGTGCTGCTCGCCGGGGTGCTGGTGGCGGCCGTCACGCTGGGCGCGCGTCCCGCGTATCTGGCGGCGGGACTGGCCTTCCTGATCTATGATTTCTACTTGTCGGCGCCCAGGTTCGAACTCACGTTCGAATCGGCCGAGGACGTCATCGTCCTGAGCACCTTCCTTCTGGTGGCGGTCCTGACCGGCGGCCTTGCCGGCCGGGCGCGGGACGAGGGACGAAAGGCGAAGGTTCGCGAAGTCAGCGCGCGAACACTCTACGAGGCCAGTCGGGAGCTTTCGTCGATCGGAGACGAGGACGCCATCCGCGACCGGCTCGCCGCCCGCATCGTCTCCATCGCCAAGTCCTCGTTCTGCTTCTGGACCCCCGACCTGACGATGTTCAAGACGATAGGTCCACCCCCACCGGTGGAGCTCGAGGTGCAGGCGTTCTGGCTGCTCGACTCCGAGACGCCGAGCATCTCCCATGTCGTCTGGCGCGACGCCTGGCGTATCCGCCGACTGCGGCACGACGCGCCGGACCTGGGACTCGTCGCCTGGCGCGTCGAGGGGACGCGGGAGGAAGTCGGAGCAATCGACACGATCGTCAATGTCCTCGTCGATCTGGGCGCAGCCGCCATCGTCAGGGCCCGGTTGAGCGCCAAGCAGGCGGAACTGGACGCCCTGGCCAAGACCGAGCGGCTACGCAACGCCCTGCTGTCGTCGGTTTCCCATGATTTTCGCACGCCGCTGGCCGTGATCCTGGCCTCGGCCAGCGCCCTGCGGGAGCTGTTCGACGACCTCGATCGCGGCGGGCGCGAGGACCTTCTGGCCAGCATCCAGGAGGAAGCCGAACGGCTCAATCGCTTCATCGCCAACCTGCTGCAGATCTCGAAGCTGGAAGCCGGGGTGGTTCAGGTGAGTTCCGCCGAGGTCGATATCGCCGAGGTCGTCGACGAGATCGCCAGGCGGTGCGCGCGCGGGCGCAACGCCGGGCGCCTGCGGACCGGCATCTGCGGTTCGGAACTGCTGGTGCGCGCCGACCCCATCCTCCTCGAACATGCGATCGGCAATGTGGTCGAAAACGCGCTTCGTTTCAGCGAGGCCGATCAGGCGGTGGTCCTGACGGGCCACAAGGTCGGAGAGACGGTGAGGCTGGAAGTGACCGACAGCGGTCCTGGCGTCGACCCGCGGGACGTCGAGCGCATCTTCGAGAAATTCTTCCAGGGCGGGCCGCGCCGGCTCGAATCCTCCGGGGCTGGACTGGGCCTGTCGATCGCCAGGGGCCTGCTGGAATCGATGCGCGGCACGATCCGCGCCGAAAATCGCGCCGGCGGTTCCGGCCTGCGGGTGACCATGTCTCTGCCGGCCGCCCGATGAGCGCCGGCGCCGCCCAGATCCTGCTCGTCGACGACGAACCGCAACTGCTGCGGGTGCTCAAGGCGACGCTGGTCGCGGCCGGCTATGAGGTGGCCACGGCGACCGATGGCGAAGGCGCCTTGACGCACATGGCGGGCGAGGGCTGCGACGCGGTCGTGCTCGACCTGGGACTTCCCGACATGGACGGCAAGGACGTCATCGTGCGCATCCGCGAATGGTCCGAGGTCCCGATCATCGTCCTCTCGGCCCGCGACCTCGAACAGGAGAAGATCGCCGCTCTGGATCTCGGCGCGGACGACTTCGTCAACAAGCCTTTCGTCGTGGGCGAACTGCTCGCCCGGCTGCGGGCCGCCCTGCGTGGCCGGGACCTGCGCTTCGCGGCCAAACCGGACTTCAAGGCGCTCGACCTGGAGGTGAATTTCGCCAACCGCCGGGTCTTCATCATGGGCGAGGAAGTTCATCTGACGCCGCGCGAATACGATCTCGTCCGTACCCTGGCCCGTCACGCGGGCCGCGTGCTGACCCACCGGCAGATCATCGCCTCCGTCTGGGGCCCGGCCTCGGACGCCGACGCCCAGTTCGTCAGGGTGCTGGTCGCCCAGGTGCGCCAGAAGCTGGAAGCCGAGCCGTCGTCGCCCTCGATCATCCTCACCGAGCCCGGCGTCGGCTATCGCCTGGCGACGGAGCAGTGAGGGGGGATCAGATCCGCTCGGATATCTTGATCGCGGCGCGGCAGCCGGCGCGGATGACGGCGGCCAGCACAGGATAGCCGGGGGCTTCGCGCGCCCCCTCCGCGAGGGCTTCGTCGCGGTGGGCGAGTTCTTCGTCGCGGAAGCCGGAGAGTTCGGCGGCCAGGGCCGGGTCGCGCTCGCCGACCTCGGCGATCTGGTCGGCGTAGTGGGCTTCGATGACGCTTTCGACCGCTTCGGTGCAGGCGTGGACGGCGCGCTCGCCGATCAGGGCCGTACCGGCGCCCAGCGCAAAGCCGGCGACACGCCACAGCGGGGCCATCAGAGTTGGCCGGACCCGGTGCTCGGTGAGCAGCTGGTCGAACCGCGCCAGATGGCGGGCCTCCTGAGCCTCGGTGTGGGCGAGCTGGTCGCTGATCCGCTCCTTGCCGGCGCCCGCGGCGAGGACGGCGCGCTGCCCGCGATAGATGTGCACGGCGCCCAGTTCGCCGGCGTGGTCGACACGCAGCATCTCCGCCAGGCGTGCGGCGCGCGCGCCGGATCCGGGCCTGGGGGGGATCGGGCGCTCGGTCATCTGGTCATTCGGACAGAGGGAGTTCGGGCGGCGGCCAGGCGCCACGGGAAGCCGCCATGGCGCTGAACAGGGCGAGCCCCAGGGAAACCAGAGTGTTCCACCCGGCCATCGAGAGGCCGAGGAAGATCCAGGCGGGCTTGTCACAGTCGGGCATCTTCGACTTGGCGCCGTTGAGCAAGGCGGTGAGGTCGGCGGCGCTGACGCCCTGCGCGCCGCCGGTGCATTCCGCCGGGCCCGGCCAGAACTTCCACTCGACTCCGGCGTGATAGCCGGCCACCGTCGCGCCCAGGAGGAAGAGGAGGGTCAGTGCGACGTTGGCGATCCGCGTCGCCGGCCCACGAAACCGCGTGAAGCCGAGCAGGCTGCCGATGGCGGCCACGCCCATGGCGTACCAGTAGACGTCGCGCTGCTTGAGGCAGAGCTCACAGGGGGCCATGTGACCGAACGTCTCGAAGATATGGGCGCCGGCGAGCATCATCACGCAGGCGAGGAAGGCCCATCGGGGCCAAGTGTCAGAAAGCCGGGTCACGAGCGGCCTTATGGCCGAGTTTTGCGTCTGAAGTAAGGGCGGGCGGCGTGAGAGCCGGTCAGTGCAGGAACCGCACGGCGACGACCGCGCCGACGAGCAGGGCCGCGGTGATGGCCGCCACCCAGGCGAGCCGGCGTTCAATGACGGGCAGAAGAGTCGGGCCGAACCGTTTGAGGATCGCGGCGGCCAGGAAGAAGCGCGCGCCGCGCGTGGCGAGCGACGCGGCGATGAAGATGGCCAGATTGAAGTGGGCGAGACCCGAGGCGATGGTCACCAGCTTGTACGGGATCGGCAGCAGGCCCTTGATCAGGATCACCCAGACGCCCCACTGCGCGAACCAGACGCGGAACGCCGCCTCGCCATCGGGATGGCCCATGACGGCCAGGAGCCAGTGGCCGAGCGGCCCGAGGAAGTAGCCGATCGCATAGCCGAAGCAGCCGCCGATCACCGAGCCCGCCGTGCAGACGCCGGCATAGGTCCAGCCGCGTTCAGGCCGCGCCAGCACCATCGGCACGAGCATGGCGTCGGGGGGAACCGGGAAAAAGCTGCTCTCGGCGAACGCGACCGCCGCCAGCGCCAATGCGGCGTGAGGCGACCCCGAGAGCTTCATGACCCAGGCGTATGTGCGTCGCAGCATCTGTGAGGTTCCGGCTTTCAGGCGATGATTTGGCGGGCGGACGGGTCTAACCGACCCCGACGCCCTTCCGAAGGGGCATGAAGTGGCGCTATATAGGGCCATAGCACGGAGTTTGACCATGAACGCGCCCGCGACCCTGGCGACCGACCTGTTCGACAATCCCCTGGGCACCGACGGCTTCGAGTTCGTGGAGTTCACCTCGGACGAACCTGAACGCCTCAAGGGCCTGTTCGAGATGATGGGGTTCGTCGCGGTGTCGCGCCATCGCTCCAAGAACGTTCTGCGCTTCGCCCAGGGCGATATCAACTTCATCCTCAACATGGAGCCGGTCGGCCAGCCCGCCGAGTTCCGCCAGCAGCACGGCCCGTCGGCCAACGCCATGGCGTTCCGCGTGCGCGACGCGGCCAAGGCGCTGAAGCTGGCCGTCGAGCGCGGCGCGACGCCGGTGCAGGGACTCGTCGGCCCCATGGAGCTGAACATCCCGGCGATCGAGGGGATCGGCGGATCGCACCTCTACCTGGTCGACCGCTATGGCGCGCAGGCGATCTACGACGTCGACTTCGTCCCGATCGAGGGCGCGCCTAAGACCGTCGAGGGCGTCGGCCTGACCTACCTCGACCATCTGACCCATAACGTCCATCGCGGCCAGATGGCGAAATGGGCGGACTTCTACGAGCGGATCTTCAATTTCCGCGAGATCCGCTATTTCGACATCGAGGGCCAGCAGACCGGGCTGCTCTCCAAGGCGATGACCAGTCCGTGCGGCAAGATCCGCATCCCGCTGAACGAGAGCCGCGACGACCACTCGCAGATCGAGGAATTCCTGCGCGACTATCGCGGCGAAGGCATCCAGCACATCGCCCTGGGAACCGGGGATATCTTCCACACCGTCGAGACCATGGCCGGGCGCGGGGTGAAGTTCCAGGACACCCCCGACACCTATTACGACCGCCTGGAGGCCCGAGTGCCGGGCCACGGCGAGAACGTCCAGCGCCTCCAAGCCGACAACATCCTGCTGGACGGCGCGCCGACCGAGGGCCAGGGCCTGCTGCTGCAGATCTTCACCCAGAACATGATCGGCCCGATCTTCTTCGAGATGATCCAGCGCAAGGGCAACGAAGGCTTCGGCGAGGGCAACTTCAAAGCCCTGTTCGAAAGCATAGAGGCGGACCAGGTGAAGCGCGGGGTTCTGCCGGCGAAAGCGTGATGGCCGCGATGACCGGATTCCCTCGCGCTCTTCCTTCTTCCATTGCGGGAGAAGGTGGCCCGAAGGGCCGGATGAGGGGTCGCCCCCAGCCTATCCGTAACTCTTTCCCGCGAGATGGCGGTAGTGGAGAGAACCCCTCATCCGTCTGCTTCGCAGACACCTTCTCCCGCAAGGGGAGAAGGATCACTGTGGTGAACCATGCCTCGTAACTGGATCCCCGTTCGTGGCGCGCAGGGCGTGCACTCCCGTCAGGCGCACGCCGACATGCCTGACGGCACCTACGAGCGCGAGGTGTCGAAGGAAGGCTTCTTCGGCCCCGCAGCCTTCTTCCATCACCGCCATCCGCCGACGGGATGGATCGACTTCCAGGGACCGCTGCGCCCGCACGCGTTCGACCTGGCGGCGATGAACGCCGCGACGGCTTCGCCGTGGGAGGCGCCCAAGGTGCTGGGAAACAGCCACGTCGACCTGCGTTTCTGGAAGCTCGCCGCGCCGATGCCGGCCCTGGCGCGCAACGGCGATGGCGATCAGCTGCTGTTCGTGCACCAGGGCAAGGGCGACCTGTTCTGCGACTACGGGCGCCTGGCGTTCGAGGCTGGCGACTACCTGTATCTGCCCAGGGGTTCGATGTGGCGGCTGTCGCCCGACGGCCCGGCGGCGATCCTGATGATCGAGGCGACCAACGGACACTACACCCTTCCCGACCGCGGCCTGCTGGGACCGACCGCGGTCTTCGATCCGGCCATGCTAGACACGCCGGTGATGGACGACGCGTTCCGCGACCATCAGGCGCAAACCGGCGCAGTGCGCGTCGAGATCAAGAAGCGCGGCGCGGTGTCGGTGGCGACCTTTCCGTACAATCCCCTCGACGCGGTCGGCTGGCACGGAGACCTGGCGGCCGCGCGGTTGAACGTGCGCGACATCCGCCCCGTGGCGAGCCACCGCTATCACCTGCCGCCATCGGTCCACACGACCTTCCTGGCCGACCGCTTCGTCGTCTGCACCTTCACGCCCAGGCCCTTCGAGACCGATCCCGGCGCGCTGAAAGTGCCGTTCTTCCACAACAACGACGACTACGACGAAGTGCTGTTCTATCACGCCGGCGACTTCTTCAGCCGCGACAACATCGACGCCGGCATGCTTACTTTTCACCCGAGCGGCTTCACCCACGGACCGCATCCCAAGGCGTTGAAGAACATGCTCGTCCAGACCAAGCCGGCGACGGACGAATATGCGGTGATGATCGACAGCCGCGATCCGCTCGACGTCGGCGAGGGCGCGGCGAGCGTTGAAAACACCGCCTATGTCGATAGCTGGAAGACCAAATGAAGCTAGCCTCCCTGAAATCCGGCCGCGACGGGCGGCTGGTGGTTGTCTCGAAGGATCTGGCCTGGTGCGTGGAGGCGGTGGGGATTGCGCCGACGCTACAGGCGGCGCTGGACGACTGGGAACGGTGCGAGCCGTTGCTGCGCGGCTTGGCGGAGAGCCTTGAGCACGGGTCGGTGGCCAGCGAGCGATTCCATGAGCGCGAGGCGGCCAGCCCCCTGCCCCGCGCCTATCAGTGGGCGGATGGTTCCGCCTATGTGAACCATGTCGAACTGGTCCGCAAAGCCCGCGGGGCCGAGATGCCGGCCAGCTTCTGGACCGATCCGCTGATGTACCAGGGCGGCTCGGACGGTTTCCTGGCCCCGCGAGACCCTATTCCGTTGGCGGACGAAACCTGGGGCTGCGACTTCGAGGCCGAGGTCGCGGTGATCACTGGCGACGTGCCGGCCGGCGCCGACCGGTCGCGGGGACTGGCGGCGATCCGCCTGGTGATGCTCGTCAACGACGTCTCGCTGCGTGGCCTGATCCCGGCCGAGCTTGCTAAGGGGTTTGGCTTCTTCCAGGCCAAGCCCGCCTCCGCCTTTTCTCCGGTCGCGGTGACGCCGGACGAACTCGGCGAGGCGTGGAGCGAGGGCAAGCTCACGGGCGAGTTGCTGGCTGAACTGAACGGAGCGCTGTTCGGCCGGGCCGATGCAGGCGTCGACATGACCTTCGATTTCGGCGT
>Ga0302314_10002119_pt1 | contig 37067 bp, 33 predicted proteins | sample III_Palsa_N2_3_FD_200533 | JGI IMG/M metagenome (GOLD analysis project Ga0302314, IMG submission 200533) | Peat permafrost microbial communities from Stordalen Mire near Abisko, Sweden - III_Palsa_N2_3 | ecosystem: Environmental > Terrestrial > Soil > Palsa > Peat permafrost | place: Sweden...
CCACGTCGTTACCGAAGCCTGTATCCGTTGCAAGTACACCGATTGCGTGGACGTGTGCCCCGTCGACTGCTTCCGCGAAGGCCCGAACTTCCTGGCGATCGATCCGGACGAGTGCATCGACTGCGCCGTGTGCATCCCCGAGTGCCCGGTCAACGCGATCCTGCCCGAGGAAGACGTGCCGGCCGACCAGCTCGCGTTCATCAAGCTCAACGCCGACCTCGCGAAGAACTGGCCCAGCATCACCAAGCGCAAGCCCGCGCTGCCCGATGCCGACGAGTGGAAAGACAAGAAGGACAAGCTGGGCGAGCTGATCAAGTGATCGCTCATTGACGGCTTCTCGGCCTGCAGCCTCGCGATGGCCACCATGGTCAAGACCGACGCGCTGATCATCGGCGCGGGTCCCGCGGGCCTGTTCCAGGTCTTCGAGCTGGGGCTGCGCGAGATTTCGGCCCACGTCGTCGACGCCCTGCCCTTCGCGGGCGGCCAGTGCGTCGAGCTGTACGGCGACAAGCCGATCTACGACATCCCCGCGCTGCCCGCCTGCACCGGGCGCGAGCTCGTCGATCGGCTGCTCGAGCAGGTCCGGCCGTTCGCGCCGATGCTGCATCTCGACCAGCTCGTGAGCCATGTCGCGCGCCGCGACGACGGCCGCTTCGACGTGCGCACGCGCGCCGGCCTGCGGTTCGATTGCGGTGCCATCGTGCTGGCCGCGGGCGTGGGCGCGTTCGTGCCGCGCACGTTGAAGGTCGCAGGCCTCGACGCGTTCGAAGGGCGGCAGCTGTTCCATCGCGCCGACCTCGTCCCCGCCACCGCGCTCGCCGGCAAGCAGGTGCTCGTCTCGGGCGCCACCGAACAGGCGCTCGCGTTCGCCACGCGGCTGTGCGACGCGGTCGCGCGCCGCGCGCCCGACGCGCCCGCGCGCGTGACGCTGGTCCATCGCCGCGACGCCTTCGACGCCGAGGACGACACCGTCGCCGCGTTCCGCACCGCCTGCAGCGCCGGCGCGCTGCATTTCGTCGCGGGCCAGCCGACGGCCATCGAGGTCGACGGCGACCGCCTGGCGGCGCTGACGCTGCTCGACGCCACCGGCGCGAACGTCTCGCTGCCGGCCGACACCGTCGTCGTGCTGCAAGGCCTGTCGCCCAAGCTCGGCCCGCTGGCCGATTGGGGCCTCGCGCTGGAGCGTCGCCAGGTGCAGGTGGAGACCGCCCGGTTCGCGACCAGCGTGCCGGGCGTGTTCGCCATCGGCGACGTGGTGCACTATCCGGGCAAGCAGCGCCTGATCCTGTCGGCCTTCCACGAGGCCACGCTCGCCGCCGCCGGCGTCGCGGGACACCTCAGCCCGGGCGACGACGGGCCGCTCGAGTACACGACGAGCAGCCCGCGCATCCACAGGCTGTTGGGCGTCTGACTCGTGCAACCGCCGCGTTTGCGGCACAATCCAGACCGCTCGCCGCAATCCCGCGGTGAGTTTCGCTAGGGGTGCTGGTCGGAAGACTGGCTGAGAAAGTCCCTTTGAACCTGATTGGTCGCCAGTGCTCCGGCACGGACGGCCAGGTCGACGATGCTGTCGCCGACCCGAGGTAATCCTCGCGCAGGGAAGCGGTCGCACTGCAGGGACCACTCGCGTCCCCGATCCCGACTCCGTTCCCCTGCCATCGCTTTGAAAGAGCTCGATGGCTTCCATCCAACGTTTCCGTTCCACCCTCACGCCGCTCGCCGCGGCGGCTCTCGCGCTCGCGGGCGCGGCGCGCGCGCAGGACGCTCCGCCTGCGCAGACCGTGGAGGTCACCGCGCGCAGCACGGCCGACGCGGCCGGCGTCACCGGCTTCTCGCAGCCGCTCTCGCGCACGCCGATCCAGGCCGACGTGATCGATGCGAAGTCGCTGCTGGATCTCGGCGCGATCTCGCTGTCCGACCTCACGCGGATGGACGCCAGCGTCACCGATTCGTACAACGCGCCCGGCTACTGGACGACGTTTGCCATCCGCGGCTTCCAGGTCGACAACCGCTACAACTTCCGGCGCGACGGCCTGCCGATCAACGCAGAGACCATCTTGCCGATGGACAGCCTGTCCGGCGTCGAGATCCTCAAGGGCCTGAGCGGCGCGCAGGCCGGCACGAGCGCGCCGGGCGGGCTCGTCAACCTGGTCGTGAAGCGGCCCGACGCCGACCTGCGCGACGCGCAGTTGCGCTGGTCGCAGAGCGGCACGCTCGGCGCGGCGGTCGACCTGAGCCAGCGCTTCGGCGTCGATCGCGCGTTCGGCGTGCGGTTCAACGTGTCGGCCGACCGGCTCGACCCGAACTACCGCGACGACAAGGGCCATCGCGAGAACGTGGCGCTGGCTACCGACTGGCGCATCGCCGACGGCAGCCTGCTGGAGTTGGAGTTCGAGCACAACGTGCAGTCGCAACCGAGCGTGCCGGCGTTCAGCATGCTCGGCGACGTCGTGCCCGATCCGCATTCGATCGACCCGCACATCAACCTCAACGACCAGCCGTGGTCGCTGCCAGTGGTGACGCAGGGCAACACGATGTCGCTGCGCTTCACGCAGTCGCTGGGCGCCAACTGGCGACTGCAGGCGCAGGCGCTGCAGCAGCGTCTCGTGAGCAACGACCATATCGCGTTCGACTTCGGCGCCAACGAGGCCTGCGATCCCTGCGACCGCTTCGCCAGCGACGGCACCTACGCCATCTACGACTACCGCAGCGACGACGAGCGCCGTCTGACGCGCGACTTCGACGTCCACCTGAGCGGCGAGTTCGCCACCGGCGCGCTGAAGCACGCGTTGACCGCCGGCGTGCTCGAGTCGCGCTTCGTCGGGTATTTCAACGACGAGGCCTACAACTTCGTGGGCATCGGCAACATCGCGGGCACCGCGGTGGTGCCGTCCGACCCGTCGCTGACCACGCCCAACGTCGACCGCACCGAGCGCAACACCGAGCTCTACCTGCGCGACACCGTGCAGATCGGTGCGGACTGGAGCGCCTGGGGAGGCGTGCGCCGCACGGCCATCCATCGCACGTCGTGGGAGACCTCGACCGGCGACCCGACCGCCAGCACCGACTACACGCAGTCTTTCACGACGCCGTGGCTCGCGCTGGCGCGCCAGCTCGGCGAGCACGACATGGTCTACGTCAGCTGGGGCGAAGGCGTCGAGAGCGACATCGTGCCGACGCACGGCTTCCCCGACGGCGGCCGGCCGCTGTCCTCGACCATCAGCCGGCAGTGGGAGTGGGGCTACAAGCACGGCGACGAATCGCGCCAGTGGGGCCTGACCGCCTACGACGTCGACCAGCCGCTGGACGACGGCCTGGACGACGGAACCTTCGGCCACGACGGCATCACGCGGTCGATCGGCCTCGAGGCCAGCGCGCAGGGCCGCCTCGGCCCGCTGACGCTGCGCGCCAGCGCCATGGGCCAACGCGTGCGCCGCGAGCAGGCGGCGGATCCGTCGTACGACGGACTGCGCCCGACCAACATCCCCGACCAGGCGCTGAAGATCCTCGCGACCTGGGACGTCGTCCCGGTGCCGGGCCTCGCCGTGCTCGCCAACATGGACTACGAAGGCGGCCGCGAGGTGCTGCCAGACGACAGCGCGACCATCCCCGGCTGGACGCGCTACGACTTCGGCGCCCGCTACACGCAGGCCGCGGGAAGCACCACGCTCGTGTGGCGCGCCGGCGTCGACAACCTGTTCGACCGCCGCGCCTGGCGCGAGGCGCCGTACGAGTACGACCACGCGTATCTTTTCCCTCTCGAGCCGCGTACCTTCCACGCGTCGCTTGAAGCAAAGTTTTGACGTTTCAAAAAAACTGGCTATACTGAGAGGCTTCGCAGTTCCCCGATAGCTCAGTTGGTAGAGCGCCGGACTGTTAATCCGTAGGTCCCTGGTTCGAGCCCAGGTCGGGGAGCCATCCCTTCTGCGAAGCAACGCGTCAAGCCCAGCCAAACGGTTGGGCTTTTTGCTTTCTGGCCCGGCAATGAAAAACGCCGGAACAACGTCCGGCGTCGTGTCGGGCCAGCGGCGCCCTCAGCGCGCCGCCGTGCACTCGATCTCGACCCGCGCGCCCAGCGCCAGTCCGCTGCAGCCGAACGCGCTGCGCGCCGGCATCGGCAGGTCGGCGAAGAAGTCGGCGTAGACGGCGTTGAAGGCCGGCCACTCGGCGATGTCGGCCAGCATCACGGTGCAGCGCAGCAGGCTGTCCACGCCCAGGCCCTGGGCCTCGAGCACGGTGGCGATGTTGCGCAGCGCCTGGCGCGTCTCGGCCTCGATGCCGCCTTCGACGAGCGTCATCGTGCCGGGCACGTTGCCCAGCTGGCCCGACAGGAACACCAGGCCGCCGACGGCCGTGCCTTCGGAGAACGGCACCGCGCGCGGCAGCACGCGTCCGCTGTTGAATCGTTCGATTTCACTCATTGGCTCATCCCCATCGCATGCTCAAGCGCCTTCGGATCGTAGACCTGTCCGGCCTTGATCGTGCGCCACACGTGGCGGATGTCGCTGATGTTCTTCGACGGGTCGCCGTCGATCAGCACCATGTCGGCCTGGCGGCCCGGCGCGATGAAGCCGCGCTGGCTCGGGCCGGCCATGCCCACCACCTGCGCGGGCGTCAGCGTGGCCAGGCGCAGCACCTCGGGCGCCGGGATGCCGGCCTGCACGTAGAGCTCGAGCTCGTTGTGCAGCGTGTAGCCGGCGAAGGAGTCGGTGCCGGCCATGATGGTCACGCCGTCGTCGTAGAGCGTCTTGAGCAGCTTCTGCAGCCGGGGCAGCGCCTGCGCGTACACGGCTTCCTTGCCGGGCGGCACGGCCACGGCGCCGGACAGCAGCCGGCGCCGCGTCACCGGCGGGAAGCGATCGATCATGGCGCACAGGCTGTGCGCGCACTGGCCGGGCGCGCCGGAGTAGAGATCCTGGAACACCGACACCGTCGGGTCGAGCACCGTGTGGTGCTGCTTGAGCAGCGTCACGAAGTCGGCGAACTCGGGCGAGTCCAGCTTCAGGTCCTGCAGCTTCTCCGCGGTGATCGTGTAGCGATCCTTGCTGCGCGTGTCCTTCACGTCGGGGAAGAAGTTCAGCACGATGAAGTTCAGGTGCTGGATCTCGTCGGCGCCGTCCTCGATGAACTGGTGCGCGAGCATGAACGCCGGCACGTGGCCGCTGACGCGCAGGCCGCGCGCGTGCGCCATGTCGGCGATCGGCTTGACCAGCGCCGGAGGGAACGACGAGTAGATCTTGATCTGCTCGTAGCCGTGATCGGCGTACCAGTCGACCGCGGCCTGCGCCTGCTTCAGGTTCTCGATGCGCACGGGCGTCGGGCCGGCGAGCGGGCCGGTGCCTTCGCAGATGCCGGCCAGCACCATGCGCGGACCCAGTTCGGTGCCGTTGTCGAAGCGCTTGACGCGCGCCAGCAGCGGCTCGTTGTCGTTGGCCATGTCACGGCCGCTGGTGACGCCGGCGATCAGGTCGAAGGTGCCGTCGACGCCGGCGATGTGCTGGTGCACGTCCCACAGGCCCGGCATCAGGAAGCGGCCGGCGGCGTCGATGACCTCGGTGTCGGCCGGGGCGGCGCCGGTGTCGTCGGGATCGACCCGCACGATGTGCTCGCCCTTGACCAGCACGCGCATGTCGTCGCGCACGGTGAGGTCGCGCGGATCGAACAGGCGCGCGTGGCGGATCATCAGCGCCCCGGCGGGCTTGTGCGTCAGGCGCTTGGCGACATCGGCGCTCCACGCCTGGTCGGCCGCGTTCTGCAGCGCCTGCAGCTTCGGCAGCGAGGCCTGCAGCGAATCGCCCAGCACCTCGAACCAGTCGTCGATGACCGCCGCGGTGGCGCCCTTCTCGTCCAGCCAGACCGGGATCGGCGTGAATTCGATGCCGCCGATCCGATACAGGGTGAGGGTATGGCCACCGGCCGTCAGGTGCGTGCCGCGCTCGAGCCAGGCCTCGCCGGCGGGCAGCAGCTTGAGCCGCTGGCCCGGCGCTTTCAGCAGCGCGCGCGCCAGCACGCCCATGAATTCCGGCGGCGCGTTGGCCGGCAGGTAGAACGCGCCGGGCGCGCTCCAGTCCGTCGAGCCGACCTCGATGCGGTTCTTCCAGCTCGCCTTGCCGGCCGTGACGTCGAAGTGCTCGGTCAGCGGCACCTTCCAGTAGTCGTTGCCCTCGGCTTCGTAGCTGGCGGGCAGGCCTTGCGCGTCGAGCGTCCAGCGCGCATGGATCAGGTCGCCGCGCCCGCGTTCGCTGAAGCCGTAGTCGGCCTGCATCGCGCCGCCGGGCAGCGCCTGCAGCTTCTGCGTGCCGACGGCCACGCCGTGGATGCGCACGTCGTCGTCATGGGCCAGCGCCTGCGTGCCGCCGACGATGAGGCACAGCGTCGCGACGGCGGCGAACAGGCGATGCAATGGGTGATGCATGGGATGTCCTTGCGTTTTCAGTGGTGGACCCAGGCGTCGGCCATCAGCCGGCGGAAGTTGCCGCCCAGGATCTTCTCGATGCGCGCCGACGCGTGCCCGCGCGCGGCGAGCAGCTCGGCCAGGCGCTGGAACTGCGTCGGCCCGCACAGGTCGGGCAGGAAGGTGGCGACGTCGGCGGTCTCGCCCGGCGCGCCGATGCCCAGAGCGCGGCGCTGCGCGACCTCGTCCTCGAGCTGGCGCCGATAGGCCGCCATGTCGTCGTGGGCGGTGATGCCGCCGTCGGTGCCCAGGCCGACGTGATCCTCGCCGCAGACGTCGATCGCATGCTCGAGGTGCGCGATCAGGTCGGACGCCATGGGCTGGCCGGCCAGCCGCAGGTAGGGCATGAAGTACAGGCCGATCACGCCGCCGTTCGCGGCCAGCATCCGCAGTTCGGCGTCGGTCTTGTTGCGCGGGTGGTCGGCCACCGCGCGGCACGCGGAATGCGTGATCGCCAGCGGGCGACTGGCGACGCCCAGCGCGTCCAGGCAGGTCTTCTCGCTGCTGTGGCTCAGGTCCACCAGCACGCCTTCGGACTGCAGTCGCTCGACCACCTCGGCGCCGAAGCGCGACAGGCCGCGATCGTCGGGCACCGTCGCGCCGTCGCCGACCGCGTTGCGGCCGTTGTAGGTGAGCTGGATCACGCGCACGCCCATCTTGGCGAACAGGCGCACGCGATCGAGTTCGCGGCCGAGCATCTCGGTGTTCTGGAAGCCGAAGATCACGCCGACCTGGCCGGCCTCGACGGCGGCATCGATGTCGGCGACGTTCTGCACACGGCGCAGCGCGCCGGCGTGGCTGTCGACGAACGCGTTCCAGCCGGTGATGTCGCGCACGGTCTCGCAGAACGCGTCGCCGCTGCCGGCGACATGGCCCAGCGTGATGTTGACGGCCGACAGCCCCGCGCTGCGCGCGTCCGCCAGCGCGCGCGCGTCGATGCTGCGTATGCCGCTGACGTAGCCCAGGGTGTCGACGTCGGCCGCATCGGCGTCGGCCACGACGGGCAGGTTCGGGTTGTCCAGCACGCCCAGGGCGTTGATGGTCGCGTAGCGGGTCTCGATCACGGCGTCCTCGAAAGCAGTCGGTCAGCGGGTCGCCTGAAGGCAAACAACGCGGAAGCTGGCTGCCAGGCGCCAGCGGCGCTTCGCCGTCGGCGGCGAAGTCGGGTTCGAAATGACAGTGGGTCCCTCGGCCCGGTCACGAATTCCGCTGCGCCGGCGGTACTTTTCGACTTCGGCATCGAAGATTCGTTCTAGAACATAATTCTAGAACAGAATTCGGGTAGGATTTGCGCATGGCTCGAAAAAATTTATCGGCCCAGCAGGCGGCCGCCGCGGATCGCCTGCTCGAGCGGGCCCTGCCCGACCTGCGCCAGGCCAGCCGGCGTAGCGTGCTGCGCCATGCGCTGACGCTGTTCAACGAGAACGGCGTCGAGGCGACGACGATCGACGACCTGCGCAAGGCCAGCGGCCAGAGCGTGGGCACGATCTACCACCACTTCAAGAACAAGGAAGGCGTGGTCGCGGCGCTGTTCTTCGTCGCGCTGGACGACCAGAGCCGCGCGATCGCCGAGCACATCGACGGCCTCGACGACGGCCACGCCGTCATCGAGGCGCTGCTCGAGTGCTACACCGCTTGGATCACCGCGCAGCCCGAATGCGCCTACTTCGTGTTCCTGGCACGCGACTCGGTCGCCCAGGGTCCGCATGGTGCGGACCTGACGGCGCGGCTGCAGGCGCGCTACCGCCCGATCGACGAGCTGCTGGCGCGCGAAGCGAAGGCCGGCCGCATCCTGCCGCTGCCGGCCGACCTGATCCCGTCGCTGGTGCTGGGCGCCGCCGAGTTCTATGCCCGCGGCTGGCTCGCCGGCCGCCGCCAGGCCGCGCCCGCGACCCATGCGCAGCGCTTCGCCACCGCGGCGTGGCGCTCGCTGACCGGCTGACGGACGACCGGCGGCGCAAGGCGTCTCCCGACGCCCTGCCCGACGGCGCTCAGTTCGCCGCGGCGGTGGCGGACGCGGCAGGCGCCGACGTCGCCGCGGTCCGCGGGGCCGCGTTCTTCACGTACATGTCGAACCAGCGCACCATCTCGTAGATCTGCTGCTCCTGCGACTCCATCGCCGAGTACCAGTGCGGCTCGTGCGGCAGCATCACCAGGCGGGTCGTGCCGCCGTTGCCGCGGATCGCCTCGAACAGCTTCTGCGACTGCAGCGGCGTCGTGCCCGGGTTCGCGTCGTCCTCGCCATGCATGATCAGCAACGGCAGCTTGATCTTGTCCGCCGAGAAGAAGGGCGAGACCGTCTGGTAGACCTGCGGCGCCTCCCACACCGAGCGCTTCTCGTTCTGGAAGCCGAACGGCGTCAGCGTCTTGTTGTACGAGCCGCTGGTGGCCACGCCGGCGCGGAACAGGTCGGAATGCGCGATCAGGTTGACCGTCATCAGCGCGCCGTGGCTGTGGCCGGTGACGCCGATGCGGTCCGGATCGGCCACGCCCAGGCGCACGGCCTCGTCGACGGCGGCCTTCGCGTCGGCCACCAGTTGCGGCAGGTAGTCGTCGTAGGCCTTCTTCGGATCGCCGATCACCGGGAACGACGCGCGGTCGATGATCGCGTAGCCGGCCAGCAGCAGCAGCTGGTACTGGCGCAGGCGCGTGAACGTCGCCTGCGAGCCCGTGACCTGGCCGGCCTTGGACGCGTCGGCGAAGTCCAGCGGGTAGGCGTAGAGGATCGTCGGCACGCGCGTGCCTTCGACGTACCCCGGCGGGGTATACAGCGTGAACGACAGGTCGACGCCGTCGGCGCGCTTGTAGGTGACCAGGCGCTTCTTGATCGCACGCACCGCGGGCGTCGGATCGGGAATGTGCGTGACGGCCACGCGCTCCGACTGGAACATCGCCTCGCCGGCAGGCGCGTTCGCGGACGCCGCGCCGGCGAGCGTGCGCAGGTACGCGTTCGGCGGGCTCGAGGGCGACTGGTGCCAGGTGAGGAACCTGTCGCCGTTGCTGCCGGTGAATGCGACGAAGCGCTCGAGCGAGTCGCGGTCGCTGCGGAACAGGCGCTCGGACTTGCGCGTGACCAGGTCGAAGCGATCGAGGAACGGACGGTCGCCGTCCGGCGACGCGCCGTTGCCGGCCAGGTAGATCGCGTCACCCTGCATGCGGATCAGGTACTGGCCGTCGGGCTGCACGCGATAGACCGGGCTGCCCGGATTCGCGTACTGCTCGTCGCTGGACAGGTCCCACAGCACGCGCGCCGCCGCCTGCGGGTTGTCGACGTCCACCAGCGTCGTGTGGCGCCAGTGGCGGTTCTCGTCGTACTCGTCCAGCAACGCAACGTCGCGCTTCTCCGTCCAGCCGAAGCCGACGAAGCGCTGCTCGGTGCGCGCGATCTCCGTCGCCGGCGCAGTGAACGGCGCCTTCTGCAGCATCACCTTGTCGCGCTGCGGCACCTTCACCTTCCAGTCGCCGCCATCCAGCGCCTCGGCCCAGACGAGCGTGGCCGGGTCGTTGGAACGCCAGGAGAAATCGCGCGGGCCGGTGGGCACGCCGGCCACCGGCACGCGGTCGGCCAGCGGGATCGACGCGATCGCGGCGGACGTCACCGCCCCGCGCTTGCCCAGCGTCCACACCTCGACCTCGCGCGGGAAGCGCTCGGCGGTCGTGACGTAGGAGTACGGCTTGTGGATCGTCGACACCAGCAGGTGCTGGCCATCGGGCGCCGGATCGACGTCCGCGATGTTGCCCTGCTTGCCCACGCGGGTGACGGCCAGCGTCGTCGCGTCGACGAGCTCGACCTGCGACGCAGCGTAGTAGTCGAACAGGTCCTCGTCGTGCTTGTCCTTGAGCGTGTCGCGCGTCTCGTAGGTGCTGCTCTCGCCCTTGCCCGAACCGGTCTCCTGGATGCTCGGACCGATGGACGCCAGCGGCTCGGCCGGCGGCGCGCCGAGGTGGTCGGGCACGGCCTTGACGAGCAGCGCACGGTGGTCGGGCATCCACTGCAGCTCGCCATCGAGCATCGGGTTCAGGCGCAGGCCCGGCACCTTGCGCAGCGCGCCGGTGGCGGCGTCGCCGATCCACAGTTCGACGGAGTCCTTGGCGGTGTTGGCGAATGCGAAGCGCTTGCCGTCGGCCGACCAGTACGGCCGCGCCGCGCAGGCGCCGGCCGGCAGCGTCACCTTGGTCGACGCGCCGCCCGGCACGGCCACCAGTTCGAACGACTGCGCGCACGGCGTCACGCCGTAGCCGCCGGGCGTGTCGTGCTTGCTGTGGTTGGCGATCTCGATGCGCGTGCCGGCCAGCTTCAGGTAGGGCGTCGCCACGCGCGACATCGGCGGGAAGTCCTGCCATCCGACCAGCAGCATGGCCTGGCGGGTCGGGCTCACGTAGGCGACCGGCGGCGACGGCGCGTGCAGCACGTCGAGGATGTTCTTCGGCGGCTGGTCGTAGCCGTGCACGGTGGTGGCGGCCGGAGCCGTCGCCGCGCCGGCCGATCCGGCGAGTAGCGCGGTGACCAGGGCCGGCACGGCCCGGCGGACAAGAGCATGCTGCATGGGCGGATTCCTTCGCTGCGATGGTTTGAAGCACCGGCCGGCGCGCATCGGGGGTCGCGCGGAGACGGCCAGTCCAACCTCGCACTATGTCACGGTCGCGCGACGCTATGCTCCGGCGCATGACCGCCGATCTCGACACCCTGCGCGACCGCCTGCGCGCCTTCGCCCTCGCGCGCGACTGGGGCCCGTTCCATTCGCCGAAGAACCTCGCCTGCGCGCTGTCGGTGGAGGCCGCCGAACTGCTGGAGCACTTCCAGTGGATGACCGAGGAGCAGAGCCGCGCGCCCGACGACGCGCAGCGCGCGGAGATCGCGCACGAGGCCGCCGACGTGCTGCTCTACCTGATCCAGCTCGCCGACCAGTTGGGCATCGACCTGCTCGCCGCGGCCGATCGCAAGATGGCGCTCAACGCGGCGAAGCATCCGGTCGAGAGCTCGCGCGGAACGAGCCGCAAGCCCGCCGCCTGACGTGCCCGCGTGTCTCTTTTTCGCACGGTCGTTCGCGCACCTTCCGGACGCTGGCGACACGCACCGCGCCGCGCGCTCGATACCGGTGCCCCCCGGGGTGTCCCCGTTTCCGCGCCGTGCACCGCGACGAGGCACGCACATGCCGACGGCAAGTCGCTGACGCCCGGTGCGCTCCGCGTGGCGCCACCCTGGGCAAAGCGGTATTTACCCTTCACCAGGTTCGGGGAGCCGGCCCCCTGTTTGAAGCCGGAATCGCACCCCATTGGGGCAAAGTGCGGGTTCATTCCTATGTCGGTGCGTACCCCCCCTGGCTAACATTTCATTCAATAAATAGAACGGTCGTTCTATTTCCGGAAGAGAGCCGGCGACAGTCCCCGTCGCTGCTTCTCGCAGCAGCATCGGAGTACCCCGTGGTCGTCGTTCCCCTGTCCCAGCTCAGCGCGTTCAAGGCGATGAAGGACGGCTTTGCGCAGCGCGGTCTCGACTTGTCCGGCATCCTTGCGGAAGCCGGCCTCAATCCCGACCCGAACGAATCCGTCGACGCCGAACACCTCGCCGACATCTTCAGCGTCGCCTGGGATGCCGCCGTCGCCAAGACCGGCGATCCCGCCATCGGCCTGGCCCTGTGCCCGCGCCAGCCGCTGATCGGCCTGGGCTCGCTGTCCAGCCTGATCCTGTCGGCGCCCGACCTGCGCAGCGGCCTGCAGCGCATGGCGCGCTACACCAGCCTGATCTCGCCCACCACGTCGATCGGCATGGACATGCCGTCCACCAGCGTGGGCATGCGCGTCGACCAGGACGCTTGCCGCATCACGCTGCGCATCTCCGCCGGCAAGATGGCCGTGCCGCAGCAGCGCTACGACTTCATGGCCGCCACCTTTCTCAAGGGCATGTACTGGCTGATCGGCGAGAAGGTGAACCCGCTGCGCATCCATCATCCGTATGTCGCGCCGGCCGATCCGACGCCGTGGGAAACCGCGTTCGGCTGCCCGGTGCATTTCGGCGCCGCGGCCTTCGTCATCGACCTGCCGCTGGCCGCGCTCGACATCCCGTTCCCGACCTCCGACCCGACGGTCGGCGAGATGTGCGAACGCATGGTGGCGCAACTCGCCGCCGAACAGGGCGGCTGCATCACGGCGCGCGTGCGCCAGACGCTGATGCAGCTGATCTCCAAGGGCGATCCGCGCCGCGAGCTGGTCGCCGCCACGCTGTGCATGAGCGAGCGCACCCTGCAGCGCCGCCTCACCGAGGAAGGCACCAGCTTCATCGAGCTGGTGGACGACACCCGGCGCGAGCTGGCGCAGCGCTATTTCGTCAACGGCGCCTACAGCCCGACGGAAATGAGCTTCGCCCTGGGATTCTCCGACCCGAGTAATTTCTACCGGGCCTGCAAACGCTGGTTCGGGCGCACGCCGAATACCCTGCGGTGCGCCGCCTGATATTGATTCGATATTTTTCTGAATACCGCCCCGAGAAATAATTTCAAGCGATCTTCAAAATGGAGCCGGCCGGCTCCATTCTTATTTTCGGCCAACGCGGCGAGATATTCGACGGCGCGACCCCGGAGGCCCTGTCCGATCAACACCACAGGGTTAGCACGTAAGGGCTTGCCAGGCTTCCCATTCCACAGGGTGCCCAGGGCGTTTTCAACGTCAACCCGAGAGCGTCGCTCCCCCCGAAAACTAGGGTCGCAGCTCTCCAACAATGGTTTCGCAAGCCATGGCCTTGGCTCCGCAAGTCAGTGCGGCAGAGCACGATACCGACCATAGTTCCGGCACGCGCTTCAAGTAATGGTTTCAGCGGCGGCAGGCTGCCCAACAAGGCAGTCGACGATCCCGGGGCAAAACCCCGGACGCCGGAACTTGAATTGTTCGCGAGGGGTTCTCAAGGTTATTCAATTCATAGACTCATTCTGGAGAGACAAACATGAACATGCTCAAGCTTACCGCCGCCGCCGCACTCGTCGCCGCTTCCCTGTCGGCCTCGGCCATGTCCTCGATCACCGACGAAGACCTGAGCACCGTTTCGGGCCAGGACGGCGTGTCGATCGCTGCCAACCTGAACATCAACATCGGTTCGTTCACGTACAGCGAAAACAACAGCGCCACCACCGGCGGCGCGGCCTCGGTCTCGTTCAACAACATCCAGATCGGCGGGCTGGTCGCCATGACGGTGGACGTCATCAGCGCCAACACCTTCGGCGCGATCCTGGGCGGCGTGACCGGCGCCGGCACCGGCACCGGCAGCACCGCGGCCAGCGGGTTCGAAAGCACCCAGCTCGGCAGCGCCCTGCAATACTCGACCGCTGGCGTTGCCGGCTACTACAGCGGCACGGACGTCGTCCAGTTCGCCTTCCCGAACGTGGCCGTCGCCTCCAACGCCGAACTGCTGAGCATCAAGGTCGGCGGCATCACCATGGGCACGAACGGCGTGACCACCGCCACGAACCCGTCCTTCGGTTCGTTCGCGATCAACGGCCTCGACCTGCGCGGCACGACCGTGTGGCTGTGGGCCCACTGATCTGCCTGGATGACTGACGACCTTGTCTAGACAAGGTCGGCCCGTTCTCCCGAAAAGGCCCCGTGATCTTCGTCACGGGGCCTTTGTTCTCCCCACAAGCGCGAACTCCGTCCCACGTCCACGGCATTTCTGCGCAGTGCTTCAACGGACAATCGAGCGATGAACAACCGCCTTGCTTTCGCTGCCAAGACCACGGCGCTCGCCTGCGCGCTGGCCGCCGGATCGGCGCATGCGCAGGGCAAGCCCGGCCTGAAGCCGCTGGACGACGCCGAGCTCTCCGGCGTCTGGGGCCAGGCGCTGCTGGACCTGACCAACACGTCGCAAGGCGGCTACGACTTCTCCCGCATCACGCTCAACGCCGACATCACGATGTCGGCCTCGCTCAGCGGACTGGTGCTGGGCTCGGGCGGATTGCATGCCGACGGCTCGCCCGACATCAACATCTCCACGCTGAACTTCGGCCGCAGCGACGGCACCGACGCGCAACGCACCGTCGCCATCACCGACCCGTATTTCGAATGGGTCTACTCCGGCAGCGCCGCCGCCGGCAACCAGCAGGTGGTGGGCATGCGCATCGGCTTCGGCGGCATCGCGGGCGACGTCGGCCTGATGATGAACACCGTCAGCGGCGCGCTGACGATCAGCACGCCTTCCGGCACGATGAGCTCGCTCGGCTCGCAGCAGACCGCGCTGACCGGCTGCTCGGGCACCTGCACCACCGCGCTGAACCAGATCGGCGGCGTGACCGCGGGCAACAGCGACGGCGCGAGCCGCGACTTCTTCCTGTCGATCCTGAAATCGGCCGTCGCCTGGCCGACGACGAACGCCGCGCTCGGCGCCTCCGCCACCGCGCAGGCCGGCTTCTGGCTGAACTGGACCGATCGCCTCACCGCGATCAACACCACCGGCACCACGCCGCCCAACGTGCCGAAGATCGGGCCGTGATGCTGGGCCGGGCCATCCGTTCGGGGCTGCATGTCATCGCGACGCGGTGCCGCGCGGCCCTGCGCGCGGATGCCCTGGCAGGCGCCTTCATCGGCGCCATCGCATCGGCCGCGCTGGCGCCCGCGGGCGCGGGCGCGGCCGTGCCTCCCGAGGCGGCCGCACACGCGATGCAGGCGCTGCAGGACGACGAACTGGCCGCCGTCCGCGGCGCCGACGGCATCGCGTTCAATCTGCAGAACTTCTCGCTGACGAGCAGCCTCACCAACCCGCTGTCGCTGACCTACCTGTCGCCGAACGGCGGTTCGATGACGCTGTCGGACATCGACCTCTCGCGAACCGACGACCCGGATCAGTTCGCCGATCCGTACCAGCTGTCGCTGCAATCGAGGCCCAACCTGCCCGACGTGATCGCGATCGACTTTCCGCTCAACGCCGCGGGCAACCAGGCCTGGTCGCTGACGGCGGACTTCGCCAACTGCGACGCCGTCACGGCCGGCGCCTGCGCCGGCACGAACTTCCTGGGCGGCACGCTGCAGGTGCAGGGCCTGACGATGAAGGGCGGCGGCCTGTACGTCTCGCCCACGACGCTCGCCGACACCGAGGGCATCGCCTTCGGGCTAGGCACGGAGCTGGACATCGCCAGCCTGTCCCTCTACTCGCGCGGCCGCGACGCCAGCGGCAACATCGACAAGAGCGACGCGCTCACGATCACCGGCATCCACCTGGCAGACGCCAGCACCGGCGGCGCCTGGATGCTGGCGGACCTGAACACGCATCCCGGGCTGATCAACGCCGAGACCGACGCGACCGGCTCGTACCTGCACGTGCAGGTGGGCTGGCCCACCACGTCCGACCCGGTGCCGGCGGCCGCGCTGACCATCCAGAACATCACGTTCACCACCGCGGGCCTCAACGGGGCCGCGCCCTCGGTCACCAACATCGGCGGGGCGAGCATCGCCTCGCTGCAGATCAACTACCTCGACATCAAGCTCAGGACGGGCCAGTGAGCGCGCTGCGCGCCGCCGACGCCGCCGTCCCATCCAGCGACCCCACCATGCTCAAACGCCTCTCGCTCGCCTGCATGCTCTGCCTGGCCGCCTCCGCCGCGTTCGCGGAAAAGGTGCCGATGGACGACGAGCAGCTGCGCTCCGTCTCCGCCAAGGGCATCGCCATCGCGGTGAACCTGCAGCTCAACACGGCCTCCATCGCCGGCACGGCGGCGCCCACCAACGTCGCGGCCGGGTTCGCCGTCAACGGCGTCACGACCTACGCGATCGTGCAGAACTTCGGCGGCGGCCTGCAGATGTTCGCGGTGACCATCGATCCGTCGTTCAAGCCCGACGGCACCGGCTATCTCGCGATCGGCCTGCCCACCTTCCTCAGCGCACAGGACTTCGGCGCCCACGCGCTCGGCGTGCAGACGGATGCCACGGTGCCGCTCGCGAGCAGCCTTGGTTCGCTGACGCTCAACGGCTCCGCGAGCATGACGGGCCAGCTGAACCTCTGGGCGAAATGATCGCCCGTCCCTGAAGAAAGACCGCCATGCTGCTGATCCTCCTGGGCGTCGTCGCCGCCGCCATCATCGGCGCCGGCGTCAGCTCGCGCAACACGCCGCTGAACCGTCCGACGCTCGACTACGAAGTGAACGAGGCCAGGGTCGGCGGCAGCGTCGCGCCCGAGTCCGTGCAGATGTTCCCCAACGAGTACTACAAGTACCGCCACATCGTGCACCAGGCCTACGACTACAGCTGCGGCTCCGCGGCCCTGACGACGGTGCTGCAGTTCCACCTGGGCCTGGCCGTCACCGAGCAGGACGCCATGAAGGGCATGCTGGAACACGGCGAGCAGGACAAGATCATCGCGCGCCGCGGCTTCTCGCTGCTGGACATGAAGCGCTACGTCGCCACGCTGGGCAGCGACAGCGGCGGCTTCCGCGGCGACATGAACGACCTCGCCAAGCTGGGCCAGCCGGCCATCGTGCCGATCGACTACGCGGGCTTCAAGCACTTCGTGGTCGTCAAGGGCGTGCGCGACGGCAAGGTGTTCATCGCCGATCCGTCCGCGGGCAACATCGCCTTCTCCGTGGAGGAGTTCGCCGGCCTGTGGGACAAGGGCACGCTGTTCGTGATCTACCCGTCCAAGACCCATCCGGCGGTGCAGTCCAGCCTCACGCTCACCGACCAGGAGCTGGGCATCATCTCGCCCGACCTCGTGCGCGCGGACGTCGCGCTGCGCCCCGTGGACAATCGCGATGCCCTGCAGCAAGCCGTACAGTCCGGCCTGGGCACTCTCAATTTCAAGCATCAATGACGACAATGAAAACGACGAACTGGAGGGGCGCGGCGCTGGCGCTCGCGTGCGGTCTGCTCGCGAGCGTCGCCGCGCAGGCACAACCGGATACCCAACCCCCCACGCCCGGACCCGCCGCGCCCGACGCGCCCGTCGCGACGCCCAACACGCTGCCGTCCCCGCCGGCGCCCGCCGCGAGTTCCGCCGCCGACGCGCTGAAGAAGCAGGCCGGCGACGTCGACCAGGCCACGCTGCTGAAGGACACGCTGACCAAGACCGACCGCCAGTACTCGCTGCTGCGCGCCGGACGCGTCGCGGCCAACTACGACCTGAACTACAGCTATGTCGGCAACCAGTCGATCGACGTCGGCTTCGCGACGGGCGGCGACGTCGACCTGTTTCGCATCGAGACGACGCGCGCCCACACGATCACCAACACGCTGTCGGTGGACTACGGCCTGCTGGACAACCTGACGGTCAGCGGCACCTTCCCGTTCGTCAGCAAGTTCACGCAGAGCACCGAGTACAGCGGCACCGCGTTCGACATCGGCGACCTGACCGTCGGCGCCCGCTTCCAGCCGTTCAAGCAGAGCGGCGCCGGGCCGACCTACACGCTGACGAGCTCGCTGTCGCTGCCCACCGGCCGCAGCCCGTACGACGAGATCATCGGCCAGAACACGTCGACCGGCGCCGGCTATGCAACCGCCACGATCGGCATGAACGCGTCGCAGGTGTTCGACCCGGTGGCGTTGTTCGGTTCGCTCAACTTCACCACCGGCAAGAGCGTGAACAACCTGCACCAGTACAACACGACGGACCAGACCACGCTGACCTCCCTGCGCCCGGGCAAGAGCATCGGCTTCGGCGCGGGCTTCACCTACGCGCTGTCGTACAACGTGTCGACCAGCGTGTCGTTCCAGGAAACCGTCACGACGCCGTCGCACATCGCGTTCCTCAATTCCGACAACACGACGGGCACCAACTCCACGACGATGCAGGTCGCCGCGATGCTGAACTTCGGGCTGGGCATCCGGCTGAATCCCAAGACGACGATCAACCTCACCGCAGGCATCGGCCTGACGGTCGATTCGCCCGATTTCAGCCTCGAGCTGAACATCCCGCTGACCTTCGCCCCGTTCTGATCCCATGACCGTGCCACCGACGACGCGCCTCCGGCCGCCGCTGCGCCGTTGCCCGCTCGCACGCGCCGCCGCGTCGGCGTGCGCTGCCGCGGGCGCACTGCTCTCGACGGCCGCGCATGCCGCGCTGACGGAGAACCTCGCGGTGAGCCCCGTCGCGATGTCCCTGGGCAACGCGGTCACCGCCGACCCGCCGGGACTGGACTCGATCCACTTCAATCCGGCCGGCCTGGCCAGGATCCAGGCCGACACCCGCTCGGACACGATCTTCGGCGCCGTGCTGCGCACCACCGCGGACTTCCACCAGCCCGCCGGCTTCGACATCGGCGGCTACACCGAGGATCCGCTCGACGGCACGCATTCGGACCACAACAAGCAGGCGATCTTCATCCCGATCGCGGGCGTGCCCAGCCCGCGCATCCCGCTGGCGGTCGCCGCGGGCCTGGCGCTGTCCTGGCACAACCCAGGCTCGCCGTGGACCTTCGCCACGGGCACCTACGTGCCGCAGGCCGTGGGCATCGACCGCACGAAGAACCCGGACGACCCGGCGCGCTTCGACGGCAAGCAGGTGGTGATCCAGCGCCTCGTCTACCTGTCGCCGTCGGTGGGCTACAAGTTCAGCGACCAGTTCCAGGTGGGCCTCGCGGTGCCGATCGCGCACCAGGGCTTCGCGCTCGACACCGAGATGCGCTTCCCGAACAAGCTGCTGGGCATCATCGGCAAGCTGCAGGACGCCTGGTGCGGCAACAGCGGCAACCCGCTGGACACGCTGGGCTTCGGCCTGTGCGGCACCGACGCCAACGGCAACCAGAGCGGCCGCCTGCGGCCGTTCGACAGCGTCGGCGAGATGCGCTTCTCGGGCACGTCGCCGGCCGACATCACGTTCAACCTCGGCGCGCTGTGGCAGCCGAGCCCGTACATCGGCTTCGGCGCGGTCTACCAGTCCGGATCGAAGACGCTGATCACCGGCGACTACAACTTCCACGCGGAGCCGATGCTGCCCGAGTTCGTGCGGCACATGTACAGCTCGCTGTTCGGCCCGGTCGTGGCCGCGATGTTCGGATTTCCCACCTCGATCCCGACGGACCAGGGCGGCAACTTCTCGCTGGTGCTGCCCTATCCGGCGCACTGGCAGTTCGGCCTGAAGGCCAATCCGCTGCCCGGGCTGCAATGGAACTTCGACGCCGGCTGGACCGACTGGTCGAAGTGGAACCAGCTCACGTTCCAGTTCGACCGCACCGTCAACCTGCTCGAGATGGCGCGCCTGTTCGGCCAGGCCGATTCCACCAAGCTCATCATCCCGCGCGGCTACCGCAGCGTCTGGAGCTACGGCACCGGGCTGCAGGTCGACGTGTGGGACGGCTTCAAGATGCGCTTCGGCTACGAGCCGCGCAAGAGCTCCGTGCCCACCAACAAGATCGACCTGATCGCGCCCATGCCCGACCTGCCGGTCAAGAGCATCGGCGCCAGCTACGAGCTGAAGAACGGCATGAAGCTCGAGACGGGCTTCAGCTACGCCAAGGGCCACTTCAACGTGCCCGCCAACACCGACTGCAACCTCAACTGCACCGATTTCTTCAACGTGATCTACAACCCGTACGCGGGGCTAGACGTCTCCGGCACGCTGGTGCTGCGCTATTTCGGCCTCAAGATCACGCAACCCTTCTGACGTCCTTCGACCCAAGCCCCATGACCACCCTGATCCGCACTTTCACGCAAGCCGCCGTCGCGGCCGCCCTGGCCGCGGCGTTCGCCGCCCACGCCCAGACCACGGCCGCGGCGCCCGCCTCCGCCCCCCTGCCCGCACCCGACGCGGACAAGCAGAAGGTCATCGACCGCATCCTCGTCGTGTTCCATCCGGAAAACGGCGTGCTGCAGGCCGTGCAGCGCCCGGCAATCAACGCGATGGAGCAGTCCAACATCGCGCTGCAGACGGCGCACGTGCCGCAGGAACGCAAGGAAAAGACGCTCAAGGACATCAGCACCGACGTCCAGAAGTACATCGACACCACGACGCCGATCGCGGTGGCCAGCGCCAAGAAGTACACCAACCCGGCGGTCGGCCCGATCCTCGCGCAGAACTTCACGCTCGACGAGCTCAAGCAGATCGAGGCGATGCTGGAATCGCCGCTGAAGGCCAAGTTCGAGAAGCTGCTGCCGCAGATGGAGAACGCGGTCGGCCAGAAGGTGCAGGTCGACATCTCGCCCCAGGTCAATCAGAACATCAAGACGATGACCGAGGCCGTCGGCACCAAGCTGCGGATCGCCGCCACGGTGCAGTGACCATGGCCGGCGCTCGTTCGCTCGCCGCGCTCGCGACGCTGTTCGCGCTCGTCGCCTGCGGCGGCGGTGGAGGCGGCAGCACGCCGGCCCCGCCGCCGAGCTCGTCGTCGAACGCGGTGCTGAGCGTGTCGCTGTCGGGCGGCGCCAGCGTCGGCATCGATCACCTGTGGGTCACCGTGACCGGCATCGCGATGCATGCCGACGCGACGCGCGTGTTCGGCGACGGCGATGCCGGCTGGGTCGTGCAGGAGCTGGCGGCGCCGATCACGCTGGACCTGGCCGACCCGTCGGTGTCGGACGGCGGCACCGTGTCGCTGCTCAAGCAGAGCGTCAGCGCGCTCGGCACGTTCGCGCAGCTGCGGCTGCTGGTCGCGTCGTCGGATCCGGCCATCCCGCTCGTGTCGTCCGCCTCGGCCAAGGGGCTGCAGTTCAACGACCAGGTGCAGTACACCGACTCGAGCGGCGTGCACGTCGTGCCGCTGGAGATTCCCGAAGTCCAGGCCGGGCTGCGGTTGCTGACGCCGTTCAACCTCAGCGCCGACACGACCACGCCGCTGGCCATCGAGTGGAACGCGAATTCGCTCGTGCGGCGCGCGTCCGTCGGCGGCGCAGATCGCTTCACGCTGCGCAACGAGCTGCAGCTGTACAACCAGCAGCTGCTGACCGCGCTCGGCGACGGCAACCTCGAGATCGACGGCAGCATCTTCGACTCGATCTCCGGCCAGCTGGACACCACGAACTTCTGCACCGGCGCGAGCCAAGTCGGCTGCATCCACGACGTCGTGGCCAGCGCCACCAGCCTGTCGTCCGACAGCCGCTTCCACGCGGAAGTGCGCAGCGTCGACGTGAGCGCGTCCGGCACCTTCCTGCTCTATCCGCTGCCCAGCCAGTCGCTGTACGACGTGGTGATCCACGGCGGCAACATGCAGACGATCGTCGTGCACAACGTGTTCGTCGACCCGACCGGCCTGCTCAAGCCCGCGCCGACGGCCCTCAGCAGCGCCGCCACGCCCATCGTGCCGGTGCTCGACACCAGCGAACGCGCCGTCAGCGTCGCCAACGCGCTGTCGCCCGCGGGCAGCCGCGTGTTCTTCGGCCAGACCGTCGCCGGCAGCGGCGGCAGCGACGCCGACGTGCCCTACGCGATCGTGACCGCCGCGGCGGATCCGGCCACGGGCCTCCCGCTGGAGTCGGTCGCGCTGCCCGGCGGCCCGCTGCAATACGCGAGCTTCGACACCGCCACGGACGGCAACGGCGTGCCGCCCGCGTTCGCCACCGTCACGCCCACCGAAGGCCTCGGCGCGTGGACGGTGTGGTCGCAGGGAACGCTGGCGACGAGCACCGGCGCGACGAGCCCGCTGGCGGCCGGCGCCACGACGGCGACGGTGCTCGACCCGGTGGCCCGGACGGCCTTCGCGGCAGGCACGCTGACCGTCGCCGTGTCGGGCACGACCGGCAACGGCGCGGACCATGCCGAGCTGATCGTCTCCAACGACGGCGGCACCGTGGCCGTGGTCGACGTGTCGGCGCAGATCGCGGCGCACGGCGGCTCGACCACGATCAGCGTGCCCAGCGGCACGTCGGCGGACGCGCCCGGCGCGGCGGTCTACGGCGTCGCGTTGCGCTCGTGGGTGGCGGCGTCGGAGACGTCGACGACGCGCTGGGTGCGCACGAGCGCGCCGATCGACCTGTCGTCGGCGACGAGCGCGAACGTCAGCCTGGCGCTGCCCTGAACGGAGCCGCGCGGGCCCGGCTCAGCCGTGCTTGTTCGTGAGGGCGACGAGGTTCGCCAGCGCCGGCAGCCCGAACAGCGGCAGCGCCATGATCGGCAGCGTCACGGCGTTGGCGATCGGCGCCAGCGTCTTGTCCAGCGCGGTCAGGTTCTCAGCGAGCTTGACGGTGGCCTGCACGCCGTTGGCCGTGGCCTGCAGGCGCTGCTGCGCCAGCATCTGGTCGAGGGTCTGCACGCCGTCGCCGCTGAGCGCTCCGAGTGCCGCCAGCGCATCGGCGGCGGACGCGTTCGTGCCGCTCTGCTCCTGCGACGTGAGCGCGCCGAGCGCGGCCAGCGTCGGGTCGTTGAGGCCGCGGCCGTAGACCGACGACATCTCCGAGTCGCTCAGCGCGTGCAGCTCGTTCGAGCCGGCGAACGCGCCGGACGACAACAGTGCCAGTACGGCGGCCAGCGCGAGGCCGAAGGGGATGCTGCTCAACTTCATTCGCGACTCCTATCCGGGTTCGGCTGCAGCCCGCGAGGCGGCCGGTGCAGCGCTTGCTGTCTCTTCGACAGCGCGGCAGGACGGATGAGCGGCGCTCGGGGCCGACTCCGAGAACTAGTTCACGACTCCAAGCCGAGCAACGCGAAGCTGACCAGCCAGTGCGTCGCCACGAAATCGCCGCCGGTGACGTGCGGCCACGCGGCCTGCCAGTGCGCCTGGGCGGCGCGCGCGAAGCGTTCGCGCACGGCCTGCGGCACGCCGCCCGCGCCCGCGAGCACGCGCAGGCACCAGGCGCGCGAGAGGTTCAGGCCGTCGAGGTGCACCAGGTGGCCGTCGGTGCGATCGGCGACGACGGCCGGCGTGTCCCAGCGCGCGAGCGCCGTGTCGTCCGGCGCGAAGCGCGTCCACCACGACGCGAACCGCGCGCCCAGCACGCGCTGCATCAGCACGGCCGCGCACAGGCCCGGCGACAGGAAATCGGCGCCGCTGGGCTCATACGCCGCCGGGTATGCGGCGTCGGCGCCGAACCAGGCGATCGCGGCGTCGTCGATCGCCTGGCGCAGCGCGTCGCCTGCGACGACCTCGGCATAGTCGCGCGCCAGCAGCAGCGCGAACGCCGAGTTCGCATGCGTGCCGGCGCGCGCCGGGTAGGCGCTCAATTGCAAGAAGGCCGCGAGGCGGTGCGCGATGTCGTCGGCCAGCGGACGCAGGGCCGCAGCCCAGGCGGCCGTCGCGGCGTCCTTGTCCGACTGGATCTGAAGTTCGGACTGCAGCTTCAGCACCCACGCCCAGCCGTACGGCCGCTCGAAGCTGCCGCGGCCGGGCGTGCGCAGGTAGTCGAGTTCGCACGCGACCAGCTCGGGCCGCAAGCGCGCGTCGAAGCGTTCCGCGATCGCTGCGGCGGCTGCGAGTCCGGGGACGAGCGCGCGCAGGCGCAGCAGCGACCAGTGCATGTGCACGCTGGAATGCCAGTCGAAGCAGCCGTCGAACACGGGATGCATCTGCTGCGGCAGCGCGTGGTCGGTCGCGTCGAGGATCAGGTGATCGAGCTTGTGCGGGAAGCGCTGCGACAGCACGGCCAGCGCGCAGTCGGCGAGCGCATCGGCGTGCGAGCGGATGTCGCGGTCGGCGGTGCCCGGAGTCATGCGAGGATTTTGCGGCATCGCGCGAACCGCTGGCGTCTTCAGCCCCCGCTCGGGCCGCCCCCCGAGTTCATCCTGGGGATGGCGACGTCCGGGTGCCGGTGATTTGATGCGCCTCAGCCAGCCGGGCTCCCGTCCCGCCCGCAAAGGATCGCCATGTCGACGCCGTACCTCGCCGAGATTCGCATGACCAGCTTCACGTTCCCGCCCAGGGGCTGGGCGCTGTGCAACGGACAGCTGCTGCCGATCAACCAGAACCAGGCGCTGTTCGCGCTGCTGGGCACCCAATACGGCGGCGACGGCATCCAGACCTTCGCGTTGCCCAACCTGCAGGGCCGCGTGCCGATGCACTTCTCCGGCGAGCACGCGCAAGGCGTGCCCGGCGGCGAGGAGAGCCACACGCTGACGGCCGCCGAGATGCCCGGGCACGTCCACGCGCTGCGCGCCTCGATCAAGGCCGGGGCGTCCTCGTCGCCCAACGGCGGGGTGCTGGCCGCGCTCGGACGCGGCGCCACGCCGGCCTACGCCGGAGCCACCAACCTGGTGCCGCTGAACCCGCAGGCCGTCACCGCGAGCGGCGGCAGCCAGCCGCACGAGAACCGGCCGCCCTACCTCACGGTGAATTTCGTCATCGCGCTGGAAGGCATCTTCCCGTCCCGCAACTAGCGAGGTCCCATGTCCGCACCTTTTGTTGGAGAAATCCGCCTGTTCGCGGGCAACTTCCCGCCGGACGGCTGGCAGTTCTGCGACGGCCAATTGATGGCGATCTCGCAGAGCGAAGTGCTGTTCAACCTGATCGGCACCACCTACGGCGGCGACGGCCAGATCACGTTCGCGCTGCCCGACATGCGCGGGCGCGTGCCCGTGCACCAGGGCGGCAGCGGCGGGTCGAACTATGTGGTGGGCCAGGCCGGCGGCGTCGAGAACGTCACGCTCACGCCGGGCCAGATGCCGCAGCACACCCACGCGATGTCGGCCAGCACGTCGGCCGCGTCGGCGGCGCACGGGCCGTCGGAAGTTCTGGGCAGCTCGGCCACGATGAGCCTGTACGGCAGCGGCACGCCCACCATGGCCATGGATCCGAACGCGATCGCGCAGGTCGGCGGCGGGCAGCCGCACGCCAACGTGCCGCCGTTCGTCGCGCTGAGCTACATCATCTCGCTGTTCGGCATCTATCCCTCGCAAAATTGAAGGAATCCGACCATGGCTGACCAATTCGTGGGCGAGATCCGCATGTTCGCCGGCAACTTCGAGCCGGCCGGCTGGGCGTTCTGCAACGGGCAGATACTGCCGATCTCGCAGAACACCGCCCTGTTCTCGCTCCTGGGCACCAACTACGGCGGCAACGGAACCAGCAACTTTGCCTTGCCGAACCTGCAAGGCGCGTTTCCGATGCATGCCGGCGCCAGCGCCGGCCCGGGCCTGACGCAGCGCCTCGTCGGCGAGACCGGCGGCAGCGAGACGGTGACGCTCACCGCCGCGCAGTTGCCGGCGCACGGCCACGGCATGGAGGCGGCCAACGGCGCGTCCACCGGCACGCCCGGCGCCACGGTCAGCCTGGCGCCGACGTCCAACGGCACCGCGCTGTACCGCGCGCCGGACGGCACCTACCTCAACACCGCGCCTGCCGACCTGGCTTCGAGCGGCGGCGGCGGCGCGCACAACAACCTGCCGCCCTACCTGCCCCTGACGTTCATCATCGCCCTGCAGGGCATCTTTCCGCCGCGCTCGTGAGCGTCCCCCGCGCCATGGCCGCCGACGATCCGATCACGCTGCGCGACGCGTCGCCGTCGGACCGGCCGTTCCTGCTCGCGCTGTACACCAGCACGCGTGCCGAGGAGTTCGCGCACCTGGGCTGGCCGGTGGAGATGGAACGCGCGTTCATGCAGGTGCAGTTCGAGGCGCAGCGCGGCGACTACGAACGGCGCCATCCGACCGCGAAGTGCCAGATCGTCGAACTGCGGCGCTGCCCCATCGGCCGCCTGTGGGTCGCCGCGGACGCGCGCAGCCTGACGGTGCTGGACATCTCGCTGCTTGCCGAACTGCGCGGCCAGGGCATCGGCACCGCCTGCCTGCGCTGGGTGCAGCAGCGCGCCGCCAGGGCCGGGTTGGATGTCGAGCTGCAGGTCGTCGTCGGCAATCCCGCGCAACGGCTGTACGAACGCCTGGGCTTTCGCAACGTCGGCGAGGCCGGCGTGCGCCAGGCCATGGCCTGGACGCCGGCGTCGTCCGCGGTCCACGGCGCCCACTCTTTCGAGGAGATGCATCATGAACAAGCGTGAATTCGTGGCCGGCGGCATGGCGGCGGTCGTGGCGGCGCCGACGCTGGCGCAAGCCTCCGACGCCGCCGGCCCGCGCGCGCCGCTGCGCGGCCTGCTGACGCGCACCACGCGCCGGCCCGACCTCGCCGAGCGCGCCAGCGCCGACACGTTCGAGGCCTACGTCGGCGAACGCTTCGCGGTGATCGGCGGCGCCGGCGCGGGCACGTCGCTGGTCGTCGCGGCCGTGGACCGCGTCGCGCGCTGCCCGGCCACTGAGCAGTTCAACGTGAGGTTCGCGCCCGTCGACGCAGCGGCCGGCCTCGCGGCCACCGACGGCGTGCGCCTGCTGGAGCACGGCACCGGCCAGCGCATCGCGCTGCACCTCGCGCACGACCAGGACGGCTACACGGCGCGCTTCAACCTGCTGGTGTGAGCGTCAGCCCGCGCGGCTCGGGCGGTTCCACCAGATCGCCGCGCACAGCGCGACGCCCGCGCCGTAGAGCAGCCACGTCGGCTCCGTGACGTACGAATAAAGCATCAGCGCCAGTCCCAGCCAGCGGATGCGCGGCACCTTCATGACCTTGCCGTAGCGCCAGGCGGCGTAGCCGAGCAGGCTGAACAGGACGCAGCCGAAGATCCATGCCGGGCTCGGCAGGGTCAGGCCCATGTCCTGGGCCAGTTGGAGGGTGTCGCTGAAATTCATGGGGATGCGTGCGGCGTGAGGCCGCAGTATGCCCAGGCGATGTGAAGGGTTCGTGCGCGGCCGGTGTCCTGCCCGCGCGCCCGCCGCGCGGCACGCGGGCCGGGGGCATCCAATAGGCCTTTTGCGCGAAGGCCTTCTCGAAGGCTTGCTGCAGCGCAATAGCCGCGGCATTATAGTTAGCAAGCTAACTAATTTCACAGCAGCCATGACCCAGCCCGCCGCCACCAGCCGCCAGCAGAACCGCATGGCCTTCGGCGCCACGCTGCAGGTGATGTCGCGCGCCTACAAGGCCGCGGCGGACAAGGCCGTCGGGCACATCGGGCTGTCGCAGGCGATGGCCTGGCCGCTGGTGATGATCGGGCGCCTGGGCAACGGCATCCGTCCCGGCGCGCTGGCCGACGTGCTGGCGATCGAAGGCGCGTCGCTGGTGCGCCAGCTGGATCAACTGGCCGAGGCCGGGCTCGTCGAACGCCGCGAGGACACCATCGACCGCCGCGCCAAGACGCTGCACCTCACGCCCGCGGGCAGCCGCGCGCGCGCGAAGATCGAGGCGTCGCTCGATGCGATGCGCGCCGAGATGTTCGACGGCATCCCCGACGCCGACCTCGACGCCTGCCTGCGCGTGTTCGCGGCGCTCGACGTGCGCCTGGGCCATCCGGCGCGTCCGCTGCTCGGCCTCGCCGCGGGCGTCAAATGAAGCTGCCGTCGCCAGCCCCGCTCTTGCCACGGTTCTCGGGCGCGGAACTCATGTTCTCGGCCAAGAGCTTCGCCGCCGCGATGCTGGCGATGTACATCGCCAACCGCGCCGGGCTGCCGCGGCCGTTCTGGGCGATGCTCACGAGCTACGTGGTGGCCGCGCCGATGGCCGGCAACGTGCGCTCCAAGGCGCTGTACCGCTTCTGCGGCACGCTGCTGGGCTGCACGGCCACCGTGCTGATCGTCCCGGCGCTGGCCAACGCGCCCGAGCTGCTCACGCTGGCGCTGGCGCTGTGGGTCGGCACCTGCCTGTACCTGTCGCTGCAGGATCGCACCGCGCGCTCCTACGTGTTCATGCTGGCCGGCTACACGGCAGCGCTGATCGGCTTCCCGTCGGTCGAGACGCCGCTGAACCTGTTCGACAACGCCGTCGCGCGCGTCGAGGAGATCGGCCTGGGCATCCTGTGCGCGACGCTGGTGCACAGCCTGGTGTTCCCCGTCGGCATGGGCCCGACGCTGCTGGCCGTGCTCGATCGCGGACTGGGCGACGCGCGCCAGTGGTTCGCCGACGTCTTGCGCCGCCGGGGAAACGACGACAACCCCTCCGCCGCGCCGCTGGACATCGATCGCCAGCGCCTGGCCGGCGACATCACCCAGCTGCGGCTGCTGTCCACCCACGTGCCGTTCGACACCAGCCACCTGCGCTGGACCGCGGGCGCCATCGGCGCGATGCAGGACGCGCTGGCCGCGCTGACGCCGGCGCTGTCGGCCGTCGAGGATCGCCTGCAGGCACTGGCCGAGGCCGAGGGCGAACTCGCGCCCGACGTCACCGCCCTGCTCGCCCGGACCGCGTCGTGGCTGCACGCCGAGACCGCCCCCGCGGCGACCGATCGCGACGCCGCGATGCGCGAGCTGCTCGCCTCGCTGCGCGAACTCGGCGCCGACGCGCAGGCGGGCACGCCGTGGACACGCGCGCTGCGCATCGGCCTCGCGGTGCGGCTCGAGGAACTCGTGCGCGGCTGGCGCCATTGCGAGACGCTGCGGCGCGAGATCGACAGCGGCCTGGCCGGCGCCGCGCCGCGCCGCATCGCCTCGGTCGACAACCGCGAGCTGCACAAGGACACCGGCCTCGCGCTGCTGTCGTCGTTCGCCGCGGTGCTGGCGATCTGCCTGTGCAGCGCGTTCTGGATCGCGACGGCGTGGCCGTCGGGCTCGGCCGCCGCGATGATGGCCGCGGTGTTCTGCAGCTTCTTCGCGACGATGGACGACCCCGTCCCCGCGATCAACAACTTCATGAGGTTCACGCTGTGGTCCGCGCCGGTGTCGGCCGTCTACGTGCTGGTGCTGCTGCCGCTGGTGCACGACTTCGGGATGTTCGCGCTGACCTGCGCGCCGACCTTCCTGCTGCTCGGCATCTACTGCGCACGCCCGGCGACGGCGCCTTCGGCGATGGCGATGATCTTCGGCGTCGCCGGCACGCTCTCGATGCACGACACCAGCGCCAACGTCGACCTGCCCGCGTTCGTCAACTCGACGCTCGCGCAGGTGCTGGGCATCTTCGCCGCCGCGCTGGTGACGAAGCTGGTGCGCACGGTCGGCGCCGACTGGAGCGCGCGACGCATCCGCCGCGCCACCTGGAACGAGCTCGGCGACATGGCAGCCGCGCCGCGCGGCGCGAGCGTCGACGACGCCTACGCCGTGCGCATGGTCGACCGCATCGCGCTGCTCGCGCCGCGCGTCGCGCAGGCCGATCCCGCGGTGCGCAACGAGACCGTCGAAGGCGCGCTGCGCGACCTGCGCTCGGGGCTGGACATCGTCGCCCTGCAGCGCGCGCGCGCCAGCCTGCCGGCCATGGGCATCGGCGCGGCGATGCAAGGCGTCGCGCGCCTGTTCCGGCGCCGCGGCGCAGGCGACGACGGCCAGGCGCCGCAGGCCTTGCTGGGCGAGCTTGACGGCGCGCTCGCCGGCGCGCTGGCGAACGCGTGCGAAGGCAGCGGCGACGACATCCGCGCCGCCGTCACCGCCCTCGTCGGCCTGCGCCGCTCGCTGTTCCCCGCCGCACCCGCGGCGCTGTCCACCGGAGTCCCCGCATGATCGGCGAAGCCAGTTTCTACGGCCTGTACCTGCCCTGGCTGGTGCTGCTGTGCGGCCTCACGCTGGGCGTGCAATGGGTCGTGCACCGCGCGCTCGGCGCCATCGGCTTCTATCGCTGGGTGTGGCACCCGGCGCTGTTCGACACTGCGCTGTACGTGCTGCTGCTGTACGTCGTCAGCCGCGCCGCCTCCCTGTTGCAATCGCATTGAGTTCCACCATGTCCTCCGATCTTTTCGCCCCCGGCCGCTGGCCCCTGCGCCTCGCGCGCCCGCTCGTCACCCTCGCCGTGGTCGCGGCCGCCGCGGGGGCCGGGCTGCGGCTGTGGGATCACTACGAGCTCGAGCCGTGGACGCGCGACGGCCGCGTGCGCGCCAACGTCGTGCAGATCGCGCCGGACGTCTCCGGCCTCGTCACCGCGGTGCCGGTGCAGGACAACCAGCCCGTCGCCGCGGGCGCGCTACTGTTCGAGGTCGACCGCGCACGCTACACGCTGGCGCTGCGCCAGGCGGAGTCGACGGTGGTCGCGGCCAAGGTCGCGCTGACGCAGGCGCAGCGCGAGAACGCGCGCAACATCGATCTCGGCAACCTCATCTCGCAAGAGCTGCGCGAGCAGACGGGCACGCGCGTCGAGGCCGCGCAGGCCAACGTGGCGCAGGCGATGGTGGCGCTCGACGCCGCGCGGCTGAACCTCGAGCGCGCGCAGGTGCGCGCGCCGACCGCGGGCCTCGTCACCAACCTCGACATGCGCACCGGCAGCTACGCGCAGGCCGGCCGCGCGGCGCTGGCGCTGGTCGACGCGACGTCGTTCTACGTCGAAGGCTATTTCGAGGAGACCAAGCTGCCGCGCATCCACGTGGGCGACCGCGTGCGCGTCACGCCGATGGGCGGCGCGCCGCTGGACGGCACCGTCGAGAGCATCGCCGCCGGCATCGCCGACCGCGACCGCAGCACCGGCGCCAACCTGCTGCCCAGCGTGAACCCGACGTTCAACTGGGTGCGGCTCGCGCAGCGCATCCCGGTGCGCGTGAAGCTCGATCCGCTGGCCGACGGCACGCGCCTGATCGCCGGCGAGACGGTGACGGTGCAGGTCGTCGGCGACCCGGCCGCGAAGGTCGCTCAAGGTCCGGCCCGCGCGACGTCGGCCGCGCGGAGCTGATCATGCAGGGACTCCGCTTCGCCGCCGTCGCACTCGCGGTCTCGCTCGCGGGCTGCGCGATCAGGCCCGTCGGGCCCGACTACAGCGTGCCTGCCGCGGCGATCGCCAACAAGCCCGGCGCCGCCGCGCCGTTCGCGCTGGCGCCGGCCTCCGCGGCGTCCGGCGCGGCGCCGTTCGCCGACGCGCCGCTGCCGCCGCACTGGTGGCGGCTGTACCAGGATCCGAAGCTGGACGCGTTGATCGAGAAGGCGCTGGCGCGCAACGCCGACCTGAGGATGGCACTGGCCAACCTCGAGAAGGCCGAGGCCGCCGACGATGCCGTCGAAGGCCGCCGGAATCCGACGATCTCCGCCGACTTCGGTCCCGGCTTCGGACATGCCTCGGGCGTGACCTATCTCGCGCCGAACTACGTGCCGCCCAGCGGCTGGCAGTACGAAGCCGGCGCATCCCTGTCGTACGACCTCGACCTGTTCGGCCGCCTGCAGCGCGCCATCGAGGCGTCGAAGGACGACACCCAGGCCGCGCAGGCCGCGCTCGATCTCGTGCGCATCAACGTCGCCGCCGGTACCGCGCGCGCCTACGCGGACGCTTGCTCGAGCGGGCTGCGCATCGCGAGCGCGGCGCATTCGACCGACCTGCAACAGCAGGCGCTGGACATCTCGATCCGTCTGCAACAGGCCGGCCGCGTGGGCATCACCGACGCCGCGCGCGCCCGCAGCCAGCTGCAGGTTCTGAAGGCCGCGATCCCGCCGCTGCAGGCGCGCCGCCAGGCCGCGCTGTACCGCCTCGCGACGCTCACCGGCGAGCTGCCGCAGGACTTCGACCGCGACGTCGCGAGCTGCGCCGCGCCGCCGCGCGTGGCCGGCACGATTCCCGTCGGCGACGGCGCCGCGCTGCTGCGGCGCCGGCCCGACATCCGCCAGGCCGAACGCCAGCTGGCCGCGGCCACCGCCACCATCGGCGTCGCGACCGCCGACCTCTACCCGCGCATCTCGCTGGGCCTGCAACTGGGCTCCGCCAGCCTGGGCAACGACTTCCTGGGCAAGGACAGCTTCAGCTACAACGTCGGCCCGCTGATCTTGTGGACGATCCCCAACACCGGCATCGTGCGCGCGCACATCGCGCAGGCCAACGCCGGCGCCGCGGGCGCGCTCGCCAAGTTCGACGGCACCGTGCTGACCGCGCTGCGCGAGACGCAGACCGCGCTCGACGCCTACGCCCGCGAGCTGGATCGCCACGCCGCGCTGCAGGCGGCGCGCGACGACAGCGCCACCGTCGCCGCCCAGGCGCGCCGGCTGTACCAGAGCGGCCGCACCGGCTATCTCGATGCGCTCGACGCCGAGCGCGGCCTGGCCACCAGCGAGGCGACGCTCGCGGCCTCCGATGCCGCGCTGGCCGACGACCAGGTCACGCTGTTCCTGGCGCTCGGCGGCGGATGGGAGCCCGAGCCGGCGCGGACGGCCAAGGCCGACTGATCGAGGCACCCGGTTTGCCCTGGATGAGCGCGCCGCCCCCGACGCGCCACAGGAACGAACCATGCCGCTCGACCTCGAGAACCCCAGCGCCCACGACCCCGCCCTCTCCCGCGACCACACGGCCGGGGTGAAGCGCGAGACCCTCAGCCCGTCCGAACGCGCGCTCGCGCCCGAGGGCGACGCGCCGATGCAGAGCGCCAACGCGACCGCCGACGACGGCACCTACGTCGGCCAGGCCGGCGGCTACATGGGCGGCCCGCTGCCCGCCGTCGAAGGCGGCACCGCCCAGGTCGACGAGGCCAACCTGCGCGGGGACGGCGCGTACGGCTTTCCGAGCGGCCCCGGCATCGGCGTGCCCGGCGGCGAACACCAGCCCGCGGCGCAGAAGCCCGACGTGACCGCCAATCCGTACCCGGAGCGCTGAACGGCGCCGGAAAAGAAAACGGCCCGGAGGTGAGTCCGGGCCGTGAAGCCGGCAGCCAGGGAGGAAAGAGGAAGGTTGCGCTGCCGGGACATACCCCATCGAAAAGGTATCGGTCGAGTAGAGCGCAGGCGCGTGTCCACCGTTTGGCCGCTTTGCATCAATCCGGACAAATGGAATTCGGTCACGCGGCCATCGCGCGCACGCAACGCGGTCGCGCCATCCTCGACACGCTTTGACAGCCGGATACAGGGCGTCCCGAAATCGCACCATACTGCGCGCTGGTGCCCGACAGCGGCATGGGAGCAAGGCAGGCGATGGCGCAGGGGAAATGGATGCGGCGATCGGCCATGGCGGTCGTCGCCTTGGCGGCGTTGTGGGGGGTCACGTGGCTGGCGGTGCCGCCGCTGGTGCGCTGGCTGGCGCCGGCGCGGGTGTCGGCGGCGCTGGGCCGCGACGTCACGCTGGGCGCGGTGGACTTCCACCCGTGGGCGCTCGAGATCGTGCTGCACGACGTCGCCATCGGGCCCGCGCGCGGCGCGTCCGCCGCGACGCCGCTGCTGCGCATCGCGCGCGTGCGCGCCAACGTCGCGCTGTCGTCGATCGTCCGGCACGCGCCGGTGATCGAGGCGATCGACCTCGACCAGGCCCGCATCGCGCTGGCGCGCACGGCGCCCGGCCACTACGACATCGACGACCTGCTCCGGCGCTTCGCGCCCAGGCCCGACGCCAGGCCGTCGGAGCCGGCCCGCTTCGCGCTGTACAACCTGCGGGTGCACGACCTCGGCTTGCGCTTCGACGACCAGCCTACCGGCCGCGTGCACGTGGTCGACCGCTTCGAGCTCTCGCTGCCCTTCCTGTCGAACCTGCCCGCCAACGTCGACGTCACCGTGCAGCCGCACCTGGCCTTCCGCCTCAACGGCGCGGCCTTCGACAGCGCCGCGCAGGCCACGCCGTTCGCGGCCACCGACCACGCGAGGCTCAAGCTGACGCTGGCCGACCTCGACGTGCGCCCCTACCTCGGCTACCTGCCCGAGTCGCTGCCGGTGCGCCTGGCCGGCGGCGCGCTGTCGGCCGACATCGCGCTCGACTTCACGCAGCCCGCCAAGGGTTCGCCCAGCATGGCGCTCAAGGGCTGGGTGTCGGCCCGCGACCTCGCGGTGAACAATGCCGCCGGCCTGCCGCTGCTCGCTTGGAAGAACGCGCGCGTGGGACTCGCCGACGTGCAGCCGTTCGCCCACAGGCTGGCGTTCGACAGCGTGCGCCTGGACGGCGTCGAGTGGCACCTCGATCGCGACGCCGGCGGGGCGATCGATCCGCTGCGGGCGGGCGTCCAGGCGACGGCGCATGCGCCGACGGCGGCGGCGTCCGCGCCGAGCGCGCCCGCGGCCGCGGCGGCGGCGCCATGGGACGTGCGCGTCGCCGCGATCGCCATCGCCGACAGCCGCATCGTCTGGAACGACGCGTCGACCCGGCCCGCGGCGGCGCTGGTGTTCGACGGCCTGAGGCTGGACGCGCAGACCGTGCAATGGCCGGCGACGAGGCCGGCGGCGTTCACGTTGGCGGCCAACGTCGCCACGCCCGCGGCGCCGGCCGCATCGGCATCCGCGCGCCTCGCGCTCGAAGGCCACGCCAGCCAGCAGGACGCCGAAGTCGCGATCACGCTGTCCGAGCTCTCGCTGCAGGCGCTCGCGCCCTACGTCGCGCAGCGCGTGATCCCGAGCGTCGACGGCCGACTTGCGGCGAAGGCATCGCTGACGTGGTCCGGCAAGCCCGACGCGCCCGCGCTGAAGATCGCGATCGCCGATGCCACGCTGGATGCGCTGCGCGTGCAAGCGCCCGGCGCCGCGCCGGCCGCGAGCTGGGACAGACTGGCGTTGCGCGACCTGCAGCTCGACCTCCTCGCCCGCACCGTCGCCATCGGCGGCGTCAAGCTGGCGCGTCCCGGCGTGCAGGTGACGCGCGACGCGGCCGGCCGGTTCGACGCGGCACGCTGGCTGCGCGCAAGCGCTCCGTCGCCGGCCTCTTCGGCGGCGTCCGCGCCCTCAGCCCCGTGGCACGTGCAGGTGCGCAGCGCGACGCTGGACGACGGCCTGCTGCAGTTCGCGGACGCGTCGCTGCATCCCGGGCAGCACCTGGCGCCGCTGCGCGCCGAGCTGCGCCAGCTGCAGCTGGACGTGCGCGACTTCGAGTGGTTCGGCGACCACGCCACGCCGCCGGCCAAGGTGACGCTGGGCGCGCGCATCGGCCGGCCCGCGCTGGCCGGCAGCAAGGCGCCGCACGGCGGCGAGCTGGCCTGGAAGGGCACGCTGGGCGCGAGCCCGCCGGCGGCCAGCGGCAACCTGCGCCTCGTGCGCTTCCCGGTCGCGCTGGTCATGCCCTGGGTGGCCGACAAGCTGCCCGTGAGCCTGCTGCGCGCCGAGGCCGGCTACACCGGCCATGTCGACCTGAAGTCGACTTCGGCCGGGCTGTCGCTATCGACCACGGGCGACGCGCTGCTGGGCGACGTGCACCTGACGACGCTGGCCGCCGCGGCGCCGGCGACCGCGGCCTCCGCCGCCGGGCCCGACGAGCTGCTCGGGTGGCAGTCGCTGTCGCTCAAGGGCGTGAAGTTCGCGCTGGCGCCCGGCGCGACGCCGCGGCTGGGCGTCGGCCAGGTCGAACTCGACGACCTGTTCGCGCGCGTGCTCGTCACCGAGCAGGGCCGGCTCAACCTGCAGGACATCGGCGGCAATGCCGTGGCACCCGCGGGCGCGGCGAGCGACGCCGCGGCGTCGGCATCCGCGCCGGCGGCCGCAGCTTCCGAACCGGCGACTGCAGCGGCGACGCCCCTGCCCGTCGTCGTCGACATCGGCGGCATCAAGCTGGTCAACGGCCGCGTCGACTACACCGACCACTTCGTGCGGCCCAACTACAGCGCGTCGCTGACGGAGCTGAACGGCTCGCTTGGCGCGTTCAGCTCGACGTCGCGCGACATGGCGGCGCTGCAGCTGCACGGCCGCGCGGCGGGCACCGCGATCCTCGACATCTCCGGCCAGGTCAACCCGCTGGCGCGCCCGCTCGCGCTCGACGTGCAGGCCAAGGCCACCGACCTCGAGCTCGCGCCGCTGTCGCCCTACGCCGGCAAGTACGCCGGCTATGCGATCGAGCGCGGCAAGCTGAGCATGGACGTGGCCTACCGGATCGCCGCCGACGGCCAGCTCGAGGCCAGCAACCGGGTCGTCCTGAACCAGCTGACCTTCGGCAACGCGATCGCCTCGACGACCGCCACCAAGCTGCCGGTGCGGCTGGCGATCGCGTTGCTGAAGGATCGCAACGGCGTGATCGACATCAACCTGCCGATCAGCGGCAGCGTCAACGATCCGCAGTTCAGCGTCGGCGGCATCGTCGTCAAGCTGATCGTCAACCTGCTGGTGAAGGCGGTGTCGTCGCCGTTCTCGCTGCTGACGGGCGGCGGCGGCCAAGGCCCCGACATGAGCGCGATCGAGTTCCGGCCCGGCACCGCGATCGTCACCGACGCCAGCGCCGCCTCGCTGGCCAGGGTCGCCGCCGCGCTGGCCGACCGTCCCGCGCTGCAGATGACCATCACCGGCAGCGCCGACCCGCAGGCCGAACGTGCCGACCTGCAGCGCGAGACCGTCGAGGCGCAGCTGCGCACGATGGCGCGCGACGACGCGCTGCGCACCGGGGCGCCCGCCGCCGTCCCCACCGACGCCGCGGCACCGCTGCCGCCCGCGACGCGATCGGCGCTGCTCAGGAAGCTCTACCAGCAGACCCGGCTGCCCGACAAGCCGCGCAACCTCCTGGGCATGGCCAAGGACATCGCCGACGCCGACATGGAGGCGCTGCTCGCGAAGAACGTGGCCGTCAACGACGAGGCGATGCGCCAGCAGGCGCTGGCGCGCGCGATCGCCGTGCGCGACGCGCTCGTCGCCAAGGGCATCTCCAGCGACCGGCTGTTCCTCGCGGCGCCGAGCCTGCACGCCGCGGGCACCGACGCGTGGACACCGCGCGCGACGCTCGCGCTCGCGCTGCCCTGATCCACGATGACGGCCGCGACGCTCTACGACCTGGTCCGGGTGCTGCACATCGGCGCCGACATCGTGTTCGTCGGCGGCCTGCTCGCGGGCGCACTGGTGCTGGCGGCGCTCAGCGTCCAGTCCGCGCCGGACATGCTCGAGGAACGCCGCCTGATCGCCGGCATGCGCCGCTTCAATCGCGCCGTCACCGGACCGGCGCTCGCGATCCTGTGGGCCTGC
>Ga0302314_10002120_pt1 | contig 37060 bp, 32 predicted proteins | sample III_Palsa_N2_3_FD_200533 | JGI IMG/M metagenome (GOLD analysis project Ga0302314, IMG submission 200533) | Peat permafrost microbial communities from Stordalen Mire near Abisko, Sweden - III_Palsa_N2_3 | ecosystem: Environmental > Terrestrial > Soil > Palsa > Peat permafrost | place: Sweden...
GCGATCGCATCAAACAGGCCGGACATATGGACGCAAACGAGCGATCAAAATACCAAAAAATTCCTTGCGAGTCGGGGGCCGTCCACATACGGATCCCGTTCGACGGTCGTGTAATCGCTCCATAAGACATCGCTACCCCCCACCGACGCGCGCCGCCCTCAGGCCAGCGCCTCTTCCACGTCCAGCGCGTAGCCGGCGGCGCGGACGGTGCGGATGATGTCGGCATCGGCCTCGCTGTTCAGCGCCTTCCTGAGGCGGCGGATATGCACGTCGACAGTGCGCGGCTCGACATAGATGTCGGGTCCCCACACCGCGTTCAGCAGTTCCTCGCGCGAGAAGACGCAGCCCGGATGCTGCAGCAGGAACTGCAGCAGGCGGAACTCGGTCGGACCGAGATGGACATGGCGGCCGCCGCGGGTGACGCGGTGGGCGGCAAGATCCATGGCGATGGTCTCATATTCCAGCACGCCCTTGTTCTGGCTGGGGCGCACGCGGCGCAACAGCGCGCGGACGCGGGCCATCAGCTCGGGCAGGCTGAAGGGCTTGGTCAGGTAATCGTCGGCCCCGGTATTGAGGCCACGCACCTTGTCGCCCTCCTCGCCGCGCGCCGTCAGCATGATGACCGGCAGGTCGCGGGTGCGGGGCTTGCGGCGAATCTGGCGGCAGACCTCGATGCCCGACATGATCGGCAGCATCCAGTCCAACACGACGAGATCCGGATTGCGCTCGGCGAGCAGGGTCAGCGCTTCTTCGCCGTCCATCGCCTCGCAGACGCGGAACCCCTCCTTTTCCATATTGTAGCGCAGCATGGTCACCAAGGACGGTTCGTCCTCGACGATCATCACCAGAGGCTTGGCAGCAGTTTCACGATCCATCGTCGTCATCCCTATCACTCGGCTTTGGCTTCAGGCAGGAGCACGCTTTCACCCTTGGGACGCGCTTCTCGGATCGGCACGCCTTTCACATTGAAATGGATGGTCTCGGCGATGTTGGTGGCATGGTCGCCGATGCGTTCGATGTTCTTGGCGATGAACATCAGATGGATGCAGGCGGTGATGTTGCGCGCATCCTCCATCATGTAGGTGATCAGCTCGCGGAACAGGCCGGTGTACATCTCGTCCACCTCCTCGTCCTGAGCCCATACCTTGGTCGCCCGTTCGACATCCTGCTCGACGAAGCTGTCCAGCACCTCTTTGAGGATCTGCTGCACCAGGCGGGCCAGACGCGGCACGCCCGAGACCGGCTTCGCCGGCGGCAGGGTGTTCAGCACGAGGACGCGCTTGGCGGCGTTGGCGGCGTAGTCGGCGATGCGCTCGAGATCGCCCGAGACCTTCAGCGAGCCGACGATGGCACGCAGATCCTGGGCCATCGGCTGGCGCAGGGCGAGCAGGCGCACGGTAAAGGCGTGTACTTCCTGCTCGAGCTCGTCGACCTTGGCGTCGGCGGCGACGATGCGGCCGGCCAGCTCGCTGTCGCGGCGCACCAGGGCCTGGATCGCGCCATCCAATTGCGCTTCCGCCAGACCGCCCATGCGGGCGATAAGGTTATTGAGATAGGACAGCTCCTCATCGTAGGAGCGGACGGTATGTTCGCCGTTCATCGTGTCCCTTTCCTCAGCCGAACCGGCCGGTGATGTAACCCTGGGTCAGCTTGTGCTGGGGGTTCGTGAAGATCTTCTCGGTGGCCCCCACCTCGACCAGTTCGCCGAGATGGAAGAAGGCGGTGCGCTGAGAGACGCGGGCGGCCTGCTGCATCGAATGGGTGACGATGACGATGGTGAAATTCTCGCGCAGCTCGTCGATCAGTTCCTCGACCTTGGCGGTCGCGATCGGATCCAGCGCCGAACAAGGTTCGTCCATCAGGATCACTTCGGGGCTGACGGCGATGGCGCGGGCGATGCAGAGGCGCTGCTGCTGCCCGCCCGACAGGCCGGTGCCGGGCTCGTTGAGGCGATCCTTGACCTCGGCATAAAGGCCGGCGCGCTCGAGCGACGAAATCACGATCTCGTCGAGATCCGGCCCCGATTTGGCCAGGCCATGGATGCGCGGGCCATAGGCGACATTGTCATAGATCGATTTGGGGAACGGATTCGGCTTTTGGAACACCATGCCGACCCGCGCCCGCAGATGCACGACGTCGAGGTCCTTGTCATAGATGTCGCTGCCGTCGAGCAGGATCTCGCCGGTGACGCGCGCGCCCTCGATCAGGTCGTTCATACGGTTGAGACACCGCAAAAAGGTCGACTTGCCGCAGCCCGACGGGCCGATCAGGGCGGTCACTTCATGGCCCTTGATCTCGAGATCGACGCTCTTCAAAGCGTGCTTCTCGCCGTAATAGACGTTGGCGCCGGTGGCGCGCATCTTCACCGCGTCGCTGGCGGGCCGAGTGTTCGGCTGGGTCTGGGCTTCGCTGATCATGCTCATGTCTCTCACCAACGACGTTCGAATTTTCTACGCAGATAAATGGCGGTGGCGTTCATCACGGCCAGACACACCAGCAGCACGATGATCGCCGCCGAGGTGCGTTCGACGAAGGCGCGCTCCGTGCTGCCGGCCCACTGATAGACCAGCACCGGCAAGGCGGTGGCCGGATCGTTCGGGGTGGCCGGGATGTCGACGACGAAAGCCACCATGCCGATCATCAGCAGCGGCGCCGTTTCGCCGATCGCGCGGGCCATGGCGATGATGGTGCCGGTCAGGATGCCGGGCATGGCCAGCGGCAGAACATGGTGCATCACCATCTGCTGGCGCGAGGCGCCGAGACCCTGGGCCGCTTCGCGGATCCACGGCGGCACGGCTTTGAGCGCGACGCGGGCCGAGATGATGATGGTCGGCAAGGAGACCAGGGTCAGCGCCAGGCCGCCCACCAGCGGCGCCGAGCGCGGCAGACCGAGTATATTGAGGAAGACCTCCAGCGCCAGCAGGCCGAACACGATCGAGGGCACCGCGGCCAGATTGTTGATATTGACCTCGATCAGGTCGGTCCAACGGTTCTTGACGGCGAATTCCTCGAGATAGACCGCCGCCGCGACGCCGAGCGGGAACGACAGGGCGATGGTGATGGCCAGCGAATAGAACGAGCCGACCACCGCGCCGATCAGGCCAGCCAGTTCGGGCTGGCGCGAATCGCCGTTGGTGAAGAGATAGGTGTTGAAGCGACGCTTCATCTCTCCCGACGCTACCAACTGGTCGAGCTTGGCCAGCGCGCCCTCGGTCAGGCCGCTGGTTTCGTCATGCTGGGCATTGCCCTTGATCACCTGGTCGGCCGGCGAGGAAGCCGGCAGCCACAGGACGGCGCTGGTGCCGATGATGGTGGGATCGGCCAGCACCCGCTTGCGCAGCTCGAGGTCCGCGCCCTGGCTGACCAGCTTCTGCAGATCGCGCATGGCGGTGCGGCTGTCGGCGGCCTCGGGGAACTTCCTGGCCAGCGCCGCCTGGATCACGCCGCGATAATCGGCGCTCGACAGGACGGAACGCTCGCGCGTGCCGTCGGGATCGATCAGTTCGGCATCGAAAGTCACCGGCAGCTCGATATAGGTGGTCGTGAAGGCCGACCAGCCGCGTCCGACGATGCTGGTCAACAGCACCGCCAGGAAGAACAGGGCGATACCGATCGAGACCAGGCCATAGGCGCGAAAGCGCTTCTCGGCACGATACCGGGCCTTGAGCCGCTTCTCGGCGTCGGAGCCGATGCCGACCTTGGGTTGGGTGGACTGGGTCATGCCGATCTCAGTCATATTTTTCCCGGTATTTTCTGACGACATTGAGAGCGACCACATTGAGGGCGAGCGTCACGCAGAACAGCACCAGTCCGAGGGCGAAGGCCGACAGGGTCTTGGGGCTGTCGAATTCCTGGTCGCCGACCAGCAGGGTCACGATCTGCACCGTCACCGTGGTCACCGATTGCAAAGGATTGGCGGTGAGATGGGCCGACAGGCCGGCCGCCATCACCACGATCATGGTTTCGCCGATGGCGCGCGACACCGCCAGCAACACACCGCCGACGATGCCCGGCAACGCCGCCGGCAGCACCACCTGGCGAATGGTCTCTGAATGGGTCGCGCCCAAGCCGTAGGAGCCATGGCGCAACGCATCGGGAACGGCGCTGATGACGTCGTCGGACAGGGACGAGATGAACGGGATGATCATCACCCCCATCACGAGGCCAGTCGAGAGAGCGCTTTCCGCCGAGATGTTGAGGCCGATCTGCATGCCCAGGCCCCGCAGGGCGGGCGCTACGGTCAGCACGGCGAAGAAGCCGTAAACCACGGTGGGGATGCCGGCCAGAATCTCCAGCAGCGGCTTGGCGACGGCGCGGAATTTCGGATGGGCGTATTCGGCCATGTAGATGGCGGAGAGCAGCCCGATCGGCACGGCGACGATCATGGCGATGACGCTGATCAGCAGCGTGCCGGTGAACAGCGGCACGGCGCCGAAAGCGCCCGACGAGCCGACCTGATCGGCGCGCATCGCCGTCTGCGGGCTCCAGCTGAGCCCGAACAGGAAATCCAGAATGGGAACCTTGGCGAAGAACCGAAGCGACTCGAACAGCAGCGACAGGACGATGCCGATGGTGGTGAAGATGGCCACCGTCGAGCTGGCGATCAGAAACAGGGTCACCATGCCCTCGACCGCGTTGCGGGCGCGGAGCTTCGGCGTGACGCGGCGCAGCCCCCACCAGGCGCCCAGCAGGGCGGCGGAGAGCGCGGCCACGCTCATGGCGGCGAAGCTGATGGTGCGCAGGCCGTGATAGCGCTCGGCGGCGGCGCGGGCCACATCGTCCGAGGCGTAGCGGTAATCTCCGCTCGAGGCCATCTGCTTGACTTCGTTCATCAGCAGCGACAGACGGGCCGCGGGCAAGGACAGGGTGTCGGGCGGCAGGCTGTCCATCACCACCGATTTCAACACGATCGGCGAGAAGATCATCCAGCCGGCGGCCAGGACCAGCGCGGGAACGCCGCACCACAGGGCGACGTAATAGCCGTAATAGGAAGGCAGCGAATGCAGCGCGCCCTTGGCGCCCCCGCCGAGGCGGGCGGCCTGACGCGACCCCAGGCGATACACCATCGCGGAGATCAGCAGCAGGGCAAGGACGAGGGTCAGAAACTGCATCGGCGCACCGGGTCTCGAAAAGAGAAGATCGCCCGGCGGCCCCACGCCGCCGGGCGGATCGACATTACATCGTCAGGTTGGTCAGGGACTTGCCCTTGGCCGCCTCGGACTTGCGCTGGGCGTCCGGGCTGACGATCAGGCCCTTCTCGGCCAGATAGCCGTTCTTGCCCCAGGCCTTCTCCGAGGTGAACTCGGCGATATATTCCTTGATGCCGGGGATGGCGCCGACATGGCTCTTCTTGATGTAGAAGAACAGCGGACGCGACACCGGATACTTCGAGGACGCGATGTTCTCGTAGGTCGGGACCTGGCCGTCGATGGTGGCGGCCTGGATCTTGTCGCCGTTCTGGTCGAGATAGGAGAAGGTGGTCACGCCGACCGAATAGGGCTGGGTGATCATCTTCTGCAGGGTGACGGTGTAGTTCTCGGTCACGTCGATGAAGGCGCCGTCTTCACGGGCGGTCTCGCAGGCGGCCTTGCCGGCGGCCTTGTCGAGCGCCTTGATCTCAGGCTGCGACAGGCAGGCCGGGTCCATGATCAGCTCGTTGAAGGCGTCGCGGGTGCCGTGGTTCGGGGCCGGCACATAGAGGACGATGTCTTCCTTCGGCAAGGACGGATCGATGTCGCTCCACTTGTTGTAGGGATTGGCGACCAGCTTGCCGTCCTTGACCACCTGCTTGGCGGCGGCCTTGTAGATCTGCTCCTTGGTCAGGGCGAACTTCGGACCGGCCTTGGCGTTGGCGATGACGATGCCGTCATAGCCGATGACGATCTCGGTGATGTCCTTGACGCCGTTGGCGGCACAAGCGTCGACTTCGGATTTCTCGATGCGGCGCGAAGCATTGACGATGTCCGGGGAATTCTCGTCCGCACCCGCGCAGAACAGCTTCATGCCGCCGCCGGTGCCGGTGCTCTCGACCACCGGGGTCTTGAAGCCCGAGGTCTTGCCGAACTGCTCGGCGACCGCGGTCGAGAAAGGATAGACGGTCGACGAGCCGACGATACGAATCTGGTCGCGGGCCTGCGCGCCGCTGGCCACGGCCATCACGGCGACGGCGGCGACAAGTGTCTTCCTGAACATGGGAGCCTCTCCACATAAGATAAAATGCGGCGACATGCTGCCCAGGCCGCGGGCCAGACAATAGCCCCGCTGTGTGACAATAGGATGAAAGTTCTGTGACAGTTGCTCCGGACGTACAGGTCCGTTTCAACGATGGTTTTGGCGGGTCAAATCCGCCAAAACCCTCAGGCCTTAAGGGCCTTGATGTTCCCCGCATAGTCGGGAGTACGGAACACCGCGCTTCCCGCGACCAGGACATGGGCCCCGGCCTCGACCAGCATCTTGGCGTTGCCGGGCACGACTCCGCCGTCCACTTCGATCTCGATCGGGCGTTTGCCGATCAGCGCGGAGATTTTTTTAATCTTTTCCACGGCCGAGGGAATGAAGCTCTGGCCACCGAAGCCCGGATTCACCGACATGACGAGAATAAGGTCGATCTTATCGAGCACATACTCGAGCACGCTCTCCGGCGTGGCCGGGTTCAACGACACGCCGGCCTTGACGCCCAGCGACTTGATCAGAGCGAGCGAGCGGTCGAGATGCTTGGTCGCTTCGGCATGAATGGTGACGATGTCCGAGCCAGCCTCGACGAAGGCCTGGATGTAGGGATCGACCGGCTCGATCATCAGATGCACGTCGAAGGTCCTGGCGGTGTGCTTGCGCAAGGCTTTCACCACCATCGGCCCGATCGTGAGATTCGGCACGAAATGCCCGTCCATCACGTCGACATGAATATAATCCGCCCCCGCCGCGTCGATGGCGCGCACCTCATCGCCCAGCTTGGCGAAGTCGGCGGAGAGGATGGAGGGGGCAATCTTGACCATGCGGCGCAGCCTTAATTTCTTATCTGTGTTCATCTCCGTTCATCTGTGGATAGCAAATTAGATCCACAGATGAACAAGATGAACACAGATGGATTAGTTGATCGTCGGGTCGAGCGAACCAGATTTATAGCGCTTAGCCATCTCGGACAGCGGTAGCACTTTAATCTTAGAAGCCTGTCCGGCGGCGCCGAACTGCTCGTAACGCTCCTCGCACAGCTTCTGCATCGCGGCCATGGCCGGCTTCAGATAGGCGCGCGGGTCGAATTCAGCCTTCTTCTCGGTCAGCACCTTGCGGATCTGCCCCGTGATGGCCATGCGACAGTCGGTGTCGATATTGACCTTGCGGACGCCGTTCTTGATGCCTTCCTGGATCTCCTCGATCGGAACGCCGAAGGTCTGGGGCATCTCGCCGCCGAATTCATTGATGATGTCCTGCAATTCCTGCGGCACCGATGAAGAGCCATGCATCACCAGATGCGTACCGGGCAGGCGCTTGTGGATTTCCTTGATGACGTTCATCGCCAGGATGTCGCCGGTCGGCTTTCGGCTGAATTTATAGGCGCCGTGCGAGGTGCCCATGGCGATCGCCAGCGCGTCGACCTTGGTCAGGCGCACGAAATCGACGGCCTGGTCGGGATCGGTCAGCAGCTGGCTGTGATCGAGCTTGCCCTCGAAGCCGTGGCCATCCTCCTTGTCGCCCATGCCGGTTTCGAGCGAGCCTAGCACGCCGAGCTCGCCCTCGACCGAGACGCCGACCATATGGGCCATGCCCGCGACCTTCTGCGTCACACCGACATTATAGTCCCAGTCGCCCGGGGTCTTGGCGTCTTCCTTGAGCGACCCGTCCATCATCACCGAGGAGAAGCCGTTGGCGATGGCCGAAAGGCAGGTCTCGGGGCCATTGCCATGGTCCTGATGCATGCAAATCGGAACCTCGGGATACATCTCGGCGGCGGCCTGGATCAGATGCTTCAGCACCAGATCGTTGGCGTAGGACCGCGCCCCCCGGCTGGCCTGCATGATGACCGGGGCATCGACCTTCTTGGCGGCCGCCATGATGGCCAACATCTGCTCCATATTGTTGATGTTGAAGGCGGGCAGTCCATAGCTGTGTTCCGCCGCGTGATCCAACAATTGACGCAAGGATGCGATGGCCATCTGAGATGTCTCCTTCTTATTAGAGAGCGGCTTTAGCCGCCTTAGTAATAGCGTCCGCCGTGATGCCGAAATGAGCATACACCTTGTCGGCGGGCCCCGAGGCGCCGAAGGACGGCAAGCCTATCACGATCCCGTCATGGCCAACATAGCGCTCCCAGCCATAGGTCGAGGCCGCCTCGACCGAGATCTTCAGGCCCGACCCCAGCACGGAAGCCTTGTATTCCTTGCTCTGCGCATCGAACAGCTCGGTGCAGGGCATCGACACGACGCGCGTGCCGATCCCGTCGGCCTGCAATTGGTCACGGGCAGCCAGGGCGATGACGATCTCGGAGCCGGTGGCGATCAGGGTCACTTTGCGCTCGCCGATCGCCTCTTCCAGCACATAGCCGCCCTTGGCGGTCAGGTTCTCGGAAGCGTCGCGGCGCACGGTCGGCAGGTTCTGGCGCGACAGGCTGAACAGGCTCGGCCCGTCGGTGCGCTTCAGGGCCAACTCGTAGCTCTCCATCATCTCGACCGCATCGGCCGGACGGAACACCCAGAGGTTGGGCATGGCGCGCAGGGACGGCAGATGCTCGACCGGCTGATGGGTCGGGCCGTCCTCGCCGAGGCCGATCGAATCATGGGTCATCACGTAGAGGACCCGCAGCCCCATCAGCGCCGACATGCGCAGCGCCGGACGCAGATAGTCGGTGAAGACCAGGAAGGTGCCGCCATAGGGGATGAAGCCGCCATGCAGGGTCAGGCCGTTCATCAGGGCGGCCATGCCATGCTCGCGCACGCCGTAATGGATATAGCGGCCCGACACGTCGTCCGGCTTTACCGGCGCGGTCGATTTGGTGATGGTGAAGTTGGAATGGGTCAGGTCGGCCGACCCGCCGATCAGTTCGGGGATGATGGAGGTCAGCACTTCGAGCGCTTCCAGCGAGGATTTGCGCGAGGCCCAGTTCGGCTTCTCGGCGATCACCTTGCCCTTGAACGCGTCGGCTTGCTTGTCCCAGCCGGCTGGCAGGCGGCCTTCGAGACGGCGCTCGAACTCGGCGCGCTTATCGGCATCCAGCTTGGCGACGCGGCCCTGCCAGGCCAGGCGGGCCTCGGCGCCGCGCGAGCCGGCGGCGCGCCAGGCGGCCAGGATCTCGGCGGGAACCTCGAAGGCCTCGTAGGGCCAGTTCAGCTTCGCCCGGGCGCCTGCGATCTCTTCCGTACCCAGGGGCGCGCCGTGGGTCTTCTCGGAGCCGGCCTTGGTCGGGGCGCCGAAGCCGATCACGGTCTTGCAGGCGATCAGCGTCGGACGATCTGACGTTTGCGCCTCGGCGATGGCGGCGGACACCGCCTCCGGGTCATGGCCGTCGACGCGCAGCGCCTTCCAGCCGCTGGCGCGGAAACGCTCCAGCTGGTCGTCGCTGGTCGACAGCGAGGTGGAGCCGTCGATGCAGATTTCATTGTCGTCCCACAGGACGATCAGCTTGTTGAGCTTGAGATGGCCGGCCAGCGAGATCGCTTCCTGGCTAATGCCCTCCATCAGGCAGCCGTCGCCAGCGATGACATAGGTGTGGTGGTCGACCACATCCTGGCCGAACCCTCTTGCCAGCATGCGCTCCCCGAGGGCAAAACCGACCGAATTGGCGATGCCCTGGCCCAGCGGGCCGGTGGTGGTCTCGGCGATGGCGACATGGCCATATTCCGGATGGCCGGCGGTGCGCGAGCCGAGCTGGCGGAAATTCTTGATCTGCTCGATATCGACATCCTCGTAACCGGTCAGATAGGCGAGCGCGTAAAGCAGCATCGAGCCATGGCCGGCCGACAGGATGAAGCGGTCGCGGTCGGCCCAATGCGGGTTCTTGGCGTCGAACTTCAGGAAGCGGGTGAAGAGCACGGTAGCGACGTCGGCCATGCCCATCGGCATGCCGGGATGTCCGGAATTGGCCTTCTGAACGGCATCGGCGGCCAGGAAACGGATGGCATTGGCCATGTCGCGGGCGGACACGGCGTTCAGGGCGGTCATGGGCGGAGATCCTCGGCTTGGGCTGTTCGACAGCCTTTTGGGCCAATTCACCGTCTAATGCAAGCGCCGCGTCGGCCTTTTTTGATTGACAACGTTGTCACGAATCCGACTTGCGGCACTGCAATAACCCGCTGCGCCTAGGTAAATATAGCCCTTCCGGCTGAAACGGGCCGTCAGCCTTGTTTGTTACCGCTATCACGCATCTATCTGATGCGCGCTGTCTGCTACTCTATCGCCATGAGCTCCCTCGCCCGGCGATTTCTCTCCTCGATCTGCGCTTCCCTCGACGGCGAGGCCCCGGCGGCCGACCGCGTCACCTTCACCAGCGACGACACCCTACCCTCGGTCTATGGCGTCACCGACCTCGCTGTCGCGTCGATCGGCGCGGCCTGTCTGGCGGTATCGCGGCTGACCGGCGGAAAGCCGGTCGCGATCGACCGCCGCCTCGCCTCCCTTTGGTTCGGCTGGTCGGTCCGCCCCGAGGGATGGAAGCCGCCGCCCATATGGGATCCGGTGGCGGGCGACTATGAGACGGAAGATGGCTGGATCCGGCTGCACACCAACGCGCCCCGGCATCGCGCCGCGGCACTCGGGGTGCTCGACACGCCGGGCGAGCAGGAAGCGGTCGCCGCCGCCGTCGCGCGCCGGCGCAAGGATGAGCTGGAAACGCGAATCGTCGAAGCCGGCGGCTGCGCCGCGGCAATGCGCTCCGAGGCCGATTGGGCGACGCACCCGCAAGGCGCGGCGGTCGCCGTCGAGCCGCTGATCGTCTCGACCTCATACGCCGCCACGCCGAGATCCTGGCAACCGCGCCCGGACCGGCCGCTGACGGGACTCAGGGTGCTCGACCTGACCCGCATCCTGGCGGGGCCGGTGGCAACCCGCTTCCTGGCCGGTTATGGCGCCGACGTGTTGCGCATCGATCCGCCCGGCTGGGACGAAGGCGCGGTGATCCCGGAGGTCTGCCTCGGCAAGCGCTGCGCCCGGCTCGATCTGGAAGACAGGACGGACCGCACCCGATTCGAGGCGCTGCTGGCCGAGGCAGACTTGCTGATCCACGGCTATCGTCCCGGCGCGCTGGAGGCGCTGGGCTATGGCGAGACGGCGCGGCGCGCGCTCAATCCGGCGCTGATCGATATTTCGCTCGATGCTTACGGCTGGAGCGGACCCTGGCGCGAGCGGCGCGGATTCGACAGCCTGGTGCAGATGAGCGCCGGTATCGCCGAGGCCGGCATGACGCGGCTCGGCCGCAACCGCCCGACCCCGCTGCCGGTTCAGGCGCTGGATCACGCGACGGGGTATCTGATGGCCGCGGCGGCGGTGCATGCTTTAGCGAACCGGCAAGCTGTGACGGCTCGCCTATCGCTGGCTCGGACCGCGCGGTTGCTCGGGGAAGGCGGTGTCGGCGAACAGGGTGCGGCCTTGCAGGCTGAGGAGAGGGATTGGTCGCCAGCGGTGGAGATGACTGGGTGGGGGCCCGTTCGGCGGCTGCGGCCGCCGGCGGTGATTGAAGGAACGCCGATGAGTTGGGATCGGCCGGCGGGGAAGCTTGGGAGCGCCGAGGCGGTGTGGCTTTAGAAAGCTGAGGGCCGAGTCAGCCGGCGGCCGGTGATCGCCTTACGGCGAGCGAGAACCCGTTCTCGCGCTCTTGGTTGCGCGTCATCGAAACGATTTTTGCCCAAGAGCAAAAATCATTCCGCCGACGCGCCCAGGATGGGCACTGTGCCTGGACCTGCGGTGGCCCCTCCTCATGAAGCGGGAATCAGGCACCGCGTCGATCAGCGCCGAAGCGGCATTCCGGGCGACCTGGGGAGTGTCGGACTTGTTCGACACTCCCCAGGTCACAACCTTTCCACCACCCTACGCGTCAGAAACACGACGCCGATAAACACCCAGGTAAATCCTAAACCTCGTTACCATGCCGGGTGGTCGCCAGCATCGCGTCGATCGCGCTGGCCGGCACCGGCGGGCTGAGCAGGAAGCCCTGCATCTCGTCGCAGCGCAGATGGTGCAGCAATTGCCGCTGCGCCTCGGTCTCGACCCCCTCGGCCACCACGCGCCGGCGCAGGGAATGGCCCATATTGATGATGGTGCGGATGATTTCGAGATCGTCGGGATCCACCGCGATATCGTTGACGAAGCTGCGGTCGATCTTGATCGTGTTCTGCGGGAAGCGCTTCAGATAGCTCAAGGACGAATAGCCGGTGCCGAAATCGTCCATGGTCAGATGGACGCCCATGTCGAACAGCTCCTTCAGCACCGCCACCGAATGTTCGGTATCCTTCAGGATCATGCTCTCGGTGATCTCGAGCTCGAGGCCGGACGCATCGATCGAATAGCGGCTCAGCAGATTTTCGACGGTCTTGACCAGCGTGCCCTGGCGCAGCTGGCGCACCGACAGGTTCACGGCGACGCGCATATGCGCATGGCCGGCGTCGCGCCACAGCTTATATTGATGGCAGGCGGTTTCGAGCACCCAGTCGCCGACGCTGTCGATCAGGCCGGTCTCTTCCATGATCGGAATGAAGGTCGCCGGCAGCATCATGCCGAGATCGGCGCTCCGCCAGCGCAGCAATGCCTCGGCGCCGGTCAGGCGGCCGGTGGCGACGTCGCATTTGGGCTGGTAGAGCAGCTCGAATTCCTGGCGCTCCAGCGCCTTGGACAGGCCGTTCTTGATGGTCAGGCGCGCCGAACTCTCGGCGTCCAGCCCGTGGGTGTAGAACTGGAAATTGGCCTTGCCGGTCTCCTTGGCGCGATACATGGCGGCGTCGGCGTTCTTCATCAACGCCTGCACCGTCTGAGCGTCGTCGGGAAAACTGGTTATGCCGATCGAGGCGGAGATATAGGCCTCGGTGCCTTTCAGCATGAAGGGCAGCTTCAGCGTGTCGACGATGCGATGCGCGATGGCCAACACGTTCCGCATCTCGCCGAGATCCGGCATGATGATGGTGAATTCGTCTCCGCCAAAGCGGGTCACCGTGTCGCCCAGGCGCACGCAGACCAGCAGGCGCTGCGCGACCTCCTTCAGCAGCTCGTCGCCGACATCGTGACCCAGCGTGTCGTTGATCAGCTTAAAGCCGTCGAGGTCGATGAACATCAGCCCGACGCGCTGGCCGTTGCGCTGCGCCTGATGCAGCGCGACCGACAGACGGTCCATGAAGAGCGAACGGTTGGGCAGGCCGGTCAGGGCGTCATAGGTGGCCTGGTAGCGGATCCGCTCCTCGTCGCGCTTGCGCTGGGTGATATCGGAAAACACCACGACATATTGGCTGATATTGCCAATTTCGTCGGTCGTGGCCGAGATCGACAGCCACACCGCATATTCCTGCCCGTCCTTGCGCGCGCTCCAATGTTCGCTTTCCCAGCGACCGCTCTGGCGGATCGCCGTCCAGATCTCGTCGACCAGTTCGCCATCGGCGGCGGTCGCGGTCAGGAAGAAGGGACGGCGGCCCTGCACGTCGGCGACCTCGAAGCCGGTCACCGCGGTGAAGGCGGGATTGACGGCGGTGACGCGGAAATTGGCGTCGAGCACGGCGATGCCCTCGGCGGCATTGTCGAACACCGCCGAGGCCAGGCGCAGCCTTTCCTCGGTGTGCTTCTCGGCCGACAGGTCGCGGAACAGGAACACCGCGCCGGTGCGGCCGTCGCCAGTCTCGATCGGCACGATGGCCAGCTCAACCGGGAAGCGGCTGCCATCCCGGCGCCACAGGATCAAATCGAACGCCCCGCCCCGGCGCCAGCCACTGCTTTCGCGCAGACTGTCGAACAGGCGCGGATGAATGCCGGGCGGACTATCGGGATCCTTCATCAGCGCCGTCTCGATATCGGCGCCGATCAATTCCTCCTCGGTCCAACCGGTCAGGGACTCGGTGGCGCCGCAGGCGAAGGTGATGTGGCCCTTCTCGTCCACCCCGACCAACCCCTCCTGCAGCGGCAGCCCGCCGGTAGGACCGTCGACTCGTCCGGCGGCGGCGCGGCGGTGCAATTGCGAGCGGGCGATCGCGGCGGCGCTTTCGACATGATAGCAGGCGGCGACGTCATGAACTTCGATGACCAGGCCGTCCTTCTCGTCGGCCAGGCGGGTGACCGCCAACGCCACGTCGAGGGTACGACCGTCTATGCCGTTCCAGACATGGCGGCTGGGACGCGGCTCATCGGTCCAGCCATGCGGCTCGCCGCCCGGGAAGAGGCCGGCCAGGGGGCGTCCGATCACCGCGGACAGGGCCGGCGCGCCGAGCAGCGTCAGACCGGCCTGGTTGACGAAGCGGATCATGCCGCCGTCGCTGAGGATCACCCCAGGGCCCGTCTGACGAACGACTATGTCGGAAGAAAATGGTCTGATCGATGAAACGCGCGAAACCATCAATGATCCGGGTTCGAGAAAACCTAGGAACTTCGTGGTTACGCGTTAAGCCTGGCGATGACAACAGGAAATGCACAATAAAATTGCGTCAAAATGCTAAAAAATATCGCCTGGTTTTTGAATTAAAACTTGGGCGCGCAAATTAGCACTTGCCACAACTTTAGAGAATGATGCGGGGCGCCTCCCTCCGATCCTTTCCAGACATCCTAAAGGATGCCCGGAACCTTGGGATCTCCGCCCCCGCACCCCACTCGGCTTTGCCGAGCATCGAACAATTGCATGCAAAGCATGCGCGGTCGTTCGCTACGCTCCTCCGAGCGGGATGAATCTCTTGATAGACTCTAAAGTCATCCCGCTCTGATTATTGAGCGTAGGCGGCCTCGGCCGGCACCAGAATGGCCGTGGCCAGCGGCGTCGGCAGGCTCGGCATGCCGAGCGGCGCGCTCGGGGCGACGTCGGTGGCGAAGCCGATCTGCGGATCGGCGGCCGGGGTCGCGGCTTGCTTGATTTCGGCGCGCGCACGGGCGCCCTTGCCATAGATGAAGCCGTAGGTCGGATAGACGCGCTGGCCCATCTCGCCCGAGGCTTCGTGCCAGACACGGACCTGGGTCCAATCATTATGCGGAGAAACGTCGAGCACGATCACCCGGGTGGTTACCTGACCGCGGCCATGGCCGCGCTGCGGCGCCCAGTTGGCGTGGTCGACCAGCATCTTGCGGGAATTGATGATCTCGCTCACCACGGCGACATGGCCATGACGCATGGAGCCATGCTTTTTGAAAACGACGACAGCACCGGCGCGGGGCTTCTGACCACGGTCATATTGGCCGGCGGCGGAGGCCCACCAAGTCCAGGCGTCGCCCTTGAGGCTGAGGCCGGAGGTTTCACGGGCGTAGGTAACGCACTGCACCGCTTGAGCTTTAGGCGACAGCAACATCCCCATTGCCATCACCAGGGCGACTACCATAAAGCGAAGATGCAAGCTGGATCCCCCAACCTTTATTAACGTCCCCGTAACCATTTACGCAGCCTCGACAGATAAATGCAATAGATTGATGTGATCGGCATCACAGATTAGAGCGCAGGGTTTCGGCTCGCTTTCCCGGGGCAAGGCTAGAGCGAACCCCGCCCAAGGAATCGCAACCGTGACTCGTATCAATACGGCGGCTATAAGGGTGCCATGATGAGGGCCACGCGGTTATTGCTATCGCTTCCGGTATTGTTGCTGCTCGCCTCCCCGCCAGTGCTGGCGCAATACGAGGAGGGGCAGAAGGCATTCGATTCGGGCGATTACCCCGCCGCCCAGGCCGCCTGGCAGAAGGGCGCCGAGACTAACGATTCGCGCAGCCAATATTCGCTCGGCTATCTCGCCCAGTTCGGATTGGCGGGTGGCGCCGATCTCGGCGCCGCCAAGGGCTGGTACGAAAAGGCCGCCGACAATAACGATCCCGACGGGCTCTACGCGCTGGGGCTGATGTATGAGACCGGACAGGCCGGTTCCAAGGATCTGTCGAAGGCGTTCGACCTCTATCACAAGGCCGCCGCCGCCGGAACGCAGGCGGATGCCGAATACGCCATCGGCCGCATGCTGCTGCGTGGGCGCGGCGTGCCGCGCGACGCCAAGGAAAGCGTGACCTGGCTGAAAAAGGCTGCCCAGCACAATAATCCGGCCGGGCAATATATGCTCGCCGCCGCCTATGAGGCGGGTTGGGGCGTCAAGATCAATGAGGGCGAGGCCTATTACTGGTATCGCCGGGCCGATCAGGGCGATCCGGTCGAGCTGGAGGAGCAAGACGTCTCCTTCGAGCCCAAGATCGCCATCGCCGCCCTGAAAAAGCGCCTCCCCGCCGATCTGGTCGAGGAAGAGGATGCGCGGCTGAAGCGCGACCTGGCTCCCGCCAAGGCAAAACCCAAGACCAAAGGCGAGACCAAGCCGGCACCGAAAAGCGACGCCAAGCCGGACGGCGCCGCGACCCAGCCGGACGCCCTGACCAAGCAGACGAGGTAGCTCCATGCTGTCCGAGGGTTTCGGCCTCTCTTTTCTCGCCCTGGATTTTCCGTTCCCCTGCGAGATTCATTTCCGCGCGCCGCGACGCCTCGAAGCCAACGACAATTTCAAGGTCCTGGTCCTGTTTTCCGAACCCGCCGCGCTCTGCATCGACGACGAGGCACTCGCCCAGATGCACGGCTTCTTCGATCTGATCGTCACCAACAGGGCCGAGCATCTGGTCTATCCCAACGCAGTGCGCCAGTTCTTCGGCGGCACCTGGGTCTCGGAGCTGCCCACCGCCAAGGAATTTTCGGTCAGCTCCATCCTCAGCTTCGGGGGCAATGTGCGACAATTGCCCGGTTACGATCAGCGCCGCGAACTCGTCGAGAATTCCAGCCGGGTGACGGTACCTCTGCGCCTGTATCGCAGCCGCAAGCTCCCCGACAGCTTCACCGATCTTCCCTTCCTCGAGGAGGACCGCAAGGAGTGCCTGTTCCGCTCGATGTTCCATGTGGCCATCGAGAATGCCCGCGAACCCAGCTATTTCAGCGAAAAGCTGATCGACTGCCTTCTCACCTACACCGTACCGCTCTATTACGGCTGTACCGCCATCAGCGAATTCTTCGACCCGCGGGGCATCATTCAGTTCGCCGATGCCGACGAGCTGGTGTCCAAGCTGAACCTGCTGACCGCCGACGATTACTGGTCCCGCCTGGAGGCGATGCAGGAGAATTTCACCCGAGCCCAGCGCTACATCAATTGGACCGGCCGGCTACGGCGCGCAATCCTCCTGCGCCATGCCGAGAGCGGGACCAAGGGCTGACGGCATGATCGACTACAGCGATCTTCTGACCGGCACCCACGTCTTCCTCGACATCGGTACATGGGACGGCGCCGCGGTTGTCGCCGCGGCCAAGGCCGGCGCGCGGCAGATCGACAGCTACGATCCATCCCAAGACCGCATGGCCGCCGCGAGGATCGCAGCGGCGACCCTCCTCGCCACTCAGCCCCACCGCGCCACGATCACGTTCTATCACGGTGAGCACAGGGAAGCGCTGCACGCGCTCGGGGAAAAGCATCGCCGCACGCCGCTCCTCATCCGGCTCGATTTGCGCCTGTACGCCGAACTCGGACTATCCCAGCTGCATGAGGATCTCGGGATCGTGCGTCACCGCTTCGCACTGGCGTTGTGCCCGCCGCTGCTTCTGGTGACGCATCTGGACGCGTTGCCGGATTTCGCGGCGCGGCCCGCCCCGTTCAAAGGCGCCGGCGCCGACCGGCACGACTACAAGCTTCTCCCGCTGAGCGAAGAGAACGCGCTGCTGGTCCTGCCGAGATGGTGGCGCGGCACCGAAGACTGACTACAAAGGCAGGGTCACCGTTGCCGTCAGACCGCCGGTCTGGCGGTTGGTCAGGGTAACGTCGCCGCCATTGCCGCGGATCGCCGAGCGCGCCACGGCGAGGCCCAATCCGGTGCCCCCGGTCTCGCGGTTGCGCGAGCTTTCAACCCGGTAGAAGGGCGCGAAGACATTCTCCAGCTCCGAGATCGGAATGCCGGGACCGTCATCGTCGACGGTCACGACCACATTATCGGCATCGACGCGCAGCATCACACGTCCGCCACCGCCATATTTGCAGGCATTCTCGATCAGATTGGCGAAGGCGCGTTTGACGCCGTTGGCGCCCAGCATCATTTCGAACTCGTCCGGTCCGTCGAACGAGACGCTGAACTGGTCGCACAGATCGATCAGCACGCCGACCAGATCGACCGCCACCCTGGCTTCGCGCGCCGAATCGTCGCGCGCAAAGGCCAAAGTCGAAGAGATCATCGCTTCCATCTCGTCGAGATCGGCCAGGATCTTCAGGCGCTGCTCGTCATCCTCGATGAATTCAGCGCGCAGCTTCAGCCGCGTGATCGGGGTTCTGAGATCGTGGCTGATTGCGGCGATCATCTGGGTGCGGTCCTCGATGAAACGGCGCAGGCGCGCCTGCATGCGGTTGAAGGCGCTGGCCGCCGCCATCACCTCCTTGGGGCCGCGGATCTCGACCGGCGGCGCCAACACGTCGCGGCCCAGACGATCCGCGGCCTTGGTCAGCATGGTGAGCGGCCGCACCGCATGGCGCACCAGCACCACGCACAGCACGACCACCACGACCAGCCCGACCCCGAGCGGCCAATAAGGATGCGGCCGCCACAGATGCTCCTCGGGCAGGGGAATCACGAAATTGAGCCAGGTGCCGTCCTCCAGCGTGACCGCCGCCTGGACCGTCGGCGAGCCGTTGCGCCCCCCGAAGCCGGAGCCCTGTTGCGGCCCGCTTTCCATCATCGGCGGCGGCGTGCGCAGCCCGGCATGCAGCACGCGGCCCGGCAAACGACGCGCCAGCTCGATCTCGAGCTGGCTGTCGACCAGATATTTGGCGCCGGGCGCCAGGATCGGCGCCTTGCCCCAGCCGATCTTGAGGCCGGGACGGTCGAGCCCGCGCGCCAGGCGGCCGCGATCATCGGACGGGGTCTGCTCGATCAGTTGGACGATGGAGGCGATGCGCTCGGCGGTCTGCCGGCTGTCGAGCTGGGTGGCCAGCTGATGGTGCGCGGCCACGAACAGCACGATGCCCGCGCCCTGCGTCACGATCAGCGCGGTCAGCAGGACTAACAGAGTACGTCCGACCAGGGTTTGCGGAAGAAGACGCCGCCAGAGACTGCTCAAGTGTTCGCCTCCGCGAACGGGCCGCTCAATTGGTCACCTCGGCGGCGAACATATAGCCGCCGCCGCGGACCGTCTTGATCAGCCTCGGTTCCTTGGGATCGGCTTCGATCTTGCGTCGAAGCCGCATGACCTGAATGTCGACGCTGCGGTCGAACGGCGCCGCGGTGCGGCCGCGGGCCAGATCGAGCAGCTGGTCGCGGGAAAGGACGCGCCGCGGATGGGTGGCGAAGGCCAGCAGCAGGTCATATTCGCCGGTGGACAGCTCGACCTCCTCGCCCTGCGGCGAGGTCAGGCGGCGCGAGCCGAGATCCAGCGTCCAGCCGTCGAACTTGGCGGTGTCGCCCTTTGGCGAGGCGGCCGGCAGCGACTGTACCCGGCGCAGCACCGCCTTGATTCGGGCCAGCAATTCGCGCGGATTGAACGGCTTGGGCAGGTAATCGTCGGCGCCCATCTCGAGCCCGACGATGCGGTCGGTGTCCTCCCCCATCGCCGTCAGCATGATCACCGGCAGGTTGGTGGTCGAGCGCAGCTTGCGGCATAGGGACAGGCCGTCTTCGCCGGGCAGCATCAGATCGAGCACCACCAGATCGATGGCGGCGCCATCGAGAATGCGGCTCATTTCCACCCCGTCGCGCGCCGTGCTGACCCTGAGGCCATGCTTGACGAGGAATCGGTTGAGGAGATCGCGGATTTCGCGGTCGTCATCGACGACGAGGATGTGCGGGACTGTTAGATCAGGCATGGTCGAAGTATAGCGATTCCGCCGGCTCTGAGGAGAGGTTTCACGTAACTTTCAGTTTCGTGCTGCACCCGCGTTACACGCTGTAACCAAAAACCGGAAATGGCGACACAACCATGCAACGGGGCGATGCTTAACTCTACTCATCGGCTGAACGCCAGTCGACAGGTCCGCCGCCGGATGTAGAGCCCTCTTCCTGATGCGTCCGACAGCGGTATTAAGGCGCCCCTTCCCCTACTCCCCACCCGGCGGGAAGGGGCGTTTTATCCCGGCTCCGGCCGGGATAAAACTGGTTTTGTTAGTCCCTCAAGCGCCGGGCGTCGGCTTTTAGCCGACTTGGCTACCGCGCCAAGCTATACCGCCTGTGTGATCGACGCTGTTGGTAGCGCGAGGCCGCCTTGCGGCCCTGAAAATCTCCTTACAACATTGACGGCAAGAAGTTCCGTGGCATAGCTTGCGTTCCCTTCATTTTGACTGAAACGCTAGCCTATGTCCGCTGATCTCTCCGCCTTCGCCCGCGCCGCTACCGCCTGGCCCTTCCAGGAAGCCAAGCTGCTGCTGGACGAGCGCTTCAAAGGCAAAGCGCCGGACAAAGGCTACGTCCTGTTCGAAACCGGCTACGGCCCATCGGGCCTGCCGCATATCGGCACCTTCGGCGAAGTGGCGCGCACCACCATGGTCCGCCGCGCCTTCGAGCTTTTGGCCCCCGGCATCAAGACCCGCCTGTTCGCCTTCTCCGACGACCGCGATGGCCTCAGGAAGGTGCCGGACAACATTCCGAACCGCGAGATGGTCGGCAGCCATCTCGGCAAGCCGCTGACCGACATCCCCGATCCGTTCGGCACCCATTCCAGCTTCGGCGAGCACAACAACGCCATGCTGCGCGGCTTCCTGGACAGTTTCGGGTTCACCTACGAATTCCAGAGCGCCACCGACTGGTACACCTCCGGCCGCTTCGACCAGGGCTGCCTCGACGTGCTGAAGCATTACGACGCGATCATGGACGTGATGCTGCCGACCCTGGGCGAGGAACGCCAGGCGACCTATTCGCCCTTCCTGCCGCTCTGCCCCAAGACCGGCAAGGTGCTCCAGGTGCCGGTGGTCGAGCTCCGCCCCGAGGCCGGCACCATCGTCTATAAGGACGAGGATGGCTCGCTGGTCGAGACTCCCGTCACCGGCGGCCGTGTGAAATTGCAGTGGAAGGCCGACTGGGCGATGCGCTGGCACGTGCTGGGCGTCGATTACGAGATGTCGGGCAAGGATCTGATCCCCAGCTACCAGCTGGCCAGCCGCATCTGCCGCATCTTAGGGTCCGAGCCACCGATCAACCTGTCCTACGAGCTGTTCCTCGACGATAAGGGCCAGAAGATCTCGAAGTCGAAGGGCAACGGCCTGGCGGTCGAGGATTGGCTGCGCTATGCGCCGCCGGAAAGCCTGTCCCTGTTCATGTATCAGAAGCCGAAGACGGCCAAGCGCCTCTTTTTCGACGTGATCCCGCGCACGGTCGACGAGTACATCGCGTACCTGAGCAAGTTCCCGCAGGAAGAAGCCCAGGCGCAGCTCAACAATCCGGCCTGGCACATCCATCACGGCAAGCCGCCGGCCCCGGAAAGCGGCTTGTCCTACAATATCCTTCTGAACCTGGCCTCGGTCTGCCATGCCGAGAACGCGTCCGTGCTTTGGCAGTTCGTCAGCCGTTACGTGCCGAACGCCAGCCCCGAGGGCACCCCGCTGCTCAATCGCCTGGTGGATTACGCCGTCGCCTATTATCGGGACTTCATCAAGCCGCATAAGCGCTACCGTCTGCCTGTTCCAGAAGAGGCGGTCGCCTTCGCCCAGTTGCGCGACGAACTGAAGAAGCTGCCGGCCGGGTCCGACGCCGAAGCGATCCAGGCGGTGGTGTTCGAGGTCGGCAAGCAGCATCCGAACACTTTCCCCGAACTCAAGAGCTGGTTCCAGGCGCAATATGAGATCCTGCTCGGCCAGGATCAGGGGCCGCGCATGGGTTCCTTCATCGCGCTGTATGGGCTGACGGAAACCATCGCCATTCTCGACCGCGTGTTGGCCGGAGAGGATCTCTCGACGTGAACGTGGAAGCGCTGCCCGGCCATAAACTGACGCTCGAGGCGCCTTTGCCCCTCGATTGCGGCGTCGAGCTTGCGCCGGTCAGCATCGCCTACCAGACCTATGGCACGCTCAATCAGGATCGCTCCAACGCGATCCTGATCTGCCACGCTTTGACCGGAGACCAGTTCGTCGCCGACCGCCATCCCATCACCGGCAAGCCGGGCTGGTGGCAGGCGATGGTCGGCCCCGGCAAAGTGTTCGACACCGACCGCTATTTCCTGATCTGTTCGAACGTGCTGGGCGGCTGCCTGGGCACCACCGGCCCGGCCGATCTCAATCCGGCCACCGGCACGGTCTGGGGCCTCGATTTCCCAGTCATCACCATCGGCGACATGGTGCGCGCCCAGGTGCGGCTGATCGACCATCTCGGTATCGAGACATTGTTCTGCGTCGCCGGCGGCTCGATGGGCGGCATGCAGGTGCTGGAATGGGCCGCGCGCTACCCTGAGCGCATGCACGCCGCGGTGCCCATCGCCACCGCCGCCCGCCATTCGGCACAGAATATCGCCTTTCACGAAGTTGGACGCCAGGCCATCACCGCCGACCCGGAATGGCGCGACGGATCTTATGCCGGCGAGGACACCCGCCCTCAGCGCGGCCTCGCCGTGGCGCGCATGGCGGCGCACATCACCTATCTGTCGGAAGCGGCGCTGCACCGCAAATTCGGCCGCAACCTGCAGCGCGGCAGCCTGACCTTCGGCTTCGACGCCGATTTCCAGGTGGAAAGCTATCTGCGCCATCAGGGCGTCACCTTCACCGAACGCTTCGACGCCAACAGCTATCTCTATATCACCCGCGCCATGGATTATTTCGACCTGGCCGCGGATCATGGCGGCCTGCTGGCCCAGGCGTTCACCGGCTCGAAGGTGCATTTCTGCGTCATCTCCTTCAGCTCGGACTGGCTGTTCCCCACGTCGGAGAGCCGCGCCGTGGTCAAGGCGTTGAACTCGGTGGCGGCCAAAGTCAGCTTCGTCGAAGTCGAGTCCGATAAGGGCCATGACGCCTTCCTGCTCGACGAACCGGAATTCCACGCCACGGTGAAGGGCTTTCTGGCTGGGGTGGAGAGCGCGACCCGATGAAACCACTCCGTCCTGACCTTCAGCGTGTCGCCGAGATGGTAGCGCCGCAATCCCGCGTGCTCGATATCGGCTCGGGCGACGGCGCCCTGCTCGATCATCTGCATCGCGAGAAGCAGGTCGACGGACGCGGCATCGAGCTGTCGATGGAAGGCGTGCGCGAGACGGTCGCCCAGGGCCTGTCGGTGATCCAGGGCGACGCCGACACCGACCTGCATGATTATCCGGCCGGCGCCTTCGATTACGTGATCCTCAGCCAGACCCTGCAGGCGACGCGCGAACCGAAGACCGTGCTGGAGAACATGCTGCGCATCGGGCGGCATGCGATTGTCTCCTTCCCCAATTTCGGTCATTGGCGCGTGCGGATGTCGCTGGCGATCGGCGGGCGCATGCCCGAGACCAAGACGCTGACCTATCGCTGGTACGACACGCCCAACATCCATCTCTGCACGATCCGCGACTTCACCGATCTGTGCGACGAGCTCGACATCGAGGTGGAACGGGTCCTGTCGCTGGGCCGCGACGGGCAGACTCGCTTCGAAGGCGCCGGCGCGCTGGCCAATCTGCTGGCCGATCAGGCGATCTTCCTGCTGCGCAAAAAATAGATTTAGCGCAATCCACCAGGGATCGGCAGGTAACGGCGCGCCTTAGCGCCCACCTCGACGCGCGAGCCGCCATAGATCTGCTTGCTGGCCTGCACCATCACCACGCCGGCGAAGGTCGGGAACCAGCGCTGGCCGAGATTTTCCCACGCCATCGCCGAGCGCAGCACGAAACGCGAGCGGAAGGGCGGCACGAACAACGCCGTGCCAGTGCCTTCCGGCGTGAACATGGTGTCGCGCAGCAGGCGGTGAAGCTGGCCCGGCGTATAGGGCCGTCCCTGGCCGAACGGCGTGCGGTCGAGCTGGGCCCAGATGCCGCGCCGGTTGGGCGTCACCACCAGCAATTTCCCACCATCCGCCAGCACCCGCCAGATTTCGCGCAAGGTCGAGCGCACATGCTCGGTCGATTCCAGCGCATGGACCAGCAGCACCCTATCCACCGAACGGTCCGGCAGCGGCAGCTCGTCCTCCTCGGCCAGGCAGACCAGCGAGCGCTCGCCCGCCGGCCAGGCCAGCACGCCGGAGCCGGCCGGCATCACCGCCACCACCCGCTCGGCATCCTCCTGCAGGGTGCGCAAATAGGGTGTGGCGAACCCGAGACCCAACACGCTGAGGCCTTTCAGATCCGGCCACAGAACGCGGATCTGGCGGCGAATCATCCGCCGCGCCACCTGCCCCAGGTCGCTCTGGTAGAAATCCCTCAGATCGACGACGTCGCTCCACATGGTCCCTAAGAAATAGAATTTAGATGACCCGATCAAGGGTCAGGTTTAGTCTCCGGGCGCAGGAGACGATGATGACGAAGTTGGTGATCGAGCAGATTCCCGTCCTCACCGACAATTATGTCTATCTGGCCCATGATCCCGAGAGCGGCGACACAGCCGTCGTGGATCCCGCCGTCGCTCCCCCGGTGCTGGAGAGACTCGAGGCGCGCGGCTGGCGCCTCACCCATATCCTCAACACCCATCACCACAACGACCATGTCGGCGGCAATCTGGCACTGAAGCAGGCGACAAACGCCAAGATCGTCGGTCACCGCAAGGATTCGGCACGTATTCCCGGCATCGATGTCGAGGTCTCGGACGGCGATTCCTTCCTACTCGGCACCGCGGCCGCGATGGTGATGGAGGTGCCGGGCCACACGGTCGGACATATCGCCTTCTGGTTCCCCGGGAGTGGCGCGCTGTTTTGCGGCGACACTTTGTTCGCCCTGGGGTGCGGCCGGCTGTTCGAAGGTACCGGCGAACAGATGTGGAGCAGTCTCAAGAAATTCCGCGCGCTGCCCGACGAGACGCTGGTCTATTGCGCCCATGAATATACCGAGGCCAATGCCCGCTTCGCCCGCACCGTCGAACGGCATAACCAGAAACTGCTCGAGCGTATCGTTGAAATCAAGGATCTGCGCCAGCATCACAAGCCGACGGTGCCCTCGACCGTGGGCGTCGAGCGCCAGACCAATCCCTTCCTGCGCGCCGATATCGACAGCGTGAAAGCCAGTGTCGGCCTGCCGCCGGACGCCGACCCGGCCCAAGTCTTCATGGAGATCCGCCGCCGCAAAGACGCCTTTTGATGCAATTTTTCCTCCAGAACCCGACTCATACCCCGTTCGTCTTCACCTCGACCCGCCGTTGCGCGCGCCAGGTGTCCAGCCTGGACGAGCTGTTCGCGGCACCCGACGATTCCTATCTGGTCCAGGCGCCGGCCGAGACGGTGCATATCCCGCCGCCGGACGTCTATCACGGCTGCGGGCCGGAGACGGGGCTGCGCAGCGGCTATTTCGGGGAGGACAGGTCCTATGCCGATTATTCCTATCCTGTCGGCGAACGGCTGATCGGCAAATTCCACGATATCGAAATCGATCCGCGCACCGGTTTCCCGTTTATCGACGGCAATCTCGTCGTCAGCGATTTCTATCACGGCCCGAACGTGATCGCGGCGCACTGGAATCCCTATATCGTCCAGACCAACACCGCCCCCGGGCTACGATCCGACCTGCTGCTGCGCCCGCGCCCGGCCACCATGCTGCGCCGGACCGAGGACGTGCTGTCGCTCGATTTCATGTGGAACGACTACTACTACCACTTCGTCATCGACTGCCTTCCCAAGCTCCTGAATGCGCGAAGCGAGCCGCGGTTCGCCGCCATGCCGATTCTCTGGCGGACGGAAACGCCGCCTTACACCGCGCAATATCTGCGCGCTCTGGGCTTGTGGGACCAGCTGATGCCGCTGGCTGGCGACGTCACGCGCTGCGATCGCGTGTTCATCCCGTCGGTCGTCACGCCGAACGGCTGGACCAGGCAGACCCTTTCAACCCTGCGCAACGCCGTTCTGCCGGCTTTCGGCATCGAGCCGCCCAGCCGGCCGCACCGGATGATCCTGCTGTCGCGGCGCGACGCCCGGACCCGGCGCATCGTCAATGAGAGCGATCTGGCGAGCGCGCTCGCCCCGCTCGGGTTCGAGCTGGTGGTCCCGGGCGCGCTATCCGTCGCCGAGCAAATCAGGATGTTCGCCGAGGCCCGACTGATCGTCGGGCCGCACGGCTCGGCCTGGGCCAATATCGTCTATGGCTCCGCCGGCGCCGGCATGCTGGAAATCCAGCCGCAGGGAAGGTGTCTCCCCACCATGTACAGCATCGCCAAGTTGATGGGCGTGAATTACGGCAGCTACGCCGCCGATCAGGTGACACCGGAAGGCGATATGATCGTGGATGTGCCGCGGATCGTGGAGATGGCGCGGACGCTGCTCGATCTCAGCGCGCGATAAGAAAGACCCGGCGGGATTTTTCCCGCCGGGTCGATCCCGACTTAATACATATGCTGACCGCCATTGATGGACAGGGTAGTGCCGGTAATGAAATCGGCATCGTCCGCCACCAGGAACACCACGCCGCGGGCGATGTCCTCGGCATGGCCGAGGCGGCCGACCGGGATCTTGGCGATGATCTTCTCCAGCACCGCCGGCGGCACGGAGCGGACCATGTCGGTATCCACATAGCCCGGGGCGATGGCGTTGACGGTGACGCCCTTGGCGGCACCCTCCTGGGCCAGTGCCTTGGTGAAGCCGTGGATACCAGACTTGGCGGCGGCGTAATTTACCTGGCCGTACTGGCCGGCCTGGCCGTTGATGGAACCGATATTGACGATGCGGCCGAAACCACTGGCGCGCATCTTGTCGATCACCAGGCGAGCAATATTGAAGCAGGAGGTCAGGTTGGTCTGGATGACCTCCTCCCACTGGGTCGGCGTCATGCGGTGCAACACGGCGTCGCGGGTGATGCCGGCATTGTTGACGACAATCTCGATCTGGCCGTGCTCGGACTCGATCTTCTTGATCGCCTCTTCGCATTCGGCGAATTTGCCGACATCGAACTTGGCGACCGCGATGCCGGTTTCGGTGGCAAAGGCTTTGGCCGCCTCGTCATTGCCGGCGTAATTGGCCACGACCTTGTAGCCCTTATCCTTCAGCGCCACCGAAATGGCCTTGCCGATCCCGCGGGTGCCGCCGGTGACCAGTGCAACTCTGCTCATTCTCGTTTCCTCCGGTTATCGTTGCGGCTCAGCGTTCGACGGTGAGCGCGATGCCCATGCCGCCGCCGATGCACAGGGTGGCCAGACCCTTCTTGGCGTCGCGCTTCTGCATCTCGTGCAGCAGCGTGACCAGCACGCGCGCGCCCGAAGCGCCGATCGGATGGCCGATGGCGATGGCGCCGCCATTGACATTGACCTTCGAAGTATCCCAGCCGAGTTCGCGATTGACCGAGAGAGCCTGGGCGGCGAACGCCTCGTTGGCTTCGATCAGATCCAGATCCTGGATGTTCCAGCCGGCCTTCTTCAACGCGGCGCGCGAGGCCGGGATCGGGCCGGTGCCCATGATCTTCGGATCGACGCCGGCATGGGCCCAGGAGGCGATGCGGGCCAGCGGGGTCAGGCCGCGCTTGGCGGCTTCGGAGGCCTTCATCAGCACAACCGCGGCGGCGCCGTCATTCAGACCCGACGCGTTGCCGGCGGTCACCGTGCCATCCTTCTTGAAGGCGGGCTTCAGCTTGGCCAGCGCTTCCGGCGTGGTCGCGCGCGGATATTCATCGGTGTCGAACAGCTTCTCTTCCTTCTTCACCACGATCTTGACCGGGGTGATCTCGTCCTTGAAGCGGCCCGACGAAACCGCCTTGGAAGCCTTGTCCTGGGAGGCGAACGCGAAGGCGTCCTGGTCGTCGCGGGAGATCTGGTACTGCTCGGCGATATTCTCGGCGGTGATGCCCATGTGATAGCCGTTGAAAGCGTCCCACAGACCGTCCCGGATCATGGTGTCGATCATCTGGGCGTCGCCCATCTTGGTGCCGGCGCGCAGCTGCATCGCATGCACCGCCTGGGTCATGCTCTCCTGGCCGCCGGCGATGACGATCTCGGAATCGCCCGACAAGATCGCCTGAAAGCCCTGGGCCACGGCGCGCAGGCCGGAGCCGCACACCTGGTTGATGGTCTCGGCGGGAACTTCGATCGGCAGCCCGGCATTGATCGAAGCCTGGCGCGCCGGGTTCTGGCCGGTGGCGCCGGTCAGAACCTGGCCCAGGATGACCTCGGACACCTCGGCCGGCGACAGTTTGGCGCGCTCGAGGAGAGAGGACAGCACGATCGAGCCGAGCTGGGCGCCGGACAGGCCGGACAGGCTGCCGGAAAACGACCCTACCGGGGTTCGGGTGGCGGCGACGATAACGATGTCGGACATGATTTAAACGCTCCTGAATGCGGGCTTTGCGCCCCCTGTCCCCGAAGAACAGAATAAGTAGAAAAATCAGGAATGAAAGGGGTTAACCCTAACTTTTCATACGGCTGACAAACCGGGCGATCGGCGCATAGATCTCGGAGACCGCCCGCGCGCCGATCAGCATGCCGACATGACCGCCCTCGACCACCAATCGTTTGCCATTGGGCAGGGCGTCCGCCAGCGGCAAAGCCGATTCGGCGGGCACGATGCGGTCGCGCGACGGCACCACGACCAGGGCCGGATGGCGCAGGCGGCGGGGTTCGATGAGCTTGCCGGCCACCTCCCAGCGATTGCGGGCGGGCAAGTTCTCGCCATACCAGCCGAAGAAGGTTTCGCGCGCCACCCGCAGGGTCAGCGGCACGCAGTCATTGGCCCAATCCTCCAGCGCCGTGAAGCGCCGCGCCGCGGCCGAACCCTGCTTCATATGGCTGAACTGGCGGAACTTGCGCTCGGCGCCGCCGGGATCCTGCATCGCGAAAATCATCTGCAGCAAATCGCCCGGCAGATGACCGAGCTGATCGAGGCTCCGCTCGATCTGGCCGCGCAGCGCCGTCAGCGGCGCGGCGGCCAGGCTATAGGGCCTATGAAAATCCCACGGCACCGCCATCAACACATGGCCCAGCACATCACCGGGGCGTAGCGCGCTCAAGGCCAGGGTCAGCAGCCCCCCCATGCAATAGCCGAGCAGCGCCGGCCTCCCGGCGCGTTCCGTCACCACATCGAGGATCGGCGAGAGGCGCTCGGCGACGTAAGCTTCGATGCCGAATTCCCTCTCGTCGGGCCCCGGCTCGTCCCAATCGACCAGGAAGGGGCGCAGGCCCTTGGCCCGCAGATGGCGCATCAAACTCCGCCGGGGCGTCAGATCCAGCACATAGGCGCGGTTGACCAGCGACGGCACCACCAGCACCGGCGTGCCAGCGGAGTCCGGCGCGGAGTAATCGAGCAGGCGGGTGGCGCCACGCCGCCAGATCTCGGGCATCGGTTCCAGCGCGCGGCGATAGGGATGGTCGCGATAAGCCCGGATGCCGGCCAGGAAATCATCGACCCGGCGGACGGTCTCGTCAGCCAGCGCTCTTTGGAAGCTTGCCGGATCGGCGTGGTTTATCTGCCGCCGGAGCTCGCTTTCCTCGGCCGACCAAGCCCTGCTCCAACTGGGCGACCCGTTTTTCCAGGAGGGCAATGCGCTCAAGGAGGAGACCAGGCTGGAGGCCTGCATCATCAGATGGAACGGCAGAGGCCGCGGCCCCTGCCGGCTGCGCGGAGTGTCGATCGCCGCCTCCCTTGCCGTCGAATTGCTTAGCCGCCTCGTCCCAGCGCTCCTTGATCATGCCGAAGCTTTTGGCCATCAGCTCGGACAGGGCAGGATCTCCGGCCATCTGCCCGACCTGCTCCTGCCAGAGATCGAGATAGCGGGCGGCGAGGCGCTGGAGGTCGGGAGTGTCGGTCATGGCCCAACTATAGACGCGATCCGCTCGCCAAGCGAGGCGGCAACGTCGGCGACCACCGGCTCCCAGTCGGCCGGCTCGATCTGGCGGAACAGACGGGCTGAGGGATACCAGGGCGTATCCGCCCGCTCGCGCAGCCAGCGCCAGCAGCCGTCATAGCGCGACAGGATCCACACCGGCTTGCCTAAGCTCCCGGCCAGATGCGCCACCGAGGTATCCACGGTGATTACCAGGTCGAGCGCGGCAATCACGGCGGCGGTGTCGGCGAAATCCGTCACGCCTTCCATCGCGCCGAGAGTTCCCGGCAGCGGTGGCGCGCCGAATTGCAGGCTGACGAAGCTGGCTTCCGGCACCGCCAGCAGCGGGGCGAGGTCGTCGGGCGAGAGGCTGCGGCGGTTGTCCAGCGCGTTTGCCTGGAAATTGCTCGCCCGCGAATCGCCGGCCCAGACCAACCCGACCTTGAGACCCGGCAAGGCGGAGAACCGGCTGTCGGGATCGACCCGCGGAAAGGGAGGCGCGGCGGGGATGTCGTCGAGGCCGAGCAGCGCCGGCACATCCATCAAAGGCAGATGCGCGTCGACCGGCGGCAGCGGATCGTCCGTCGACAGCACCGGGCCGATGCCGGGAACCGCGCGGGCCAAACGCACCAGCGAGGCAGGCAATAAGAGGATGGTCTCGACGCCGCTTTGACGCAGCAAGGGGACGTAGCGCAGGAACTGAATCGCATCCCCCAGGCCCTGATCGTTCCAGATCAGAAGGCGGCGTTCCCCGCCGCGCCGTTCCGGCAGTCCCGCCGGCGCGGCGACGGCATCCGGAAAGTGGCGACGCCAGGCGAAACCGGCGAAACCGTCCCGCCAGCGCCCGGCGGCCAGCAGACAGGTGGCGCGCGAGAATTGGGCGACAGGATCGGCGGGATCGAGCGCTATGGCGCGGTTGAAATGGACCTCCGCCGCCGCAAGGTCGCCCTCGGTGTAGAGGCTGATGCCGAGGCTGGTCCAGCCGGGCGCGAAACCCGGATGGGCGTCCGTGAGAAATCGGGCGCTGGCCCTGGCTTCGGCGTATTTGCGGAGACGCCGCTGCAGGTAGCTCAAGCGCAGCATGGCGATCGGATCGGCGCCGAGAGAGCGCAACGCCGCTTCGGCCTCGCCGATCCGGTCGAGCTGTTCGAGCAATGCCGCCCGTTCGAGCCGCAACTCGCCGGCGGCCGGATCGGTATGCAGCGCGGCGTCGAGCAGCGCCAACGCCTCTTCCCGCCCGCCCATCGCCGCTCCGGTACGGGCCAGCGCCAGCAGGACGGCCCGTTCGCCGGGATGGTTTTGCAGCAGCGCGGCGAGGATGGTCAGCGCGCCTGGAAAGTCACCCGCCGCCCGGCGCGAGTCGGCGGCGGCGATGGCTTGCTGTAGGGGGATCATTGTTGCGCTCATGCTGCGCAGCATAGACCAGACGGGTTTTCGGTGCAGCGCGAGATAATCGTTGCGGCTTGCCATAAAGTCGTAAAGACTGATCTCCCATCGGCCATTCCGCGAAGAGGACGCTGCGAAACAGATGTCGAACGCTGCCGCCAGCCCGATCACCATCAAGAAGTACGCCAATCGTCGCCTGTACAACACGGCGACCAGCAGCTATGTGACTCTTGATCATCTCTGTCAGATGGTGAAGGACAACGAGGATTTCGTCGTCTATGACGCCAAGACCGGCGAAGATATTACCCGCTCGGTTCTGACGCAGATCATCGTCGAGGAAGAATCCAAGGGCGGCCAGAATCTGCTGCCGATTCCCTTCCTGCGCCAGCTGATCGGCTTCTATGGCGACCAGCTGGGCGGCCTGGTGCCGAAATATCTCGAACATTCGATGCAGGCGTTCCATCACCATGAAGGGCAGATGCGGCAATATATGCAGCACGCCTTTGACGGGCTCTTCCCCTTCAATGCGCTGGAAGAGGTCAACAAGCAGAACGTCGCCTTCTTCGAGAACGCGATGAAGATGTTCGCCCCCTTCTATAGCGGCGGCGCCGACGGCATGAAGGCGGCGGCCAGCGCGTCCGAAGCCACCATCGACGCGCTGCAGAGCAAGCTCGCCGAAGTGCAGGACCAGCTCAGCAAGCTAACCCAGCCGCCTAAGCCTAAGAAGTAAGGCCTCTGCCCTCTCCCCATGCGGAGAGGGCATTACCCGACCCACCCTATTTCAGATAGCGATCGAACCAATCGACGGTCCGCTTTTCCCGATCGGCTACATGCTCGGGATCCCGCAGGGCATGGCCTTCGCCGGGATAGATCACCATTTCCGAGGTCACGCCGAATTCCTTCATCGCGTGATCGAATTCGATGGTCTGGGCAGCCGGGCATTCGACGTCGAGCGCCCCGACATAGGTCAGGATCGGCGTCTTAGCCTGCTTGATATAGGTGAGCGGCGCTGATCGGGCATAGACCTCCGGGTCGTCATACACCGAAGCCCCGAAATAGGGGATCATCCACTGATCGATGCCGTTCTGGCCGTAATAGGACTGCCAGTTGACGATGCCAGCCCCAGCCACCGCCGCCTTGAAACGCTGGGTCTGGGTCACCGTCCACATGGTCATGTAGCCGCCATAGGAATGGCCGAAGATGCCGAGCCGCGCCTCGTCGATCGGCGCGGTCTTTTCCACCGCGTCGATGCCCGCCAGCACGTCGCGCAGATCGCCATGGCCGAAATCCTTGACGTTGGCCAAGGTGAAGGCCTCCCCTTGACCGTAGCTGCCGCGCGGATTGGGCAGAAACAGGGCGTAGCCATGCGCTAGAAGCGTCCGATACAGGCTCGGGCCGAAGAAATGGGGCTCCCACGCCGCGGCGGGGCCGCCATGGATGATGGTCACCATCGGCAGCTTCTTCGCCGATTGTCCGGGCGGCAGCAGAAGCCAGCCCTGCACCGGAAAGCCGTCATTGCTCCAGGTCACGCTGCGCGCGGCGCCGGCCAGAGACCAGTTCGCATTGGCGTGGGTCACGGCCTTCCAGGCGCCGACCCGCCCGACCGCGATCTCCGGGGCGTGGGTAAAGTCTTGCATCACCACCGCCTCCAGTTTGGCAGCGCAGGAACCCGCATTAAAATCATCCAGCGCCTTGACGTCGCTCCAGAGAACCGACAGACCCGGCTTCGCCGCCGCGCCGAGATCGAGGATCTCCGTCTTGTCGCCGGCAAGAGCCACCGCCGCCAGATGCCCGTCGCACCGCGAGGTCAGGGCGCTGGGCGAGGCTTTGAGGCCGGGAGTGAGGTCGGCGGCCTTGCCGCTGGCGAGATCGAGGCTGTAGACATCGCCGCCGGTGCTGCCGAAATCGCTCATGATGCCGCTGATGAAAGCGACATGATGCCCGTCGGCCAGAACGGTCGGCTCGGCGATCTGGTGCCGGGCGTCGGGCGACGTATAGAGCACCTTGCCGACGCCATCGGCGAAGCCATAGAGCTTGGCGACCCACCAATTATTGTCGCCGTCGCCGGGTGCCGCAGTGCCGACGAAACCGCTGCCATCGGGCAGCCAATCATATTCATAGACGAACAAATCCGGCGGCGACATCCAGGCCAGCTTGCCATCCTTCAGCACGGCAATGCGCTGCTCGGGCGTGGCGCCGGCCAACTCGCCCTGCACCGCCGCTCCCGCCTCGACCGCGCCCAATTCCTTGACGGCATTGGCGGTGGCGAGCAGGGAGAGCTGCCCACCGGGACCATAGCGCAGCCCGTCGATGATACCTTCGAAAGACAAGAGTTCGGTCAGCCCACTCCCGTCGGCATTGACGCGATAAACCGAGCGGGCATGGCTGCCCGGCTTGCGCAGGGCGAAGACCAGGCTCTTGCCGTCCGGCGCCCAGGCCAGGGAAGAGGGCCAGCATTGCGGCACGGTGCCGCAGGGCAAGGCGACCGTCGCGACCGGCGCGCCATCGGCATGACGCAGCACCAGATCGCGCACCACCGGAGCGCCGCCGGACAGCGTCTGGTCACCCTCCACCGAGGCGAGATGCGTGCCGTCCGGCGACAAACGGACTTCGAGGAAGGAATGCAGCGCGGACTCGTTGGCCCACAGGGGCGAGGCCGCCAGCAACACCGCCGCATAAAGAATTTTCCGCACCATTTCCCCCAAGGATCTGAAAGACTTGGAGCGAGACTACCCTACAATCGGGCGCGGGCCCAGGCCGCGGCGCGCGCCACCACCGGAGCGGGATCGTCCATCAGCCCTTCGGCGATGACCGCCCACTCGGCGCGGCCGCTATTGCCGATAGCGATCAGCACGTTGCGGATGAAGCGGTCGCGGCCGATCCGTTTGATCGGCGAGCCGGAAAAGACCGTGCGGAAGGAAGCATCATCCAGCGCGGCGAGGTCGGTCAAATGGGGCGCCAGAAGCTCGACCCGGGGCAGATAGGCTTCCTCGGAGGCCGGCTGACCGAACTTGTTCCACGGGCAGGCCGCGAGGCAGTCATCGCATCCGTAGATACGGTTCCCGAACCGGGCCATCAGCTCTTCGTCGATATCGCCCTTATGCTCGATGGTCAGATACGCGATACAGCGGCGAGGTTCGATCCGACCGCCTTCCAGGGCGTCGGTCGGGCACGAGACCTCGCAGGCGTTGCACGATCCGCAATGATCCTTCTCCGGCGCATCGGAGACCAGGTCCAGCGACGTGAACAATCCGCCCAGGAACAGCCAGGAGCCGAACCGGCGGGAGACCAGATTGGTGTGCTTGCCCTGCCAGCCGAGGCCAGCCCGCGCCGCCAGCGGCTTTTCCATCACCGGAGCGGTGTCGACGAAGGAGCGGGCGTCGCCGCCATGGGTTTCGACCAGCCAGCGGCCGAGCTGTTTCAGCCGCTTCTTGATGGTGTCGTGATAATCCTTGCCGCGCGCATAGACGCTGATATTGCCGCGATCGGACGGCAGCGGTCCGACCAGGGCGGGGCCGTAATTGTCGCCCACCATGATGACGCTGCGGGCCGCGGGCCATTGCGCTGTCGGACTGGCGCGGCGATCGGCAGTGCCTTCCATCCAGCCCATCTCGCCATGACGGCCATCCGCCAGATAGGCGGCGAGATCCTCGGCGACGCCGGCCACATCCTCGGCGCTGGTGATGCGCACCTCGGCAAAGCCGAGCGCCAGCGCCTGGTGCTTGATCGATTGAGTTACGTCAGCCGCGGCCACGATAGGAAGCGACTCCCTGGTCGGGCAGCCACAGCCCGGCAGGCGGGGCCCCGGTCTGCCAGAACACGTCGATCGGGATGCCGCCGCGCGGATACCAGTAGCCGCCGATGCGCAGCCAGGTCGGGTCCATCGCCGCGACCAGGCGCTTGCCGATCGACACCGTGCAATCCTCGTGGAAAGCGCCGTGATTGCGGAAGCTGGCGAGGAAGAGTTTCAGCGACTTGCTCTCTACCAACCGTTCGTTCGGCACGTAATCGATCACCAGATGGGCGAAATCCGGCTGCCCGGTGATCGGGCATAGCGAGGTGAATTCGGGGGCGGCGAAACGCACCAGATAGAGCTCGCCGGCCTGCGGATTCGGCACCGTCTCGAGCACCGCCTCTTCCGGCGAGGCGGCAGGGACAGCCTTCTGGCCCAACTGCGTCAGATGCTGCAAATGATCGCTCATGGATCCCTCAGATCGGTTCGATGTCGCCCAGCGCCTGCTGGCGGTGGAACTCGGCGGCGAAAGCTTCGGTGCCCTTCTCGGCGATGGCTTCGCGCAGCCCCCGCATCACGTCCTGATAATAGTACAGATTGTGCCAGGTCAGCAGCATCAGCCCCAGCACCTCTTCGGCGCGGAACAGGTGATGCAGATAGGCGCGGCTGTAATTTTTGCAAGCCGGGCAACCACACTGTTCGTCGAGCGGACGCGGATCGTCGAGATGGCGGGCATTGCGGATATTGACCGGGCCGCGCCGGGTGAAGCCCTGGCCGGTGCGGCCCGAACGGGTCGGCATCACGCAATCGAACATGTCGATCCCGCGCAGCACCGAGCCGACCAGATCGGACGGCTTGCCGACGCCCATCAGATAGCGCGGCTTGTCCTGCGGCAGCATGGCCGGCGTGAAGTCCAGCACGCGGAACATCTCCTCCTGGCCTTCGCCCACCGCGAGACCGCCGACCGCATAGCCGTCGAAATCGATCCTGGTCAGAGCCTTGGCCGATTCGGCGCGCAGATCCTCGAAAGTGCTGCCCTGGACGATGCCGAACAGACCATAGCCATCGCGTTCGACGAAAGCCGCCTTGGAGCGCTCCGCCCAGCGCATCGACAGCCGCATCGACTCGGCCGCCTGTTCGTAGGTGGCGGGATAGGGCGTGCACTCGTCGAAGCACATGGTGATGTCGGAATCGAGGAGATGCTGGATCTCCATCGACCGTTCAGGGGTCAGGAGATGCTTCGAGCCGTCCAAATGCGATTGGAAGGTCACCCCCTCCTCGGTCAATTTGCGCAGCTTGGCCAGGCTCATCACCTGGAACCCGCCGGAATCGGTGAGAATGGGCTTATCCCAATTCATCATCTTGTGCAGGCCGCCCAGACGGCCGACGCGTTCCGCGCCCGGTCGCAGCATCAGGTGATACGTATTGCCGAGCAGAATCTCCGCCCCGGTCGCCGCGACCGATTCCGGCATCATCGCCTTGACCGTCGCCGCGGTGCCGACCGGCATGAAGCAGGGGGTATGAATCACGCCGTGAGCGGTATGGACCTCGCCGAGGCGCGCTTTGCCGTCCTCGGCCAGCAGCTTGTATTCGAACTTGCTCATTTCGGCTCCAGCAGGCAGGCATCGCCGTAAGAGTAAAAGCGATAGCCGGTTTTCTTGGCATGATCATAGGCCGCCTGCATGCGATCGAGGCCGGCGAAGGCCGAGACCAGCATGAACAGGGTCGAGCGCGGCAAGTGGAAATTGGTCATCATCAGATCGACGGCGCGAAATCGATAACCAGGCGTAATGAATATGTCGGTGCGGCCGCGATAGGGCGACACCGCGCCATCCTCGGCGGCGGCGCTTTCCAGCAGCCGGGTCGAGGTCGAGCCGACGGCGAGGATGCGTCCACCGGCGCGGCGTACGGCATTGACCTTGGCCGCCGCCTCCTCGGTGATCTCGCCCCATTCC
>Ga0302314_10002122_pt1 | contig 37048 bp, 34 predicted proteins | sample III_Palsa_N2_3_FD_200533 | JGI IMG/M metagenome (GOLD analysis project Ga0302314, IMG submission 200533) | Peat permafrost microbial communities from Stordalen Mire near Abisko, Sweden - III_Palsa_N2_3 | ecosystem: Environmental > Terrestrial > Soil > Palsa > Peat permafrost | place: Sweden...
TGGCTTCGGCCAAGGCGCACCTGGGCAAGGCCGAGGCGGTCAACCAGGAGCTGCAGAAGAACAACAGCACCTTGAATCAGGAAATACAACGCGGCTCGGGAGGTTGAGGCATGAACACGATCAAGAACGTCATACGCTCCGGTTTGTACGGCACCACCCTCGGGGCCGCCGCCATCCTGCTCGCCGCCTGCGCGGCCGATACGGTGAAAGATCCGGGTGTGGCCAAGGCTCGCGCCGAACTGACCGATCTGCAGTCCGATCCGCGCCTGGCCGGACGCGCCCCGATCGCCATCCACGACGCCGACACGGCGGTGCGCGATGCCGAGCTGCCGCAGACCGATCCGGTGGTGGAGACGCATCTGGTCTACATCGCCGAGCGCAGGGTGCAGATCGCCCGGGCGCTGGCGCAGACCAAGTATGACGAGGATCAGCGCAAGAGCTTGAGCGAGCAGAACGGACAGATCCAGCTCGACGCGCGCACCAATGAAGCCGATGCGGCGAAGCAGCGGGCCGACGCCGAGAAGCTCAAGAACGACAACTTGCAGGCGCAGCTAGCCGCTCTGCAGGCGAAAAAGACTGACCGTGGCATGGTGCTGACGCTGGGCGACGTGCTGTTCTCCACCGGCCGTTCCGACCTCAAACCGGGCAGCGTCGAGAACCTGGACCGGCTGGTCACTTTCCTGGGCCAGGCTCCGGACCGCACCGTCCGCATCGAGGGCCATACCGACAATCGCGGCGGGCAGGACATGAACCAGGCGCTGTCGCAACGGCGGGCCGATTCCGTGTCCCTGTATCTGACCGGCCGCGGTATCGCCAGCAACCGCGTTACCTCGGTCGGCGAAGGTTACAACTCGCCGGTTGCTGACAACAATACCGATGCTGGGCGGCAGGCCAATCGCCGCGTCGAAGTGATCATTCAGGATCCGCCGGCATAGCTGCCGGCCCTGCTGACCATCGCCAGCACCTGAAGCATCGCTGCATCGCTAATCGCCGGCAGGGAAGTCCGGTGTGAGGATCACGGATGATCGGGGCCGCACTGCAAAGTGCGGCCTTTTTTTATGCAGTGAGCCACGGACGTTGGCCGGCGCCGCGTACGCTGTCGCACAGACGGTGATGCGGCAATGGCGCTTTACTGGCTTTCCTACAGAGGTGCCTGCTCATGTCATCCAATATCCGTTCACTGACGCTGGCCCTGGCGATGTTCGCCGTGCCGGCAACATCTTTCGCGCAGATCGGCATTTCCATTACCATCGCGCCGCCGGAGCTGCCGGTCTACGAGCAGCCGGTGATTCCGGGCGACGGCTATCTGTGGACCCCGGGTTACTGGGCCTACGGGGACGATGGCTACTTCTGGGTGCCGGGCACCTGGGTCCAGCCGCCCATGGTCGGTGTGCTGTGGACGCCGGGATACTGGGGCTGGTCGGACGGCGTCTACGCCTTCAACCGCGGTTACTGGGGCCCCCACATCGGTTTCTACGGCGGCGTCAACTACGGCTACGGCTACGGTGGCGACGGCTACTCCGGCGGACGCTGGAACAATGGTTCATTCGCCTACAACCGCGCGGTGAACAACGTCAACATCAGCAGCATCCACAATACCTATAACGAAACGGTGGTCAACAACACCAACGTCAATCGCGTCAGCTTCAACGGCGGCAGCGGCGGCATCAGCGCCAGGCCGACCGCCGAGCAACAGACCTTCGCCCACGAGAATCATGTCGCCCCGACCGCCGCCCAGACCCAGCATGAGCAGACCGCCCGCGCCAATCCGGCGCAGCGTGACTCGGTCAATCATGGCCATCCGGCCGTGACCGCGACGGCTCGGCCCGGGGATTTCAAGGCCGCCGCTGCTGAAGCCAAGACTTCCGCCGAAAACAAGCCGGGAGAGGAGAACAAGGCTGCTGTAGAAAACAAGGCCGCGACCGAGAACAAGGCAACGGCTGAAAACAAGGCGGCGGTGGAGAACAAGGCAACAGCCGAGAACAAGATGCCGGCGAGAGCTCCGGCGGCCGCGGAACGCCCCGCGGCAGTTGCCCAGTCGCATCCGGCTGCCCCGGCAAGAACCGCGCAGCGCAGCGCGCCCGCGCCCCATGCTGCGGCGCCGCGTCCGCAGGCTCAGCCCAGGCCGGAGGCGCAGGCGCGTCCTCAGCCAGTGGCACGTCCCCAGCCGCAGGCGCGTCCTGAGCAGGCGCCGCGTCCGCAGGTACAGGCACGGCCAGCGGCCCCCCAGGCTCGTCCGCAACCGACAGCACAGCATGAGGGCAAGCAGGAGCCTGAGCATCACTAGCACCGGGATTTTGCCGGCGCAGTGTGACCTCGCTTGACGCTGTATGTAATGCGTGATTTCTGTGCCGATGCCCTCTGCCGCTACACCGGCTTAGGGTGTCGGCCGCGGATTTCCGGCGGCGTGGCGCCAGCGAGCAGGAATCCGCATCGCGTCCAATGTGCGCTAGCGTACAGACGCTGTTCGCCGTAGATCGGATAATTTTCGTCGCACCGGGCCAGGGGCGGCAGAGCCTGCCGTATTTCCCGTGCCCCTCTTGCAATCCCTGCTGCGAGACCGCTTCCACGCCGCTGTAACGCCGTACCCGAAGGCCGGTCATGTTAGAAAAAACAAATGGTTCCGCCGTTGCCGACGATGCCGGCAAGGTGGATTGCATCAGTGAAGTACGCCGCCAGGAAGCCCTGCTCAAAACCGGCGCCCTGCAGAACGCCATTCTCACCAGTCCCAATTTTTCGATCATTGCCACCGACGAGAAGGGCATCATCCAGTTGTTCAATGTCGGCGCCGAGCGGATGCTGGGTTATCAGGCCGCCGAGGTGGTCAACCGGATCAGCCCCAGCGACATCCACGATCCACAGGAAGTGATCGCGCGGGCCCAGGCCTTGAGCCTGGAACTCGCCACCACCATTACACCGGGCTTCGAGGCGCTGGCCTTCAAGGCCTCGCGCGGCATCGAAGACAGCTATGAGCTGACCTATGTCTGCAAGGACGGCAGCCGCTTTCCGGCCATCGTCTCGATCACGGCGCTGCGCGACGACTATGGCGACATCATCGGCTACCTGCTGATCGGCGCCGACAACTCCATACGCAAGCAGGTCGAGCTGGAGCTGCACGAGGCCATGGCGGTGGCGGAAAAGGCCAATCTGGCGAAGTCCGACTTCCTCTCCAGCATGAGCCATGAACTGCGCACGCCGCTCAGCGCCATCCTCGGCTTTGCCCAGCTCATCGAATCCGGCTCGCCATCGCCGACGGTTTCGCAGAAGCGCAGCGTCGACCAGATTCTCAAGGCGGGCTGGTACCTGCTGGATCTGATCAACGAGGTGCTCGATCTGGCCGTGATCGAATCGGGCAAGCTGTCGCTGTCACTGGAACCGATTTCGCTGGCCGAAGTGATGCAGGAATGCCGGGCCATGATCGAGCCGCAGGCGCACAAGCGCGGCATCAGCGTCAGTTTCCCCCATTTCGATGTGCCCAGCTTCGTCAAGGCCGATCGGACCCGGGTGAAGCAGGTCCTGATCAACCTGCTCTCCAACGCGATCAAATACAACAAGGCGGGCGGGGCGGTGGTGGTGGCTTGTATCATGAGCCTGCCGGGCCGCATTCGCATTTGCGTGGAGGATAGCGGCGCCGGCCTGACCGCGGACCAGATGGCGCAGTTGTTCCAGCCGTTCAACCGTCTCGGACAAGAGACCAGCATCGAGGAAGGCACCGGCATCGGCCTGGTCGTGTGCAAGCGGCTGATCGAGTTGATGGGCGGCGCCATCGGTGTGGAAAGTACGGTGGGCAAGGGCAGCGTGTTCTGGCTCGAACTGCATCTGACCGATGAGCGAACACCCGTCGTCGGCCCCGCCGAGCTTGCCACCGTCACCCAGGCTCCGGTGCCGGCGGAAACACATCAGCGCAGCGTGCTCTATGTCGAGGACAATCCGGCCAATCTGATGCTGGTGGAAGATCTCATGGCGCGGCGGCCGGATATCCGCCTGCTCAGCGCGCGCGACGGTATCAGCGGCATCGAGACCGCGCGCGCCTCACTGCCGGACGTGATCCTGATGGACATCAACCTGCCTGGCATCAGTGGCATCCGGGCGCTGCGTATCCTGGCGGATCACCCGGCCACTACGCACATCCCGGTAGTGGCGCTCAGCGCCAATGCCATGCCCCGCGATATCGAGAAGGGACTGGAGGCGGGGTTCTTCCGCTATCTCACCAAGCCGATCAAGGTGCAGGAGTTCATGGAAACGCTGGACCTCACACTCGAATTCGCCAAAACCGAATCGGCCCGCCTGCATCAAGAGAAAAAAGTATGATGGTCAACGCCCCCGACATTCTCAACGCCGGCATCCTGATCGTCGACGACCAGGAGTCCAACGTCAGCCTGCTGGAGCAACTGCTGGGCGAGGCCGGGTACACCCGCGTGACCTCGACCATGCATCCGCAGGAAGTCTGCGCGCTGCACCGCAAGAACCATTACGACCTGATCCTGCTCGACCTGCAAATGCCCGGCATGGATGGTTTCCAGGTGATGGAAGGCCTCAAGACCAACAACGCGGACGGCTACCTGCCGGTGATCGTGCTGACCGCCCAGCCGGGGCACAAGTTGCGCGCCCTGCAGGCCGGCGCCAAGGATTTCATCAGCAAGCCGTTCGACCTGGTCGAAGTCAGGACGCGCATCCACAACATGCTGGAAGTGCGGCTGCTGTACAAGATGCTGGAGCACTACAGCAAGGCACTGGAACAGACGGTGCAGGAGCGCACGGCGGAATTGCGCGAGAGCGAAGCGCGCTTTCGCAGCCTGACCGAACTGGCTTCCGACTGGTATTGGGAGCAGGACGAAAGCGGCAACTTCACCAAGGTTTCCGGCCCGGCCCTGGAAATGCTTGGCGTCCAGGTCGATGGCCTTGCCGGAAAAAAGAGCAATGATCAGACCAGCGGCTGGAATGAAGCGGAGCGGGAAACGCTGCAGGCCATGATCGCGGCGCGACAGCCTTTCCTGGATTTTGTATTCAGCCGCACCGGCGTGGATGGCTCGCGCCGGAAGTTCCAGGTCAGCGGCGAGCCGATGTTCAACCAGGCTTGCCGCTTCCTTGGCTACCGCGGTATCGGCATCGAGCTGATCGCCAAGCAGTAGGGCGAAGGATTGCGAGGCTCCGCCATGGCATCAATGCACAGCCCCAACCAGAATCATCTGCTGGCCGCATTGCCCGGCCCGGAATTCGAGCGCCTGGCGCCCCATCTGGAACTGGTGCCGATGCGGCTCGGCGACACGCTTTACGAGCCCGGCGGCCAGTTGCAACATGCTTACTTCCCCACCACCGGCATCGTCTCGCTGCTCTATATCCTGGAGTCCGGCGTCTCGGCGGAACTCGCGGGTGTGGGTAACGAGGGCATGCTTGGCGTGTCCCTGTTCATGGGCGGCAACACCACGCCAAGCTCGGCCGTGGTGCAGACCGCCGGTTACGGTTACCGGCTTCAGGGGAAGCTGCTGAAGGAGGAATTCAATCGGGCCGGAATGATGCAGCGCCTGTTGCTGCGCTATACGCAGGTGCTGGTGACGCAGGTGGCGCAGACCGCCGCCTGCAATCGCTTTCACTCGATCGAGCAGCAATTGAGCCGATGGCTGCTGGCCACGCTCGATCGCCTGCCTGCGAACGAGTTGATCATGACGCAGGAACTGGTCGCCAGCGCGCTCGGCGTGCGCCGGGAAGGCGTTACCGAGGCGGCCGGAAACCTGCAGCGCGCCGGCGTCATCAGCTACCGGCGCGGCCATATTTCGGTGATCGAGCGGGACGGGCTGGAAAGCCGCGCCTGCGAGTGTTACGCCGTGGTCAGGAAGGAGTCGGGGCGCCTGCTGTCCGACGTGCGGTAAAGCTGGAGTCGGACGTGGGCGGGTAACGAAGGTGGGGGCGCGGACTGCCGCAGCCCGGAGGCTGCGGCGAGCTGCGGCCTAGTGCACGTATCCCGTTTCGGACGGGTCGACGTTGATGCGGATCAGCTTGAACGAGGAGTCGCCGATGCCGCCGCCGGAGAAGGTGAGGGTGCCTTCGCCCTTGTAGTGATATTCCATGCGGTAGTTGTCGCCGCCGAAGTGGAACGGGATGAAAGCTTTTCCGGTCTGGTAGCCCTTCTGGTCGTTGGGCTGACCGATCAGGTCGGTGACTTCCCTGGAATGCATGCCGACCTGGATTTTCGAAAACTTGCTGCCGGGCGCCGGCGTGCCGACCACGCCGCTGCTGCTGGCGGAAGCGGCGGGCTGGGCATCGGAATCGGCATGGACGTAGCCGGCAAACAATACGGCGGAGGCGGCAATAACGCCGAAGAGTTTCTTCACTTGTGTATCCCCATGTTGTAGGCCAAAAAAAGTGGCAACGAAAGTTGACGCTCGAACAAACACATAGACAGATAAAACAGGAATATTTTGTGCTGCATCCTTCGGTGCTTTCAATCCTTCGATAATTGCCGTACTGATTGGTCGCGGACCGATGGTTCTGAGTGGTACTGTACGAATTGTCCTCGATATTTCTGTCCAATCGCGCTGATGGTTGGCCGTATTTGTGACGGATGTCACGCTTTATTGGCGGCGGCTTGATGTTTTGCCAAGCGCGACACCTGATCGGTACTTAAAGTACTGGTGGTAACCAAGAATATGGATTTACCCGATACTGGCGTGGACGGCAGATCCCGCAGGGACCAGCTGCTGCGGGGACGGGCAGGCAATAGAGGTGCTTGCCTCGGCGGATTCGGTTAAGCCGTGCGCGTGGGTGAGTTGCGCCTGGCCCAAACGGCATTTGCGGGTGGCGCCGGGTTGCGTGTCTTGCCGTAGATGCTGGTGAAATGCACGCGAATGAGCCAGTAGATCATCAAGGCGATGACAGTCAGGATCGGCAGCAGGTAGAGATGCGTCTCGATGATGACCGCCGGCAGATGGTTCTGCTTGCCGAGGAACAGGGAGGTCACGGCGATCAGCAGGGCGGCGCACATGCGCCAGAGGTGGCGCGCGATGCGCGACGCGCCGGCAACGCCGCCGCGGATCAGGACGCGGATGTCCAGGGCGGCGGCCAGCAAGGCAACGGAGCCGAAGACGAAGTAGGCGGCGGTGGGCGCTCCGTCCCTGGCCATGCCGGTGCCGTTGGCAGCTTCCCAGCCGAGGATCAGGGCGGCGGCTGCGTCGGCCAGGACGATCAGCAGGAGGCCGCGCTCGAGCAGGCCGGTTTGTCCGGCTTTGCGCACCATGGTCAGCCAGGCGCTGGCGACCAGGTAGAAGGTCAGGGTGCCGACGACCAGGTTCATGGTCTGCGATTTGAGCAGTGCCAACCAGGCGGCGCTGGCCGACATGCAGAGCATGGCGACGAAGAAGATGTTGCCGGCCACGCGGTGCAGGTGCGCGCCCTTGTGGGAGAGCAGGGCCGCTGTGCCGGCGAGCAGGCCGGTGATGGCGCCGGCGATGTGCAAGGCCAGCAGGGGGGAGTTTGTCATGGGTATGCTCCAGTGCAGTGCCTGCTGAGCGGCCGTCGCTCAGGGGGCCTCGAGTTTTTGCAGCATCCGCACGGCGTTGCGGTTCTTCGGATTCAGTTGCAGGGACTTGTGGTAGTTGGCGATGGCCTGCTGCCGGTCGTCATCGTCCATGTAGGCTTCGCCGAGGCTGTCGTAGACGTTGCCGGACTGCGGATAGGCCTCGGTGTTGAGCTGGAAGATGCGGATGGCGTTATCGAACTGACCCACATGTATGAGGTGGTAGCCGAGGCTGTTGAGCTCGGTTTCGTCGAAGTTGTAGGCAGCGGGCGCGGTGGCCTTTAGATTGCGGTATTGCCGGATGGCGGCGTCGGCGCCGCCGGAGGCGATGGTGGTGGTGAGCGTGGCGGCGATGGAAGTGCGCGGATCGAAAGCCGCCTTGATGGTAGGCAGCCACAAGCTCATGGCGGCTCCGGCAATGCCGGCGCCCATGGCCAGCGTCAGTACAAACAGGCCGGCGGCCATGGCGATGCGGCCGGGCGCGCCGGCCCGGTCCTGGGTGCGCAGGTAGAGTTCAAGAACGGCGAGAGGCAGCAGGGTTTGCGCGAATGCCAGGAAGGTGAGGAACGGGCCCTGGAAGGTGATCGGATCGAAGCCGAAGGGGCCCTGGAAGACCAGGAACGACAGCATCAGGCCGACGCGAAAGAACCAGACGCCGCTGACTACCAGGAACAGGCGCAGGGCCCAGCGGCGATGGGTCTTGAAATCGCGGGCGAGGGCGTAGCGCAGGGCCATGGCGGCGCAGAGCAGGATGAGGACGGCGTTGAGGCTGACCGCGAGGTGCTGTGACAGGTCGCCGACGACGCCGCCGCGGATCCACACCAGGTAGAGGGCGGCCGTGCTGGTGGTGAAGGCGCTGAGGATGTAGAGGCGGCCGTTCCAGCGATGGAAGGAGGGTGCGCGGGCGCGCAGCTGCGGGATCAGCTGCAGGGTGCCGCTGGCGGTGATGACGGCGGCGAGCAGGATGTGGATGGCCAGCGCGGCGTTGCCGATGCTGTCACCGGGGATATAGCCGTGGTACAGCAGGCTATTCCAGCGGGGGAAGTCGCCGGCCAGGGCGGTGCTGCCGTAGAACGTGGCGATGTACACGACCATGAGCCACTGGCCGATGCAGGCCACGGCGAACCAGAGGCAGGCTGCCCGGCGGAGGGCGGTGTTGCCGGCCGGAAGCAGCTTCGAACCGCGGCGGGATGTCACCGCGGCGGCGGACCATTTCTGGTTGATCGGCGGCGATAGGTCGGTGCTGTAGTGAGTCATTTCAAGGCCCCCTGGACTTGCGACGGGAATGCGCTCAGGGCTGTGAAGTCCCGGCAGGCGGCATGGCGTCCGCTGCGTCGCTGCCGCCGTCGGTGGAATGAGCAGTGGCCTGCCAGTCGCGCAGGCGGAATTGCGGGATGATGAGCTGCCTGGTGAAGTGGGCTTCGGGCTGGTAGACGCTGATCAGGATTTGCGCGTCGCGCAGTTGCGTCTTGTCGATCGGGTAATGCACCGCACCGGATGGATCGTGCAGTGGCAGCTCGGTGTCGGAGTGCTCGAAAGGGTCCACCGAGAATTGCAAGGGGGCGGGCGTGTAATCCAGCCCGCAATCGAACTTTTCGGGATTGCGCCGGGCGCCGGCCGCTTGCTCAAGAACCATCGAAATGCAGGGCGGCACATTTCCGGCTGCGCGGCAGCTGACTTCAAGCGCCGCGCCGCCGTCGTCGATTCTGCTGGCGCAGTAACCGGCCTCGGACTGATGCGGTTCGCGGCTCAGCGCGGGCAGGGGCGGCAGCGCATGCGGCCGCAGCAGGGTCAGCGAGTATTCCAGTTCCAGGCGTAGCGCCTGATCGCCGGCCTGCCGCATGACTTCCGCAGGAATCTCCAGTGTCTGGTTGGGCAGGGCCGATCCGTCGGCGTTGCCGGGGTAGGGCAGGTCGAAGACGTGGCCGGTGCCGCGATAGACGGTGTTGCCCGCGGCATCGACCAGGCGCAGGGCGGTGTAATCGACGTGCAGGACCAGGCCGGCGGGCAGGCCGGAGAAGCGCAGGGGCAGGAGGATGGTTGGGACGTCATCGCTGTCCGCCGATTTCTTCTTGTGCTTATTCTTGGTCTCGTCCTTTTTATGCTTCTGCTCGCCCGCATCCTCGGTCAGCAGCTGGAGGTCCGCATGAGCGGGGTCGGCATGGCGTGCGGGATCGAAAGCGACCGTGACGGAGCGAGCCGTGCCGGAGTTGGCCGAGAACCATTGCTGGATGGCGAAGGCCGGCCGCCAGGGCAGGTCCGGGGTGAACATGAACACCAGGAATCCGCCGACGAAGAGCAGACGCGCACGGCGGGTGTCGCGGCGGAAGTACTGCAGCGCCAGCACGCCGGCGGTTATCAGCAGCAGCACCAGCTGGCTCAGGGTTTGCCCGATCCAGGCCACGCCGGTGTCGTCGGTGACGTGGTCGAAATCGAAGGTATGGGTGAAGGGATAGAGGAGCGCCAGCACCAGCAGGCGCACCAGCAGCAGGCTGAAGAACGCGGCGAGCGTGCCGAGAATGGCCTCGGTGAGGCTCCGGGTCAGCGCCGCGATGGCCATCACCGGCAGGCTGAACACCAGCGCGCAGGCGCAGTTGCTGAGCAGCGCGGCGCCGAGGTTGGGGCCGAAGGGAAAGCCCGCGGCGAAGCCGCGCAGCAGGTTGGCCGCGAGGATAGGGCCGTGGATCAGCAAGGCCACCAGCAGCAGCTTGGATAGCAGCAGGTCACGGCGCCGGATCGGGCGGACCAGCCAGTCCTGGTCGACGCCGGGAATTGCGTCCTGCTGCACGGCGAGGACGATCAGCAGGACCATGGCGATGACCAGGCCCAGCGTGACCAACGCACAGATGGCCTGCAGCCCTTCGTCTGGGGCAAAGGGGTCAGCGTGTTGGCGCAGGGCGGCGAGCAGCAGCTGGCCGGCCAGGCTGGCGATGCCCAGCGGCCACAGCAGCTTCCAGTCCTTCCTGAAGATGTGCCAGACCATGGCGGGCGAGGCGGGCCGCGAAGCTGAGGGGCTGGTGCTCACTGGATCGCTCCATCGCGCGCCGCGCGGGCCAGGGTGGTGAATACGGCGCGCAGCGGCATCGGCTCGGCGTCGATATGCCGCACCGGTCCGAGCAGGGTGCGGATGCGCTCGCCCAGATCGCTTTCGGAGTAGCGCGTATCGACGAAGCTGAAGACGTTGCCGAAGGCGCGTGGCTGCAGCCACTCTTTCGGCAGGTTCGCCGGCACGGCGGCGGGGTGTTCCAGGGTGACGCGCACTTCGCGCAGGCGGGCGCCGAGATCGCTCATCGATTCCTCGATCAGCATGCGGCCGGCGTCGATGAAGCCGACATGGGTGGAGAGGCTTTCGATCTCGCCCAGCTCGTGCGAGGAGATCAGCATGGTGACGTCGCCGGCTTCGAGCAGCAGGCCTTCCATGAATTCCTCGCGCACCAGGGGATCGAGGCCGCTGAACGGCTCGTCGAGGATCAGCAGCTTCGGCCGGTAAGGCAGGGCGCAGGCCAGCGCCACCTTGATGCGCATGCCGTGCGACAGCTCGCCGATGCGGCGCTTGAGCGGAAGTTGCAGGCGCTTGCAGATCGAGATTTCGAGGGCGCGATCCCAGCCCGGATAGAACGGCCGCAGGTAATCGAGATAGTCGCCGACGCCGAGGCGGCGGGGCAGGGCCTGGTTTTCCGAGACGTAGCCGATCTGCGCCAGCACTTCGGGCGAGAGGCGCCGTGTATCGACGCCCATGACGCTGGCGGCGCCGCGCGTGGGCTCGAGCATGTTCATCAGCAGCTTGATGGTGGTGGTCTTGCCGGCGCCGTTGGCGCCGATGAGGGCGTAGGCGCTGCCCTCGGGCACGGCGAGGCTGAGGCCTTGCAGGGCATCGAGGCGGCCGAAGCTTTTCCACACCTTGTCCGCTTGCACCACTGTGGCGGTTGTCATTTGCGTCTGGCCTCCGGGGCCTGGTCCAATGCTTTCCACTGCGCTTCGATGGTCTTGAGCAGATCCGGCAGCTCGACCCCGACGCGCTTGGCTTCCACCACCAGTTGCTCGACTTCCTGCTGCAGCAGCCGCTTGCGGTCGCTGGCGCGCACCTCGGGCCGCTCCGCCACCACCGTGCCGATGCCGGGGCGCGATTCCAGCCAGCGTTCCTGGATCAGGTACTGCACCACCTTGTGCGCGGTGTTCGGATGGATCTTCAGCTCCGCCGCCAGCGCGCGCACCGAGGGAAACGCCTGCCCTGGCTGGAACTCGCCGCTGACGAAGGCTTTCACCGCGGCGAACACCACCTGGTCGAAAATCGACTGGCCTGGCTGGAGGTTGAAGCGCAGAGGTGTCATATGCATACTGTGACACGTGTATTGGCGGTGTCAAGCCCCTCTAGCCTGCTGAGATGCGCGGCGTGGGCGTGGAAATGCGCGATTCAGTGCGGCGGGGAGGCGGCTGTTTGCGAGCCGTCGCTGAACGGCAAACGATGTGACGGCGTGGGGAAATTGCCGTCTTTCTGATTGCAGCCTGCTGATTGCGGCGCAGCTGGCCCCTCGATACGCCGCGCTGCGCGCGGCACTCGGGGCGAACGGAGTTTTTTCAGGAGTTTCTGGCCTGCGAAGATGAACCAAGCCAGGTCAAGCCAAGTCGCGCCACGTCACGCCAGATCCGGCGATGTCCCGCGCTCTTGAAGGCGCGGGACATCCGGCTGTGGTCTACGAAGCTTCGATGGCGGTTCGCGAAGCTTTGGCGCGTGACTGTTGTGTGCGAACAGGCTGCACGCCGGCGGGCTTGTCCTGTTTGCGGGTGAAGCTGAGCACGCCGTCCTCGATGGGGGCGTAGCGCAGGATCGGCACGTCGCGCACGTAGTCCTGGACGATTTTCCAGGGGCGCTTGCTGCCTTGCTTGGGAAGCTGGTCGATGGCGCGGCGGATGTAGCCGGAGTTGAGGCCGCCCATGACGGTGTCTTCGGTACGGCTGTTGTCGCGGTCGCGGGGGATGACCTCCGTGTAGCCTTTCCTGTCCATGTGCTGGAGCAGGCGGCAGACGTACTCGCTGGCGATGTCGGCCTTGAGCGTCCACGAGGCGTTGGTGTAGCCGATGATGATGGCGGCGTTGGGCACACCTTCGATCAGCACGCCCTTGTAGGTCATGCTGTCGCTGGGGAGGTAGCGCTTGCCGTCGACTTCGACACGGATGCCGCCGAGCAGTTGCACGTTGAGGCCGGTGGCGGAGACGACGATGTCGGCCGGCAGTTCGGCACCGGATTGCAGCTTGATGCCGGTTTTGGTGAAGGTTTCGATCTGGTCGGTGACGACTTCGGCCTTGCCGTGACGGATGGCCTTGAACAAGTCGCCGTTGGGCACCACGCAGAGGCGCTCGTCCCAGGGGTTGTAGCTGGGGGTGAAGTGGCGCATGTCGGCGTTCTTGCCGAGCTGCTTGCGCACGGCGGCGAGCAGCATGCGGCGCACGACCTTGGGGCGGCGGCGCGACAGGGCGTAGAGGAAGCGCTGCAGGTTGATGTTGCGGGTGCGGGCCAGGCGGTAGACCAGCATGTCCGGCAGGAAGCGTTGCAGGCGCGAGGAGATCGGGTCGATCGCCGGCACCGACAGGATGTAGGTGGGGGAGCGCTGCAGCATGGTGACGTGGGCGGCCTTGCCGGCCATCGAGGGGACCAGGGTGATGGCGGTGGCGCCGCTGCCGATGACGACGACGCGCTTGTCCTGGTACTCCAGGTTCTCCGGCCAGTGCTGCGGATGGATCAGCTGGCCCTTGAAGGCTTTCTGGCCCGGAAACTCCGGCTGGTAGCCGGCGTCGTAGTTGTAATAGCCGGTGCAGCCCATCAGGAAGTTGCAGGTGAAGCGCTGCGGCTCGCCGCCCTCTTCGCGTTGGGCGGTGAGAGTCCAATAGCCATCTTCGCTGGACCAAGAGGCGGCGGTGACCTTGACGCCGAAGCGGATGTGCCGGTCGACGCCGTATTGCTCGGCCGTTTCGCGCACGTACTTGCGGATGGAGGGGCCGTCGGCCAGGACTTTCGGCTCGGTCCAGGGGCGGAAGTTGAAGCCGAAGGTGTACATGTCGGAATCGGAGCGGATGCCGGGATAGCGGAACAGGTCCCAGGTGCCGCCGATGGCGTTACGCCGCTCGAGGATGGCGTAGCGCTTGCCGGGGCACTGGCGTGTGAGGTGGCAGGCGGCGCCGATGCCGGAGATGCCGGCGCCGAGGATGAGGACGTCGAAGTGTTGGGCTTGCATGCGGGATCTGTTCCGATGGCTCTGGTTCAGGCGGCGGCCTGGTAGGGGGCGGTGAAGCGGTCCATGCCTTCGAGGTACTGGCGGTTGTCGTGGTCCCAGGGGTGGAAGCGCGGACGGAAGTAGTCGGCCCAGGGGCCGACCAGGCCGATCAGGGTGCGCTCGCGGGTGAAGCCGTAGCGGATGAAGGAGCGCCAGCCGGAGAGGTTGGTCAGTCGGCGCTGGGAACGCAGTACGCGCAGGTAGTAGGGCGTGGCGAAGGACCAGAAGATGATGGTGGCGAAGACCAGGGTGCCGGTGCGCACCACGTAGGCGCGCGGGCCGCGGCCCATGACGGTTTCCCATACGTCGAAGGCGACGGACTTGTGCTCGGTTTCTTCCAGGGCGTGCCAGCGCCACAGCGCGGCGTAGTGCGGTTCGGTCCCTTCGAGGACGCTGGGCTTGCTGAGCAGGGCATCGGCGAGGATGGCGGTGAAGTGCTCCAGGGCGATGGTGGTGGAGAGTTGCAGGCTCGGCGCCAGATGCCGCTGCAGGAAGCCGAGGAAGCGGGCGACGGTGCGCTCCATGCCCACGGTCTGCGGGATGGCGGCGAACAGGGCTTCGTTGTATTCCTGGTGCTCGCGGCCGTGCATCGCTTCCTGGCCGATGAAGGCGGTGACGGCCTGCTTCAATTCCGGATCGGTGATGCGGTCGCGGTAATGACGCACGCTGTCCATGAAGAAGCGCTCGCCCACCGGGAAGAACAGCGACAGGGTGTTCATGAACAGGCCGATGTGCGGGCCGCCGGCTTCATGCCAGTCGACGATGCGGTCGGCCGGCAGCCTGAATTTGAGGTTGCGGCGCACTGGCAGCATGCTGGGGGTGCCACCGTTTTTCTTGTTGGTTCGAGGCGTGCTCATGGTTTTGTTTTCCTCCTGTTGCGGCGCTTCGTGTGTACAACTGTCCACTTACGGAATGTAGACGAGTGTCCACATTAGTGTCAACATGGATTCACGCAGGTCTCTCGCAAAGATGGTTCAACACTTTGAAATGAAAGATGATTCGGACAAGGTGCCAGCCAAGGTAAGCAGCATGGGACGCGGCGTGGGTGGCCGACAGAAGCTGATCGAGGCGGCGCTGCACCTGGCTTCGTCCACGCACAGCCTGGCTTCGCTGGGCTTGCGCGAGGTGACCCGCTACGCCGGCCTGGCGCCGAATGCGTTTTATCGCCACTTCAAGAATTTCGACGAGCTGGGCCTGGCGGCAGTGGAGCTGCTCGGCGGTGAATTGCGGCGCGGCTTGCGCGAGCGGCGGCTGCGGCGGCGCGAGGGGCGCGGCGGACCGGTACCGATCACCGGCCGCGATGAGGTGATGCGGCTGGGCCGCGAGATCGTCAGCCAGTCGGTGGCCCTGGTGCTGGAGTTCGTGCGGGAGCATCGCGTGGCTTACATCGTCGGCATCCGCGAGCTGCACGGCAGCTCGCCGGTGATGCGCCAGGCACTGCAACGGCTGATGGAGGAGTTCGCCGTCGACATGGCCGAGGACATGCAGGCGGTGCTGCGCCTGCCGGGCCTGGATGCGGCGACCCTGCTGGAGATTTCGCGCCAGGTGATCCGGCAGATGAGCTTCTTCTCGATGGATTACCTGGAGCATCCCGAACAGCGCGAGGCGATCCGCGAGCAGGCGGAGCGCTTCATCATGCGGATGTTCGCGGGGGAGCTGGCGATGCAGGCTGCGGGGCAGATGGCGGGGGAAAAGCGTGGGCGTAGAGCTGGTGCCGGCGGGTGAGGGAAAGCCGGTGGCGACTCCGCAGTCCAATACGTTTTATATCAGCATCAAGGCATTTGGCTGGCGCCGCTCCTGGTTGCTCTTGTTCCCATTTGCGTTGGTGTTTGTAATGCTGAGGCCACATTACGATGTCGCCGCGATATTGATCGTTGTGTTCACTACCTGGATGGGCGTCTGGTTGTTCCTGATGGTAATTCTCTCCGCCATCACGGTGAATTCAAAAGGCATCCAGCTTTACCACGTCAATCCCCTGCCTTGGAGCAATATCGCGGCGGTTGATCGTCGTTTTCTTCTCGGCTTGCCCTATTTGCAAATCACGCGCGCCAATAGCGCATACAAATGGTGGTTGCCACTTTACCTTCAGAACGACGCGGCTTTTTATACTTCGGTCATCGAATTTGCACCAAGGGGCAATGCGCTCCGTGATTACGCAGAGTCTGTTTCTGTTCGACCAACAATTCGGGGTGATGGTCCAGACGCCTGATTGGCTCACCGGAATTCAAGGATCATCAACTGCGGCGTGGCAGTAATGCTGAAGCAAGATGGGGCGTCGCCGCTGCGACTCAGGTTCCGCCCGGTGCTCCGGTGATTTCGTTGACGTAAGTGCTGATGCGCTGGACGACGCCGTAGCGTTCGTCGTCGCTGAGGTCGAATCCGGACAGCGCGTCGAACAGGTGCCGCACGAAGCGCTGGAAGTCTGGCAGGGTGATACCGCGGCCCTGATGGGCGTGGGCGATTGCGTCGGTGCCGAATTCGACCGGGCCGCCGAGTGCGGCGGTGAAGAATTCGATCTGCATGTTGCGCAGCCGGTCCATGGTGGTGTGCTTGAAGAAGGGGGCGAGTTGCGGGTCTCTCAGCACGCCTTCGTAAAAGCGTTCGACCAGGGCTGCCACTCCTAGGCTTCCGCCGATGCCCTCATAGAGCTGGCGGCTGATGCGAGCATCCGGGGTGAGCGCGTTTTCCATTTGCCAGTGATCTCCGTGAGAGGTCGAACGATAGCCCAGCTTTTTAGGTGGGGCATTGATCCAGATCAATCGATGGAGGGTCGTCCTGTAGGTGCGCCTGAGGCCTGGGCGGACAGGGCCTTTCGGGGCGGGTCGATTTGGTTAAGCTAGGACGCGCCCATTGCGCGCTACGGGGAGCGGCCTTGGCTTACGAATACAATCCGGAATCGTCGCGCTTCGAGGTGCCGAATCCGCATCGGGTGGAGAACGTGTTTCTCGCGGTGTCGGCGGCGGTGTGCATCGCGGTGGCGCTGCTGGCGCTGGTGCGCGGGCGGATGCTGTATCCGGCGCAGTCCTGGGCCGGGGTGGAGAAGTGCCTGATCGTGGCGGTGCTGTTGCTGGTGGCGGGCATTGGCTTCGGGGTGACTGCGATGCGGCAGCTGCGGATTTTCTTCGGTCGCGGGCAGCCGGCGGGATTGGCGGAGGAGCTTGGGGCGGAGGGGCAGGGCGTGTCGCCGGGTGCAGCGGAGCTGCGCAATACGATCCGCCAGAACGCGGTGAATTACCCGGTGCCGGAAGGCGCGTTGAACAATGTGCTGTACAGCCTGTTCCGCGACCTGGTGTTTTCGCCGCGCATCACGCAGGAGCTGGCGCAGGGGCTGTTCCATACCGGGGTGGGGCTGGTGTTCCTGCTGGCCTGCTTCGTGGTGTCGCTGGTAGGGATTTCCAACGGGGCGGCGGTGGCCTGCATCGGGCTGCTGTATTTCGCTTTCGCTATCGTGCTGGTGCTGCGGCCGCTGCGGCAGGGGCGGGTGAATGCGCCGGGGATTTCGATGAAGCTGGCGGTGGTGTTCATTATCGGCGCGATTGTCGGGCCGGTGGTGCTGGCGGGGGCGGTGCCGGTGGACCGCTATCCGTTTTACGGGCGGGTTCCCTTTGTTGAGGTGACGCTGTTCGTGCTGGTCAGCGCGGGGATTGCCATCGCGCTGCTGCTGCGGGCGGTGCTGGCGCAGACGGTTCGGCCAAGCACCATCGCGGCGGCGCCGTACCTGGAGACGCCGAGCTTCAACGCCACGCCGGCGCAGCTGCTGACCGAGCTGGCGCGGGAGATGCAGCGACTATGGGAGCAGCGCATTCCAAACCGCAGCTATATCCGCGTGCTGCCGCAGGTGCATGGCGGGCAGGGCGCGTTCGAGGCGCATCTGCTGGAGGAGACGCAGCCGCTGCCGCAGGATCTGGAGCCGCTGGACTTCACCCGTGCCTGGTCGCTCGATACCTGCCGCTGGCTGGTGGTGCTGGACGCGGCGTCGACGCTGCTGGTGCTGATCGGGGCGGGGTTGCTGTTCGACAGCACGCTCAACTCCGCAAATTACGGCGGGCTGGTGATGGGCGGCGCGGCGCTGATCGTGGCGCGCTTTGCTTTCCGCGCCGGCAACATGATCTGGCGGCGCTTCGAGTTCAAGTCGCGGGTGTACTGGGTGGAGGCCTCGGGCAATTACACGGCAGCCTCGGCGGAGATCGGCGCCGCACTGCGCGACAGCGTGCGCACCACGCGGCAGTTGGTGAACGTGGAGAACATGACGCTGCGGGTGTGGGTGGCGGAGATCGATTCGGTGTGCTTCAACACCGAGGGCGTGCGTTCCGGCCATGCGGAGCGCTCGATCGTTTCGATGCGCGGACTGCCGGACGAGGCACAGCGGCTGTGCCGGCACCTGTCGGAGTTCGGGCAGTCATTGGCTTCGGTGGTGGCGCCGATGTCGAGCGCGGATCATCAGCGGCTGGCGATGGTCGGCGCGCTCAACCGCAATGCCCGGGCGCCGGCTGCTTCGGCGGTACAGGCGCCGCTGGCGGGGCAGGGCGGGACGGCGGCTTCGCTGCCGCCCGCTGCAGGCGCCGCGGCGACAAGCGGTACGGCGGGTGCGCGCTTCTGCACGCAGTGCGGAAGGCCCAGCGAGAGCACAGCCTTGTTTTGCGCGGCCTGCGGAGCGCGGCTCGCGGGCGCGGGCTGAGAACGGTTTTGCGGCGCCGGCGCATCCGGATGCCGCGGCCACATCGCCGCGGCAATTCACCCGGCGCGATCAGTGCAGAGTGTCGAGCCTTGCGCGCATTGCCCTGATCGCCGCGTGGCGCTGCCGCGCGCCATCGCGCTGGCGTTCGAGCATGGCGTGAATCTCCGGCGGCGTGTCCCAATGGCTCACGGCATCGTCGAAGCGGAGGTCGGCCTCGCGCTCGTCGCTCTCGACACGGTCGAGGATCATGGCTTCGTTGCGGCCTTCGACCAGGGCGTTGAGGTGCATGAAGGCGCGGTGCACGGTGCCGTCGAAGGTGCCCAGGCCTTTTGGATGGCCGCCCAGCTTGTGCACGGCGTCCTGCATTTCGTGCACCGCCTCGGTGAAGAAATGCGAATACTCCAGCAGCGATTGCTTCAGTTCCGCGTGATGCGCTTCCGAGGCGGCGGCGCGCAGGGCGCTTTCGCCGTTTCTGGAAGTGACGATCAAGCGATTGAGCAGGGTGATAGTGTCCAAATCGTTCATGACATGCCCTCCTGACCAGACAGGTTACCCGTCCGGCGCATGCCAGAACTCCGCCACCTCGGGTTGCAACATGCGCAGCGGAGTGGCATGGCAGGGCGGCTTCTCCAGACTAGCGCAATGCGGCGGCGAGGGCCAGCCTGGCGCGCTCAAGGGTCGGTGGCGCTAGCGTCTATCTGCTCAATATTCAGTATTTGCAGAGTTTTCATGGGCTTCTGCTGCCCGCGAACTGCGCGTGCGCGTCGAAGACCGGCTGGTGTTCAACGGCAGTCCGCCGAAACTTGTGGTCAATTCAGTGGCATTATTGATGGAGTTTTTCCGGAACAATAATTGACGAGTCAGGTGACGAGTCGGGCGAACGGGGAGGCGCGCAGGTGCGGCAAAACTTCGCCGCGATTGATCCGTTCAATTGGCGTCTGGCCGCAGAAGAAACATTCCATTCACCATCACCATGCATCGGAGATCAGATGAAACGAGTCACTGGTATCGGCGGCATCTTCTTCAAGGCCAAAGACGCTCCATCGCTGCGGGCCTGGTACAAGCGGCACCTGGGAATCGATGTCAAGGTCTGGGGCGGAGCCGCCTTCAGCTGGACCGACGCCGAGGGCAAGCCGTTTGCAGGCACGACTGCGTGGTCCATCGGTTCGCAGGAAGGCGATCAGTTTGCGCCGAGCTCCGCTTCCTTCATGGTCAACTATCGGGTGGACAACCTCCATGCCCTGGTCAAGGCCCTGAAGGAGGAAGGCTGCAATGTGCTCGAGAAGATCGACGAATCCGAGTATGGGAAGTTTGGCTGGGTCATCGATCCGGAGGGAAACAAGGTCGAGCTATGGGAGCCGCCCCAAGGCCAATGAGCAGGCTCGTCACTCATGGCCGTGAACTGGTGGAAAATCGGCCCGCATGAACGGACATAACGAAGACCGGGTGATGATCGGCGCGGAGGAAACCGCCAGGCGTAATCCGATGCGCCCGCCGGACACCTTGCCGCGCAGCTTCGGGGCCGCGCTTGTGGTGTTCTGGAGGCATCCCAGTCCGCTGCTGATCAGTGCCTTCATCCTGGCTTTCGGTATCTGGCGCGCAGCCATGGCGCCGTTCGGCTGGAAGGATGCCGTGGTGGCGCTGGCGGTCATCGCCTACTTCCCGTTCAACGAATGGCTGATTCACGTCTACATGCTGCATTACAGGCCGCGCAGGGTGTTCGGCCGCACCATCGATTTCTACCTGCCGGTGACGCACCGCCGTCATCATGCCGATCCCTGGAACCTGCGCTGGGTGTTTATCCCGCGGCATGTGCACGCGCTGACGCTGCCCGCGGTGGCCTTGCTGTTGTGGGCGCTGTGGCCCTGGAAGGCGCTGGTGCTCAGCGGCGAAGTGACCTATCTGCTGCTGGGCTTGCACTACGAGTGGGTGCACTACCTGGCGCATATTCCCTGGTGTCCGGACATCGGCCACTATCAGAGGCGGGTGCGCGAGCACCGGTATCACCACTTCCGCAATGAGAACTACTGGTGGGGCGTATCGATGGGCAGCGGCGACCGCTTCTTCGGCACCGCACCTGCGGTGGAAGACATCGGCCGCTCAGGTACTGCCAGCACGCTGGGGCTGCGCGAGTAGCGCGGCGCGGGCACTTATTACTTCGCTCGCTTCGGCTTTGCCTTTGCGCTGGATGTATTGAGCGCGATCGCGGCGCGGATCAGTGTCTTGAACGCGCCCGCGTCGACCTCCTCTCCCTCATGGATGTCGATGGCGCGCCTGGTGTTGCCGTCGAGGCTGGAGTTGAAGAGTTTGGCCGGGTCCTTCAGTGAGGCGCCCTTGGCGAAAGTCAGCTTCACGATCGCCTTGTAGGACTCGCCGGTGCAGATGATGCCGTCGTGCGACCACACGGGAGTGCCCATCCACTTCCACTCCTCCAGGACGTCCGGATCCGCTTCCTTGATGAGCTGGCGCATCCGGCTCAAGGTCTCTCCACGCCAATCGCCGAGCTCGGCGATTCTGTTGTCGATCAGCGCGGATGCCGGCTGGCCATCGGTCGAACCCGTTTTTTTCATGTACTTCTCCTAAAGACCAAAGCGCTTCGTATATTCGGCGTACAGGCGCGGCCAGCCGAATTTCATCGCTTCGCTGCCGACGATGCGCCCGATGGGATCATCGGCAACGAGCCGATCAAGCACATCGAGGCAGATATGCCAACCGGCCGCGCCCATCGAGATGAAGCCGCGATCGATGTTGTGCCAGAGGGTGAGGCGCGTGCCGCCGCCGAACGATTCCAGTTGCCAGCGCAGATCATTGTCGCCCCAGCGGTATTCGAGGAGGTGCGGCGCCTCGGCGCGCGTCACCCGCGTCTCCGAGATCTGCGGCGTCGGCATTCCAACCGTGGACAGCGTGACGGGGCCGATGGCGGCCAGGCTGCGGTCGGCATCGAACGGCGCCCATTGGCGCAGGCTGGCGGGGTCGGTCAGGGCTTCCCAGACTTTCTCCGGGGAATGGCGCAACTCGCGGACGACAATGAGCGTCCACTTTTCGCCTTCCTTGTGGATTTCAGCGCCGGCGGCGGGACCCGGCAGGTATGCGTCGCGCTTGCTCATCGTTTCTTGCCCTTGCGGCTTGGTGGAGGATCGATCTGGTCGAGATGGCGTTCGAGAGAGTCGACGTGGGCCGACCAGTAGCGGCGGAATGGAGTGAGCCAGGCGTCGATCTCCATCAGCGGCTCCGGCTTGATCCGGTACAGGCGCCGCTGCGCGTCGATGCGCGACTCCACGAAGCCGGCCTCTCGCAGCACCCGCAAATGTTTTGAAACCGAGGGCTGCGACAGGTTCAGCTCCTCTTCGATATCGCCCACGGACCGCTCCGAGGATGCGAGCAGGCTGAGGATGGCGCGGCGGCTCGGCTCGGCGATGATGGCGAAGGTTGATTCCATGTGAGGTATATAACCATGTAAGTATATTAGTGTCAAGGCATGTGCGCGAAGGACGGCCCGCTTGGCGTGCCGTCCTTCATGACGCCCTTAGCTGGTGCGGAAAAATGCGCTTTACTTCTGCATGAGCTATTTGATTGATGATTCCCGCTGGCGCCGCCTGGCGAGAGCCCGGCGGTGGAGCAGCAGGTAGGCGACGGGCAGGACGATCATCGACAGCAGCGGCGCGGTGATCATGCCGCCGACCATCGGCGCTGCGATGCGCCGCATCACCTCGGAGCCGGTGCCGCCGCCAAACATGATCGGCAGCAGGCCGGCGACGATCACCGCCACGGTCATCGCCTTGGGGCGAACCCGCAGCACCGCGCCTTCCGCGATTGCTGCGACCAGGTCGCTTTCCGAGTTGAAGCGCCCTTGCTCCCGGCGCTTGCGGATGGCGTTGTCGAGGTAGATCAGCATCACCACTCCGAATTCCGCTGCCACGCCGGCCAGGGCGATGAATCCGACCGCCGTGGCGATGGAGAAGTTGTAGCCCAGCAGGTACAGCAGCCACAGGCCGCCGATCAGGGCAAACGGTAGCGTGCCCATGATCAGCGCCGCCGTGCCGAAGCTGCGGAAGGTGAGGTACAGCAGCACGAAGATGATGGCCAGGGTGAAGGGAATCACCAACTCCAGTTTTTTGGCGGCTCGCTCCAGGTATTCGAACTGCCCGGACCAGGCGATGGAATAACCCGGCGGCAGTTCCACCCGGTCGTGCACCGCTTTCTGCGCATCGCGGACGTAGGAGCCGAGGTCGCGGCCGGAGATATCGACGTAGACCCAACCGTTGAGCCGCGCATTTTCGCTGCGCAGCTGCGGCGGCCCATCGGTGACGACGAGGTCCGATACGGCGCCCAGGGTGGTGGTGGCACCGCCCGCGGTGATGATGGGCAGGGTGCGCAGCTTGTCCACCGAATCGCGCAGTTCACGCGGATAGCGGATGTTGATCGGAAAGCGCTGCAAGCCTTCCACTGTCTCGCCGATGTCTTCGCCGCCGATGGCCAGGGCCACCACCTGCTGCACGTCGGCCAGGCTCAGGCCGAAGCGGGCTGCCCGCAGCCGGTCGATATGCACCTCGATGTAGCGGCCGCCCTCCACCCGCTCGGCATAGGCGGAGCGGGTGCCCGGCACGGTCTTCAGGACGGCTTCGACCTGTTCGCCGATGTGCTCGATGACTTTCAGATCCGGCCCGGCGATCTTCACGCCGACCGGGCTCTTGATGCCGGTGGAGAGCATGTCGATGCGGTTGCGGATGGGCTGGACCCAGAGGTTGGACAGGCCGGGAATGTCGAGGGCGGCGTTCATCTTGTTGATCAGCTCTTCCTGACTCATATGGTCAGGCCATTCCGACTGCGGCTTGAACTGGATGGTGGTCTCGAACATCTCCTGGCCGGCAGGGTCGGTGGCGCTTTCGGCGCGTCCCGCCTTGCCGAATACCCGCTTCACCTCCGGAAACTGCATCAGTATCTTGTCGGTCTGTTGCAGCAGCTGGGCCGCCTTGTCCGCGGACAGGCCGGGCAGTGCCGAGGGCATGTACAGCAGATCGCCCTCGACCAGCGGCGGCATGAATTCGCTGCCGAGCCCGGCGATGGGGATTGCGGTGAGGAGCAGCAGTAGCCCCGCCACGGCCAGCGTGACCCAGGGATGGCGCAGCACCATGTCGAGCAGCGGCCGATAGAGGGCGATCAGCATGCGGTTGAGCGGATTGCTGCGCTCGTCCGGAATGTGGCCGCGAATGAAGTAGAACATCAGCACCGGGATCAGCGTCACCGACAGGCCGGCCGCCGCGGCCATGGAGTAGGTCTTGGTGAAGGCCAGCGGCCCGAACAGCTTGCCTTCCTGCGCTTCCAGCGTGAATACCGGCAGGAAGCTCAGGGTGATGATGAGCAGGCTGAAGAACAGGGCGGGGCCGACTTCCGCCGCCGCCGCGCCGATGATGCTCAGCTGCTCGCCGGAGCCGGGCTTGCGTTCCGGGTTGGCGTGGTTCCAGGCTTCGACATGCTTGTGTGCGTTTTCGATCATCACCACGGCGGCGTCGACCATGGCGCCGATGGCGATGGCGATGCCGCCCAGCGACATGATGTTGGCGTTGACGCCTTGCCAGTTCATCACGGAGAAAGCCGCCAGCACGCCCAGCGGCAGGCTGACGATGGCGACGAAAGCCGAGCGCAGGTGGAACAGGAACAGCGCGCAGACCAGGGTGACGACGATGAACTCCTCGATCAGGCGGTCGCGCAGGGTTTTCACCGACTGGCGGATCAGCTCGGAGCGGTCGTAGGTGGGAACGATCTCGACGCCCTTGGGCAGTCCCTGTTGCAGGGTGGCGAGCTTGGCCTTCACGGCCGTGATGGTTTCGAGCGCGTTCTTGCCGGCGCGCATGACGATGACGCCGCCGACCGTCTCGCCCTTGCCGTCCAGCTCGGCGATGCCGCGGCGGATCTCCGGGCCGATCTGGATGCGCGCCACGTCGCCCAGCAACACCGGCGTGCCGGCGGAGTCCAGGCCCACCGGCACGGTGCGGAAGTCGTCGATGCCCTTTAGGTAGCCGGTGGCCCGCACCGCGTACTCGGCTTCGCCCAGCTCCAGCACGGAGCCGCCGGTTTCGTTGTTGGAGTCCTTCAGCGCCTGTACGACGCGATTGATGGGGATGCCCAGCGCCCGCATCCGGTCCGGATCGAGCACGACCTGGTATTGCTTGACCAGGCCGCCGATGCTGGCTACCTCGGCGACGTCAGGGACGCTTTTCAGCTCGTACTTGAGGAACCAGTCCTGCAGGGCGCGCAGTTGTGAAATGTCGTAGTGGCCGCTGTGGTCGACCAGGGCGTATTCGTAGATCCAGCCGACGCCGGTGCCGTCCGGCCCCAGGGTCGGTTTCGCGGTGGCCGGCAGGCGGGCGGTGACCTGGTTGAGATATTCGAGGACGCGCGAGCGCGCCCAGTACAGGTCGGTCTTGTCGTCGAAGATGATGTAGACGTAGGAGTCGCCGAAGAAGGAATAGCCGCGGACCACGCGCGCTCCCGGCACCGACAGCATGGTGGTGGTGAGCGGATAAGTCACCTGGTCCTCGACCACTTGCGGTGCCTGGCCGGGGAACACGGTGCGGATGATGACCTGCGTATCCGACAGGTCGGGAATGGCGTCGAGCGGCGTATTGAGCGTGGCGTGGATGCCCCAGACGCTGAGCAGCGCGGTGGCCATCAGCACCAGGAAGCGGTTGTGGATAGACCAATGGATCAGGCGGGCGATCATCTCAGTGGGCCTCCGCCGAAGGCGCCGGCATCAGCATGGGGTCGGCGCCCTGGCCCTGATCCAGGCCTGGGCCGGAGCCGGCGAGATTGTCGAAGGCGCCGCGCAGGTTGGCTTCGGAGTCGATCAGGAACTGGCCGGATGCGACCACCTGCTGGCCCGGCATCAGGCCTTCGATGATTTCGGACTTGCCGGCGTACTCGGCGCCGACCCGCACCAAGGCCGGATGGAAGTGGCTGGCGTCGTCGGCCACGATCACCACGTTGCGCTGGCCGGTCTTGATGACGGCCTCGGTCGGGATCATCAGGACCTGCTCTTTCGGCGCGCCCAGCAGGTGCACCGAGGCAAACATGCCGGGACGCAGACGCCTGTCGTGGTTCTGGACCACCACGCGCAGCTTGAGGGTGCGCGTGGCCGTGCTCAGCTCGGGGTAGACGTAGTCGACCTGGCCGTCGAAGCGCTCGCCCGGTAAAGCCGGGACTTCGGTTTGGACGCGGTCGCCGGTCCTGATCCAGGCGGCCTGGGTTTCGGGGACTTCGGCATTGACCCAGACGCTGCTGAGGTCGGCGAGCTGAAACAGCAGGGTATCGGGCTGTACCGCCGCACCCTGGCGCACGCCCAGCTCCATCACGTAGCCATCCGCCGGCGCGTAGTAGTTGACGCGCCGCTCGGCCTGCCGGGTTTTTTCGACGTGGGAGATCTGCGCTTCGGATAGGCCGAACAGGCCGAGGCGTTCACGGGAAGCGCGAACCAGGCCGGCGTCGCCGGAGCCCAGGGCGATCAGGAATTCCTGCTGCGCCGCCAGCAGGTCGGGCGAATAGACCGCGGCCAGCAGCTGGCCGCGCCGCACCGGGTCGCCGACGGCGCGCACGGCGAGTTGTTCGACCCAGCCGGATGCGCGTACCTGGATCGCCTCAATGCGGTGCTCGTCGACGGCGACCAGGCCTACGGTGTCCACCACGCGCGCGAACTGGCCTGGCTCCGCCGCGGCCAGGCGTACGCCGAGGTTTTGCACCACCCGGGGATCGATGGTCACGCTGCCGGCGGCGGAGGTGGCGCCGGACGTTGCCACGTCCGGCATCTTCGCCACCAGCTGCATGTCCATGAACGGCGACTTGCCCGGATGATCGAAGTGCTGGTTCGGGTACATCGGGTCGTACCAGTAAAGCGCCTTGTGTTCGGTATCGGCGACTGCCGATCGGGCCGGCACTGAGGCCGCCTGGCCGGAGCCGCCATGTTTGCCGTGTGCGATCCACAGACCGGCCAGGCCGATGCCGATCAGCAGGGACAGGCTGAACGCGAATTTGAAGATGGGGCGATTCACTGGGCATGCCCTGGGGCGGCGAAGTATTGGAGGCGGACCTGGGCGCGGGCGGCATCGACCGCCAGGGCCAGGCGTTGCAGCTGCGTGTCGAGCAGGCTGCGCCGGGCCATGAGTACGGCGTCGAAGGCGCCGCGGCCCGCGGCGTAAGCGGCCTGGGCGGCGGCTACACGCCGCTGGGCGTCGGGGATGATGTCGCTGTCGAAGGTGCTGGTACGTTCGAGGTCGTGATGCCAGTCGATGTAGTCCTCGGTGGCTTGGGCGTGGAGTTCGCGCAAGGCGTCGGCCTTGCGGTCCTCGGCGGCATCGGACCGGCTCAGCGCGGCGGCGAGATCGCGGTCCTGGCGGTTGGCGGTGAAGAACGGCAGGTCCAGGGACACCTGGACTCCGGCGAAGTCGGCGTAATCGGGCCGGTAGCCGAAGTAGCCTTCGACGGAGAAGTCGGACTTGTAGGCCTGACGCGCCAGCTTTACGTCCGTGTCGGACGCTTCGATCTGCTTCTGCAAGCCGGCGACGACAGGGTGACGGTCTACTTGCTGGGCGAGCCTGGAATAGTCGGCGGGCGGCGGCAGCGACGTCAGGTCGGCGAGCAGTGGGCGCCGGGCTTCGTCACCGATCCAGCGCGACAGGCTGGCGCGCATGCGTTCGACATGGTGCCGCCAGTCCTGCTCCTTGTCGTCGACCAGGCCGGCTTCGACTTTGGCGGCGAACCAGTCGGCCTGTGCGGCGCGGCCGTTGCGATAGTCGCTTTCCAGGGCCTGCACCTGCAAGGACGATTCGCCGGACAGTTGATGGGTGAGCGCCAGGGCCTGCTCGCTTTCATAGACGTCGAGCCAGGCCAGGGAAGTGTCGCGGCTGATGGCACGACGGTCGGTGTCCAGGCCCAGACGATCCATCGCCGCTTCCAGGCGTTTGCGCTCGCCCTTGAGCCGGCGCTTGTCGCCGCGCGGGAAGTCCTGGCTGATGCCGACGGAGAACATGGTGAAGTTGTCGTCGCGGACGCTGAAGGCTTCGCCGCGGTCGACCGGGAGATCCTTGAGGCCGGCGGTGAGCCTGGGGTCGGGCAGCTGCGCGGCTGATACGGCCTGCTGTTCCTCGGCGTCGATCGACGCTTCACGTCCACTCAGGATCGGCTGGTCGGTCAGGGCGAGTTTTACCGCATCGTCGATCGACAACGAAGCGCCGGAGGCGGTGGCGCCAATGTCAAAGGGGTGCTCATGCGCGGAGGGTGAGGCAGCTGAAGTTGATGGCTCCGCAAGGGCAAGGGGTGCGGTGAACAGCAGCGCGCTTGCGGCAGCGAGGCAAGCAATTCGCATGATTGAGTACCTCTGAAGATTCGATGGTCTGAATTGGCCTTGATGGGCCGAGTGCAGGTACAGCGGTACAGACGGCTCCGTTGGGAGCCGCATGACCATCGACTTACAGGCGCAGGCGCGCCGTCTGGAGGTACAGCGGACGAACCCGGTGCCGGCTGGCGCCCAGGTGTGGCGAGAGGAAACGCTTGCCGCCGGCATCGAAGGAGACCGGCAACAGATGGGATTCCACCGCGGCGACCGGCGGGAGATCGATCGGGTGAATGGGGGCGTGGTGATTGCCGTAGACGGTCGCCACCGCGTAGCCCAGCGGGGCATCGGCGGATGCAAGCTGGTCGCAGCAGGGATGACCGTGGGATGCGGCGGGCGGGCAATGGTCCGGGCCTTCGCCGGGACAGCAGCAGGTGGCGAGCGCGGCGCCCGGCATCATTTCGCAGGCGAACGCGCTCCTGGCCTGAGCCGAGAGGCTCAGCAGGATCATGATCGCCGCGATGAATTGCCGGATGCGCATGGAATCTAGAATACTCGCCTGGTTGCTGCGTCAACGAAACCCGGTGGGCTCAGCCACGGGGCCGTATCTTGAACCTTTCCGGTTGAAATGTCCGATCGTCCAGCGTGACTGGCCTGCCTTGGCCAATCCGAAATGCAGTTTAATCCCTGGAGCAGGGTCCAGAGTCAAGCCTGTCATTGGCTGAGACGGGATGCGGCGGCTGGCGCCGGCCTTCCTGTTGGGGGCGGGAGCTGGATGGAGTACAGTTCTTATGGGTCAATAACAAAAAAACATCCGCGGCAGGGCGGGGCGCATCCGGCGCTCCGGCGCGGGTGATACGCAGGGGGAGAGTGTCATGTCGAATTCCTATCGTTTTGCCGCGCTGGCCGGTCTGGTTCTGTCCGGGCTGGCGGGGTGCGGCGGCAGCACGGTTCCGGCGGCCAGCCTGTCCGCCAACACGTCGGTTGCGCTTGCCCAGTGCGGGGCCGGCTCGCAGCCGGAGACGGCGCTGCAAGGCGAGGTGCCGCTGGCTGACCGGCAAAGCGGGCGCAATCTGAAGGGCTACAGCTGCAACCTGGCGATGGTGGGCCAGTACCAGGGCACCGGGGCGAGCGTGGTCAGCCCGTCCACGGATACCTGCGCTTATATGTCGACCAGCGGCACGCTGCTGGATCCGCTGCAGATCGCGGAGCCTTCGCCGGGTGCGCTGGTGGTGGACGTCTCCAACCCGGCCAAGCCGGTGCAGTCGGCGAATCTCACCGGGCCGTCGATGCTGATCGGCACCTGGGAGTCGCTCAAGGTGAGCGAGACGCGCAAGTTGCTGGGCGGCGTTGCGGTGGGGCCGCTGGTGGGCGCGGCGTTCTTCGATGTTTACGATATTTCCAATTGCGCGCACCCGGTGCAAACCAATGCGATCGGCGGCACCAGCCTGGAGCTGCCGGACAATGTGCTGGGGCATGAGGGCAACTGGTCGCCTGATGGGATGACGTACTGGGCGACCGGCACGGCCGCCGGCTCGATCACGGCGATCGACGTGAGCAATCCGAAGTCGCCGCAGATCGTGTACACGGGGCTGGAGGGCTTTCCCGCCAATCACGGGGTGGAATTCAGCGCCGATGGCAACACGCTTTATCTGGCCACCTGCCTGCCGGGCGGCGTGCAGATTCTGGATATCAGCGACATCCAGAGCCGCAAGGCCGCGCCTTCGATTCGCCAGATCGGCTCGGTGACCTGGAACTCGCTCAGCTGCGGCCAGCATGCGCTGCCGGTGAGCTGGGGCGGCAAGCCTTACCTGATCGCGCCGGATGAGTTCGACTCCGAGGGCATCCATATCATCGACATCTCGGATCCGACGCAGCCGAAGATCGTCAAGCAGATCCAGTTGCAGATCCAGCTGTTGCAGAATGCCGACCTGCGCACGGCGGACACGGTGGGCGATGGCGCCTTCGGCTACGAGTCGCACTACTGCACGGTGGATACACCGACCAATCCGACGGCGCTGGCCTGCGGTTATTTCCAGTCCGGCATCCGCGTGTTCAACGTGAGCAATCCGCTGCAGCCTAGTGAGATCGCCTATTTCAATCCGCCGGCGCAGACCGGCAAGGGGCTGAGTTTGCAGCACTCGCTGCATGCCTGGATCGGCGGGTTGCTGCCGCCGATCTCGGACCTGTACACCTCCACCTCCGGCGTGAGTGTCGGCACCGGCACCATTGATCTGCGCTATGTCGGTGGCTTCGTCGCCGACCTCCCCGCCCTCCTCGCCAACGCAGGCAGCGGACCGGTGTCGGGCAATCTGAGCGCGGACTGGTGCAGCTCGCCGCCGCGCTTTGTCGGCAATCAGCTGTGGGTGACCTGCATGGATAACGGTTTCATGGTGCTGCAGTTCACCAACGGCGTCTACCCGGTTCAGTGAGCGGCCGCCGTATTGCCGGGCTGGTCCTGGTGCTGCTGGCTGGCGCGGGGCTGGGCGGGGGCTGCCAGCGGGTTGGCGCCGTGGCGCAGCCGGCCGCCGTCATCGCCGCGCCGGGGGCGGTGGATGTGGGGTTTGCGCAGTTCATGCGCGGGCATCACGATCAAGCCGTGGTGATGACGCAGATCCTGCTGGATCATGGCTCGACCAAACTGGCCGGGCTGGCGCGGTCGATCCAGGCCGCGCAACTGATCGAGATTGGTGAAATGAAGGGCTGGCTGCTGCTGTGGGGCAAGCCGCTGCTGCCGGCGAGCGCCAGCATGGACTGGATGCTGCTCGGGCGTACACCGCCGGATGCGACGCTGAACCGCTATCTGCTCGATTGCCGCTCGGCGGGCGGCATGCCGGGGCTGGCCACCAGCGATGAACTCAACACCTTGCGCAAGCTCGATGGCGACGAGCGCGATCACCTGTTCCTGCAACTGATGATGCGGCATCACCAGGGGGCGCTGCCGATGGCGCATTTTGCGGCGATCAATGCGGAGACGCAGGTGGTGCGCACGCTGGCGGCGCAGATCGAGGTGCAGCAGATGGAGGAGCTGGCGGCGATGGCGATGATGGGGCGCGGGCATTGAGGCGTTGGGGCTGATCGGCTTTGAGGGAGGCCGGGTTTTTCCTTAGCCTCAAAGCCCCTCTCCCGGCCCTTCGGGCCACCCTCTCCCGTCCCACGGGGACTTCCTGTGGTCGCAACGGGAGAGGGGACAGCCTGGTGTGTGCCTAAAGCAAAAGTGTTCCAGGGGTTGGCGAGTGGGCGCAATGAAGACAAGGGCGATGCACGGCTGCCGGCATCAATTGGTCGCTCATGAGCGTTTGCCTCGGGGCGATGACGTTGCAGGCTTCTGGCCCACGCGGGTGGCGCGGCTCTTTGATGCAGGCGCGGTCTGGGCGGGGGCTTCTTCCACCGGCTCGGCTCTTTGCCTGTTCTTCATTTCGTCGGCGAGCTTGCGCAGCAGTCTGGGGAGGGTCTCCCGCTCTTCTCCGGCCCAGTCGCTGAGCAGCTGATCGAGCAGGCGCCGCCGTGCTGCCGTGATCGAGTGGATGGTGCGGGCACCGGCGCTGGTGATCCGGGCTTCGCGGATGCGCAGGTCTTTTTTGCCTGGCTGACGGCCGACCAGGCCGAGCTCTTCGAGCCTTGCGATCTGGCGGCTCACGGTGGACGGGTCGCGGCCCGCCTGCTCGGCCAGTTCGGCCACGCCGATGGAGGTACTGGCGCTGATGCGGACCAGCAGGGGGAACAGGGCGCGGTCCAGCGACACGCCGGCTTCGCGCAGCAGGACGTCGTCCTGGCGCGGGCTGTTCATGCAGCCGACGAGATCGATGAGGGCGGACGCCAGCGCATCCAGATTACGTGTATTGTACATGCTTTACTTGTGCGGCATGCCTGTGTAGGATTGCATGTATCTTACATGCAATCAGGTGGCTTATGGACGGCAGGTCGACGGTTCTTCTGATCATGGGCAGCACCCGGGCCAGCCGGATCTGCCCGAAGATCGCGGAGTGGGTCGCGGGGATTGGGCGCTCCTGCAACGGGCATGTTTACGAGGTGGTCGATCTCGCGGATTGGCCTTTGCCGATGAACGACGAGCCGGGCATTCCCGCCATGGGGGAATATGCGCAGCCGCACACGCGGGCGTGGAGCGGGAAGGTGGCGGGCGCGGCCGCGGTGGTTTTCGTGACACCGCAGTACAACTGGGGCTACCCGGCGGCGCTGAAGAATGCGCTGGATCACCTGTACCGGGAGTGGCGCGACAAGCCGGCGGCGATCGTCAGCTATGGGGGACACGGCGGCGGCAAATGCGCGGAGCAGCTGCGGCAGGTGGCGGGTGCGCTGAAGATGCGGATGGTGGCAACGGCGCCTGGAATTGTGCTGCCGGAGGCGGTGATCCGGCAGGGGGCGGCGTTCGATCCGGAGGTGGATTTTGCCAGCTATGTCGATTCGATCAGGCAGGCGTTTGCCGAGTTGAATGATCAGATGGGTTTGGTGACGAAGGGCTGATTGATGTTTTGCGTGGGGCGCGTATGGGGCGTAGATGAAGGGGTGAGTGCGGGTTGTCGGGCTGGATGCCGGGATTCGCTGCGCTCATCCCAGCCTGCGGGGTTCAATGGCGGGCGCATACGATTTGATTGGGGTACAGGCAGCCGGTAGGTCATCGGGGCGGCCCATTCGGGCGAGCGAAACAGGGTGGCGGCCGGCATTCGTGACGGCGGGCACAGTACGGGGCGGAGGCGGGCCTATGATAAGGACTGGTGTTTCCGGTCCTGGGGAGGCTTCGATGATTTACGATCCGATCGCTGCGCAGATGGCTCTGTTGGTGATGTATGCGGAAGATACGTTCGACGAGTTGGGCACGGCGGGGAAGGGGAATCTGCGGCCGCCGCTGGATGGGCGGGTGATGCAGGGGTGGAAGCCGTTGGGGTATTTCTGCGGACGGGATGCGCTGCTGGATACGCAGCACATCGGGCTGGGCGATCCGGTGTTCTATGGCTTCCTGGCGCAGTCGCTCGGTGACGCGACGCAGTTCATTGCGGTGGTGCGGGGCACGGATGGGCTGCTGGAATGGCTGGAGGATGGGGAGTTCGTGCCGATGAAGCATCCGCTGGCGGGGACGGTGGAGTCGGGGTTTTATTCGATCTATTCGAGCCTGCAGTACATCGGGGCGGACGGGGCGGCGGGGAGTCTGCTCGATGGCATTGCGACGGCGGTGGGCGACAACGATCTGACGGTGATCGGGCACAGCCTGGGCAGCACGCTGGCGACGTATCTGACGCTGGATCTGGCGGTGGGGAAGAAGCTGGGCAGCGCGCTATCGGCCTGCCTGTTCGCTTCGCCGCGGCCGGGAGATTCGGCGTTCACGGAGTATTTCGATCAGCACGTGGGCGCTTACAAGGTGTTCAACTACAGCCTGGACCTGGTGCCGCAGGTGCCGAAGTTTTTCGGCTATGGGGCGCTGCCGCGGGCGCGGGAGTTCGAGCCGCAGGAAGCGCAGGCGAATATCCGCAGCTCGCTGGACGGCAACCATCATGCGGTGTGTTATTCGGCGATGCTGAATTACGCGGCGGCGGACTGGACGGCGATGCCGGCGGTGGATCAGGCCTGCGCGGCGTGCATCCTGGGGCCGAATCCGCAGGTGGCGGGAGTCGGGATCGCGGCGCCTGCGCCAGTACCAGCGCCTGTGGCTGCGGTTGCGGTTGCGGCATAGGGAGTTGTTGAGGGGTGAGCGGGGCTTTCCGGGTGGAATGCCGGGATTCGCTGCGCTCATTCCGGCCTGCGGGGCCGGCGGGAAACGATGGGACGAACGGTGCGCCGGGCGCCATGGCGGGGTGTAGACTGGTCCGGTATCCCAATAAGCGGCCGGGGAAGCCGCAGGAGGAGCCGAGATGAAAACCGGACTGGTTCATCGGGATGTGCGGTATTTGCCCTTGCGTCTGACGTTGGTATTAGGGCTGCCGCTGGTGTTGCTCGCCGGCTGTGCCGGCTTGCCGGAACAACCGCAAATTTCGGATCAGGAAGTAGCCTGGGCGGCGGGCGGGGCCGGGGGCTTGCCGGCGCAGGGGGGCGCCAAGCTGGAGGATGCCTCGTCGCTGCTGCATGTCACCGACGAGATGCGCCGCTTCGCCCGCAGTGCAACGGGCGGCCGCATGGGGGTCGACGCACGGACGAATGCGCTGGTGGAGGCGCTGGCTTCGCCGCAGGGCCTGCACATGCAGTACGACGCGCAGGCTTCGCTGACGGCGCAGCAGGCGTTCGAGCAGCATCGCGCGAATTGCCTGGCGTATACCTTCCTGTTCGTGGCGCTGGCGCGGGAGGTGGGGATCCCGGTGAAGTTCAACGATGTGGATATTCCGCCGCTGTGGGACATGGGGGACGAGAAGACTTCGCTGCTGTACCGGCATATCAATGCACGGGTGGAGTTGCCGAGCACGTTCTACACGGTGGTGGACGTCGGCGGCGACGAGTTCGATACGACCTATGCGCAATTCCTGATTCCGGACGAGGAAGCGGAGGCGCAGTTCTACAACAACCGTGCGGTGGAGCTGCGGCTGCAGAAGCGGCTGGACGATGCGCTGCGCTACGAGGTGCGCGCGCTGGAACTGGCGCCGAATGCGGACTATCTGTGGGTAAATTTGTCGAGCCTGTATCTGCTGGAGGGCAATCCGCGCGCGGCGCGCATCGCGGTGACGCAGGCGCTGAAGCTGAACAGTTCGAGCATGCTGGGTTACGACACGGCGGCGCAAGTGTACGAGAAGCTGGGGAATCATCGGCTGGCACAGTACTTCACGGAGCGCGCGCGCTATTTCATCGAGCAGAATCCCTATTATCACTACCAGCTGGCGGTGGCGGCGCTGAACCAGAAAGACGATGAAACGGCTTTCCAGGAGGCACGCCGCGCGATCATGCTGTATCCGAAGGATTCGCGCTTTTTCTTCCTGATAGCAGTGGTGCTGAACGATCAGGGCAACGACAAGCTGGCGGGCGCAAGCATGAAGGCGGCGCTGGCGCTGGCGCCGAACGAGGCTCAGCAGGAGCGGTACAAGAGCAAGTTCGCGCGGCTGGTGGCGATACGGGGGTGAGGCGGGGCTGGTGTGATGCAGGGTGATGGCGGTGCCTGGCGCGAGCGCTTGCGGCTGGCGGTAGAAGGGAATATAAACATGCTGTGCTTGTCGTACTGAGTCCGCAGCACCGCGAAGCCCCGCCGAAGAGCGGGGCTTTTTCGTTTTCGTCCTCTGCCTCTTCTCCCTCCTTTATTTCGGTCCGGGCGGACGGCAGGCAAAAAATCCCCCGCCACCGGAGGTGACGGGGGATGACGGAGGCTGTGCCTGGGGCTTACTTGGCGGTGCGCTGCTTGTGGATGCGGCCGCTGTTCTTGTTCAGGGATTTGTTGAGGTGGTTCTGCTCGGTCTTGGTGAGATGGCCGCCGTTCTTGGCTTCGTCGGTGCTTTCGCGCTGGGCGATGTTGGCGTCATGCTTTTCGTCGCGGGCTTCCTGCTTGGCGTTGATCTGGCCATCGGCGACGCCGTTCTGGATGCGGTTCTGCTGGTTGTCCAGACGCTGGTTGACTTCGTTGACGCGCGGATGGTCGGGGACCGGGGTCGGCGCGGCGGTCTGCGCCAGGGCGGTGCCGGAGATTGCGGCGGTCGACAGAAGCAGGGTCATCAGGGTGGCACGGGCAAAGAGATTGGTGTTCATGAGTATTTCCTCCACTTGAATTTGGTGATTCCCAGGTGCTGCGGTGATGGTGTATGGCCTTGGCTTGCGGATGGGGATCCGGAAGCTGGAGCGAGATTAGGGCCGGGCAGCTTGCTGCAAGCTGAATGAAATGGGGCATTTAGAGGGGGGCGTCTTGGCTAGAACGGCGAAGGGTGAGGCTGTGGGGAAGCGGGTGGTTGTGCGCAAGGGGAAGGTGCGGGCGGCGGCCGAGAAGGGCGGGCTGTCGCCTGCGGCGGCTGAGGCGGAGGGTGTGGCGAAGCCGCGTGAGCGGGCGCCGTCGGCTGTTGAAGTAGCGGCGGGACGGGCAGGTGCCATGGGGGATGGGAGCCTGGCGGGGTTGGCGATGGTCGAGACGGGAGGCTTGTCGCCGCTGGCCTATCTGCTGAGGGTGATGCGGGACGAGACTGAGACGCCGGCGCGGCGGATGGATGCGGCGAAGACGGCGGCGCCGTTCGTGCATCCGAAGCTGGCGACGATGGATGTGCAGTCGGCGGGGCTGGACCGGATGGGGGATGCGCTGGCGGAGTTGATCGAGCGGGCGCAGGGGGATGGAGGCGGCGTGGGCGGGTTGCTGGGGCGTTGAGATGAAGTGTCGGAGCCTGGGCAAGGCGATGCCTGATGTTTCGGTTGAGGCGGCGACGGCGGATGGTGAGGGCGGTGATGGTGCGGCGGCAGTAGCCGGCGATGTGGGGTGCGGGGCGACTGCCGAGGTGCGGGCGGAGGTGGGGCGCGATGCACCATCCGATGCGGCGCTCGATGCGGCGCTGGCGGTGCTGGGGGAGAAGTTACTGGACCGCAGCTGGCGGCTGAGCAATCTGTATTACGTGACGGACAAGAGCGGGGAGCGGGTGCGGTTTGTGCCGAACTGGGCGCAGCTGCGGCTGTTCGATTCGCTGGCGCACCGCAATGTGGATCTGAAGGTGCGACAGTTGGGGGTCACGACCGGGTATTGCATCCTGTGGCTGGATGCGGTCCTTTTCAATCGCAACCTGCGTGTGGGGATTGTGGCGCACACGAAGGACGATGCGATGATCATTTTCCGCGACAAGATCCAGTTCGCTTACGACAATCTGCCGGAGGAGATCCGGGCGGCGGTCTTTGCGCGCAAGCGGGATGCGCACGAGATCCTGCTGAACAACGGCAGCAGTATCCGGGTGGGGGTGACGTTCCGGTCCGGCACGGTACAGGTGCTGCATGTGACGGAGTACGGGTATATCTGCCAGCGGCAGCTGCAGCGGGCGGACGAGATCAAGACGGGCGCTTTCCAGGCGGTGCCGGCGGACGGGATCATCGTGGTGGAGTCGACGGCGAAGGGGCGGGCGGGACATTTCTACGAGTTGTGCCAGGGGGCGCAGAAGGGGAATGACTGGCGCTTCCGTTTTTTGCCGTGGTACCTGGAGCCGAGTTATGCGCTCTCGCCGGAGCGGGCGATCGAGTACAAGCATGAAACGGAGTATCTGGACAAACTGGAAGGGGTGATCGGACAGGAGCTGACGGCGGAGCAGCGGCAGTGGTGGTGCGGGAAGCACCGCGAGCTGGGCAGCGACATGTTTGCGGAGTAT
>Ga0302314_10002123_pt1 | contig 37037 bp, 38 predicted proteins | sample III_Palsa_N2_3_FD_200533 | JGI IMG/M metagenome (GOLD analysis project Ga0302314, IMG submission 200533) | Peat permafrost microbial communities from Stordalen Mire near Abisko, Sweden - III_Palsa_N2_3 | ecosystem: Environmental > Terrestrial > Soil > Palsa > Peat permafrost | place: Sweden...
GCGCTACGCCGGTACCCCGGACGGTGTCGATCCCCGCGCCGGCCACATCCCCGGCGCCGTCAGCCTGTCGGCGCGGGACAATCTCGCAGCCGACGGACTGTTGCTGCCACGCCAGGCCCTGACCCAGCGATTTGCGCAGGCCGGACTGACCCCCGGCCGCGCGTTCATCTCGTCCTGCGGTTCCGGTGTGACCGCCTGCCACAACCTGTTGGTCCACGAACAGCTCGGCCTTGGCGACGCGAAGCTCTACGTGGGCTCTTGGTCTGAGTGGTCACGGGATCCGGCCCGGCCGATCGCGACCGGGTCCTAACCCCACCCTCGAGTGCTCACCGACGCGGACCGATCGGCGGTCAGGGCCCGCTGCGCCGAGGTACTCGAGGCCAACTGGCGCGAGGGCACACGCGCCGACGGCGTGCCCTACGCCTACACCTGCCCGGCGGCCGGCCACTACCCGTGGCAGTGGTATTGGGACTCGTGCTTCGCGGCGATCGCCCGCCGCGACCTTAACCCCGCCAAGTCAAAACGCGAGCTGACATCACTGCTGAACGCCGCCGACCCTGACGGCTTCATCGGCCACACGATCTTCTGGGCGACGCCACTGAGCGGGATCCGCCGCCTGACCTACAACGTGACCGGCCCGGACGCCACGATGACCGCCAGCATCCAGCCGCCGCTCCTTGCTTGGGCGTGGCAGCTGGCCGTCGGCGACCCCGCACAGGAACCTCGTATCGGCGCCCACTACGACTGGTTGGCAAACAACCGCGATCTGGAGGGCGACGGCCTGATCTGGATCGTCCAACCGGACGAATCCGGCCTTGACGCGAGCCCGCAGTTCGACCCGATCTGGGGTTGGCGTGGCGGCGGCGAGCCAGGGTTCGTGACGCTCGTCGCCCGCAATCGCAAACTGAAATACGACCTCAAGCGGATCGCGGCGGCCGGCGGGCCGGTCTGCTGCGAGCTCGTCACCAACGTGCTGTATTCGCTCGGCAAAACAGCACTCGGCCGTCCCTCGATCACAAACGCCCTGATCGAGCGCTGCTACGACGAGCGCAGCGGCCTGTTCCAGCCTGACGCACGCCCCAAACCCAAGCAGCACCAGCCGGTCACCTGGGCATCATTGGCGCCGCTCGCGCTTCCGGACCTCCCTGACCAGATCGCAAGACGGCTGATCGAGGAGCACCTGCTCGACCCCAAGCGGTTCTGGTTCCCGGCCGGCACAACGACCGTGGCCGCCGACGAGAAGACCTTTCAACGCGGCGATAAAGGGTTTCTCGGAATCCACCGCTATTGGCGCGGACCGGTGTGGGTCAACGCCAGCTGGCTGCTGTGGCTTGGTCTCAAGCGCCTGGGCTACACAGAAGAAGCCGACGAGCTCGTAACCAGGATCGTCACCACGATCAACGCCCAGGGCCTGCGGGAGTACTACGACCCGGTCAGTGGTGCCGGCCTCGGTCAGAGCGACTTCTCCTGGTCAAGCCTAGTTCTCGAACTTGTAAGGCCCGATTCCTAAAATCATCTGCATGCAAGACGAACAGATTGAACTGACCGACCAGCAGTGGCGTGAAAAGCTCACCGACAATCAGTACAAAGTGCTCCGCAAGCAGGCGACCGAGCGCCCGTTCACCGGCGAGTTCTTCAACCTGTTTGACGACGGCCTCTACCACTGCGCCGGCTGTGACGCGCCGCTGTTTGAGTCCGACACCAAGTTCGATGCCGGCTGCGGCTGGCCGAGCTTCAATGCGCCGATTGAGTCAGACGCCGTTACGACACATAGCGATCGAAGCCTCGGGATGACGAGAACTGAAGTTGTCTGCAAGCGCTGCGGCGGCCACCTTGGCCACGTCTTCGACGATGGTCCTGACCCGACCGGCCTGCGCTACTGCATCAACTCGGCAGCACTCGGCTTTGAGCCCGCCAGCTCAAAGCGCTCAGACAACTCTTAGAGAACCTCTGAGGCTCCTCGGCGTCGCTCGCGAAGCTTCCAGTAAACGAAGCCCCCCGCGAGCGCCACGCCGAGGGCGATCGCCGCACCGAGCCCGACCGTCGTGATCACATCCGCGGCGCCACGGCCGCCGTAGTAGCCAAGCAGGCCATACATCGCCGACCAGAGAATCCCGCCGAGCGCGTTCCAGAAGAAGAATCGGGGGAACGGCATCTCGTCGATCCCGGCAAACAACCCCACGGCAAACCGCACCAGAGGTAGCCATCGACCGAGAAACACGGTGCGCGCGCCGTACTTCGCAAAGTAGCGATCCCCGATCGCGATCAGCTGCAACCGCCGTTCGTAAAGCGGACCATGGGCCTCCAGCCACTCGCGACCAAACCGCCGGCCGACCAGATAGCCGATACACGCACCCACGATCCCTGACGCCGCCGCAATCACGATCACCAGCCAGATCTGAAGCTTGCCCTGACTCGCCAGCACCGCAGCGAGAATCAGTCCTGTCTCACCGGGAGACGGCACCCCCAGCATTTCAAGCCCGACGATCGCCGGGAGCAAGTATCCGAGGCTCGAGGAAACCGCGATCAGCGCGGCGGTCGTCAACATCAATGCTGCCGAGCAGCTAACGATGGACGCCGGGGAGCCGGCTCATCGGCGGGGATCTCGCGCAGGGTCAAGACGAAGGTCGCGCCTGCCGAGCGGGTGTCGGCGAGTTCAAGCGAACCGTCCATCCGCTCCGCCAGTTCACGGCCGATCGCCAAGCCAAGCCCGAAGCCAGCCTCACCGCCGGTGTCGCGCCCACGCTGGAACCGTTCGAAGATCAGCGCGCGCTCCTCAGGCACCACGCCCGGGCCGGAGTCACACACACGCAACGTCGGCCGCGGCGCGCTCTCCAGCTCGATCCGCAGTTCACTGCCGCGCGGCGCGAGCCGCAGCGCGTTGTCCAGCAGGATCCGGACGATCCGGGCGATGCTGCCGGGATCACCGAGCGCCCAGACCCGCTCGGCCGCCTCACGCAGGTCAGCACCAACCCCGCGCTCCTCCATCTCCAGCTCAAACTCAGCGATCACCGCCCGCGCGATCTCGGCGAGCTCAACCGGCTCCGCACGTAGCCGTACGTCGGCGTCGATCCGGCTCAAATCGAGCAGATCAGCAGCCAGGCGACCGAGCCGTCGCGACTGCACCCGGGCGCGCTCGAGCAGGTCGTTGGCGTCTTCGATATCCGGGAGTGGATCGCGCAGATCGTCGGCCAGCAGCTCGAGCATCCCGTCAAGTGAGGCCAGCGGCGTACGCAACTCGTGTGAGGCCGTCGCCACAAACGCCCGCCGCGCCTCCTCCTGTTGGCGCAGCCTGCGGTTCATGATCGCGAACGAGCGTGAAAGGTCGCCGACCTCGTCACGGGCCCGGTCGATCGGAACCTCACCCCCAGTGCCCTCGGAAGCGACATGCAAGGCCGCCTCGCGCAGTGTTTGCAACCGGCGCACGAGCGTCGCCGCCAGCGGGATCGCCAACAGCGCGGTCAGTAACAGACCCGCAAGCGCGGCGATCTCAAACGATCGGCGGACCGCACTGACCGAGTCCGGGATGTCGTTGATCGGCCGGCGTACGACAAGCACCGCGTCATCACCACGCAACAGGATCGCGGCGCGCACCAGCTGTTGCTTGAAGAAGCTCAGGTACGGCTTGCCGCCCGCGAGGTAGGCATCACGGACATCGCTAAGCGAGTCGACTTGATGCGGGTTGCGTAGGTCCGTCAAGTAGTGGGGCGCGACCACCTGCCCGTGCCCACTGGCGTCGATGTATCCGATCAGCGCCACCTCGCTGGCGCCGAGATCCTCCGCAAGCGCGTTCAGTTGGTTATCCAGCACCCGCTGATCTCTGAGCGCCTGCTGATACTCCACCGTCTTGCGCAATGCCGGAATCTGAAGATCCGGCAGCAGCCGATAGTCCACCTGGCCGATCGCCCTAACCTCACCCTCCTTCAACACCTGCTCGACGTCAGCTCTCAGCGAGTTATAGGTCGCGTTGCGCAGCGACGCCTCAAGCCTCGGTAGCAGAACGACAGCGGCGACGCCAAGCGTCACCAGCGTCGAGATCAGCACCGCACCGACGATCCGACCGCGCAGGCCGAAGGCGCTCCACCTCAGCCGCGCGAGCACCTACAACCCCGCCGACTGGCCAGCCACTCTAGGACCCCCGCAGGCGATAACCGGCACCGCGCACGGTCAGTATGTACTTCGGCTTGTCCGGCTCGGGCTCGAGCTTCTCACGCAGATGGCGGATGTGAACGTCGATCGCTCGGGGGTCGCGGTAGGCGCTGTCACCCCAGATCGCCCGCAGCAGTTCCTGACGGTTCAACAGGCGCCCGGCGTCACCCATCAGCGCATCGAGCAACTCAAACTCGCTGAAGGTCAGCCGCACCGGCGCGCCGTCGACCGATACCTCGCGCTGCGCGCGGTCGAGCCGGATCGGGCCAACCGAAAGCACCTCGGCGCCCATCGAGCGCGTCCCGGTGCGCCGCAGCACCGCCCGGATCCGACTACGTAATTCGGCCAGCCCGAACGGCTTGGTGACGTAATCGTCAGCGCCCGCCTCAAGCCCGAGGACAGCGTCGGCTTCTGAGTCGAGCGCCGTCAGCATGATGATCGGCACGACGTTACGCCGGGCCCGTAGCGTGCGGCAAACCTCGTATCCGTCAGGCCCCGGGCCGAGCGCGACGTCCAGCAGCACGACGTCGTAGTGGTCGGTTGTGGCGCGGTCAATCGCGCCACGCCCATCAGCTACAGCGGAAACCCGATGTCCCTCGCGAGAAAACGAGCGGGTCAGCATCTCCCGCAGGTCGGACTCGTCATCGACCACGAGAATGCTCAGCGACGCGTCAACTCCCCCGCCTACCGACGGAGTCGGCGAGATGTGGTCGGTGGCCATCAATAGCGATCGTACCGAGCAGCGCGGAGACGCTCTGCCGTCCAGCGGCTGCCAACCGAGCCCTTGCGCCCTAGACCGAAGTGTGATTCTTATGTGAAAAGCGACCGCCGTGCCGATACTCCCACCTATCATCCCGACAGTGCGCCGCAAGATGATCGCGTTGGCCGCAGGGATGCTGGCTGCGTTCGTCGTGGCTGCACCGGCCCTTGCGCAGGCGACAACGATCGCCACCACTGGCAATCCGGGCACGGTGACAGCTACGACAGCTCAACTGAATGGAGTGGTCCAACCCGCCGAGGGCAGCTCCGCCTGGCTGTTTCAACTCAGCCTGAACCCGGTCTTCAGCTGGGACACCGAGTCGACTGCACCCGTCTACGTCCCAGGTGGGGCGGTTGAAGTCGTCGAGCGGCTGATCACCGGGCTAACGTCCAGCAGCAGCTACTTCTATCGCGTGGTTGTCGAAACACAGCGTCAGGGTCAGCCGACCTTCACCTACGGACCGACCGAGACGTTCACGACCTCGGCGACGTCGTCCGCGTACTGGCCCGCGGAGTCGGTCGCCACGCAGTTGGCGGTCACGCACGGCAAGACCACTATCCCGCTGACCTGTCAGGGCGACAGCGGCGCGGGCTGCACCGGCAGCCTCGACATCGCAACGACCGCTCACAAGACGGTTTGCGGGACCACCACGTTTTCGGCGGCCGAGAGCGGCAAACATTCCGTGCTGAGGCTTCGCCTTAGCTCAAGCTGCCTCAAGCTGCTGCGCCACAACAGGCCGCTGCGCGTCAAGCTCAGCGCGGTGTTCACGTCGGGCCAGCCGTCGTGGACCGACACCGCCTGGCTTACCAGCTAGCTGGCCGTAATGCTGGCTGACTGGCCAGCATTACGGGTGAGCCGTCCCTCCACCGCGACAGCCCACAGCATCACCACCCAGGTGACCGTGGCGAGCGCGACGTGCACCCAGACCATCTCCGCGGGGAGATGGAGCTCGTACTGGGTTGAGCCGATCAGGCCTTGAGCGGCAAGCAACACCGCGAAGATCGTCAACGGTTCGGCGGCGTCAAACGGCACGCCGCGGTGGCGTTTGAGAAACCACACGGCGATCGTCAAGACGCCGAGCAGGGCGGCGATCGTCGCGTGCTGGTGCACTGCCCACTCAAGCGTGTCCTTGCCTTCGATCATCAACCGCGGGGCGGTGTGCTCGGCGGTCGTGCCACCCGAGTGCGGGCCGGCGGCGCTGGCGGCCGTCCCCGCGATCAGCACGATGAAGGTCAGCCCGGCCAGGCAGCGGACGCACCAGACCAGTGTGTTGTCGGGGTTCGTCGGGCGCCAGCCATGCGCGTGCGTCGCCCGCCAGGCGAGCGCGACAGCGCCGATCAGGATCACCATCGACAGCAGGAAGTGCGACATCACGAAGCCTGGCGCGAGGTGCTCACGGACGGTGAAGCCGCCGAGGATTGCCTGCGCGAGCACGCCGAGTGGCATCAACAATGCCAGCAGTGCCAGATCACGGCGGTAGGGGCGGCGCGTGAACGCCAGCACCGCGACGCCCACCGTGATCAAGCCAACCAGGCCCGATAGCGCGCGGTTGCCGAACTCGATCAGCGCGTGGGTCGCGACCGGCGGATAAACATGGCCGTAGCAGCGCGGCCACGTCGGGCAGCCAAGGCCCGAGTCACTCAACCGCACAGCGGCGCCGGTGAAGACGATCAAGGTCAGCAGCGCCAGCGTCACGTTGGCGACGATCTGGAACTGGTCCTCGTTCACGACAAGGCGGGATGCGATCCGGGCGCGCATCGGTCAGCCAGCGATCTCGGCCAGCAGCGGTGCGTCACGGTCACGCGCTGAGACGATCAATTCGCTGGCCGGCAACAGCCAGTCGATGCCGACCGCGGGGTCATCGAATTTGAAGCCCGCTTCGATGCTCGGGTCGTAGTAGGTCGAGACCTTGTAGGTGACATCAGCGATCTCGCTGAGTACGCAGAAGCCGTGCGCAAAGCCATCAGGTACCAGCAGCTGGTGGTGGTTTTGATCGCTCAGCTCAAAGCCCTCCCACTTGCCGAACGTCGGCGAGCCGCGGCGGATGTCGACGATCACATCGAGGATCGCGCCGCGAGCGCAGCGCACGAGCTTGACCTGCCCGGGCTGGAAGTGCATACCGCGGACAATCCCGTGGCCTGAACGCGAGTGGTTGTCCTGGACGAAGCTGACGTCGACCCCCGCCGCGGCGAGCAGGTCGCTGCGGAAGGTCTCGACGAAGAACCCGCGCTCGTCACCGTAGGCGGTCGCCTCGATCAAGCGCGGCCCCTCGGTCTGAGTGGTTGAGATCTTCATAGCGTCGCCAGCAGGTTGCGCAGGCCGTCGGCGAGCCTTACCTGCGGCTCCCAACCGAGTTCGTTCTTGGCGCGTGAGACGTCAAGGCATGAGCGGCGCACCTCGCCGGGGCGGTCCGGGGCGAAGATCGGCTCGGCCAAGCTCAAACCGCGCTCGGCTCCGGCGGCGCGCAGCGCGTCGATGAACCCGACGACGGAGGTCTCCTGGCCGTGACCGATGTTGATCGGACCGATCATCCGTGAATCTGCGGCGAGCAAGTTCGCCCGCACCACGTCGGAGACCTCGACCCAATCACGGGTCTGCTGACCGTCACCGAACACTGTCGGCTGGCGCCCCTCCACTAGGTGCCCGCTGAAGATCGCGACGACGCCGGCCTCACCGTGCACGTCCTGGCGGGGTCCGTAAACGTTGCCGTAGCGCAGTGAGACCGTCGAAAGGCCGAACAGCCGCTCGAACAGCTCGCAATACCCCTCGGCCGCAAGCTTGCTCTGCCCGTAAGGGGCGAGCGGCGCGATTCGATAGGTCTCAGGCGTCGGGAACACGCCGGCGTCGCCGTACAGGCCGCCGCCGGTTGAGGTGTTGACCAGCCTCTTGGCGCCGTGATCCCGTGCGGCCTGAAGCACCGAGATAGCGCCGAGCACGTTGACGTCGGCGTCAAAGGCGGGGTCATCGACGGACTTGCGCACGTCGATCTGCGCGGCGAGGTGAAAGACCGCCTGCGGCTTGACCTCGTCGAATACGGCCTGCACACCATCACGGTCACGCACGTCAAGCTCATAGAACGTCGCCGCCGCATTGAGGTTCTCACGCTTGCCGGTGACCAGCGAATCGAGCACGGCGACGCTGTCGCCGCGGGCGATCAGCGCGTCGACCAGGTTTGACCCGATGAAGCCGGCACCGCCGGTGACTAGGCAATCCACTGCCGCGAGGATATGAGAGCTTCATCCTGGGGGTGGCCCGGCTAGGCCACCCCCCAGGACAGACGCGGTCGATTTCGTAGAATCGAGTCCGTGCGCAGGAACGGATACCTCGCCGCAGCTCTGGTCGCTGCCGCCGTGTTATGCAGTGCGGGTCCGGCGGTCGCTAGCCCGCTGCAGATCTCCTCGCTGCAGGACGACCACTATCTGCTCAACCAGACCAAGGAGAGCGTCGTCGTCAAGACGCTCGAGAAGATGCGCGCGCTCGGCGTTCAGCAGATCCGAGTCAACCTCGAGTGGAACACCGTCGCACCCGACCCGAACTCCTATACCGAGCCGAAGTTCAATGCGCTGAACCCGTTCATGTACCCGACGCTGCGCTGGGCGCCGTATGACCGGATCGCGTTCCTGGCGCCTCACTATGGGATGAGTGTGCAGTTCGACATCACCGGTCCGGGGCCGCTGTGGGCGATGGGTCACAAGCCGCCGAACAAGCGTGCGGCGACCCATTGGTATCCGAACGCGACCGACTTCCTCGAGTTCGTGTACGCGGTCGGCGAGCGCTACAGCGGCCTGAGCGGGGCGCAGACGAGGGTTGACAGCTGGTCGATCTGGAATGAGCCCAACCAGCCGGGGTGGCTCGCACCACAGTGGTCGGGCGGTGTTGCGCAGTCGCCGCAGCTGTACCGCTCGCTGGCTGAAGACGCATATTTTGGGCTGATCGCGAGCGGCCATATAGACGACACGATCCTGTTCGGCGAGACGGCGCCGGAGGGTCGTGACAGCGGTGGCGTCTACTCGGCGATGACACCGATCCCGTTCCTGCGTGACCTGTACTGCGTGAACTCGAGTGATCAGCAACTGACCGGTACTGCCGCGAGTGCGCTGGGTTGCCCGGACGACTACACGCCGACACAGTTCGTTGACACATACCCGGTGCTTTTTGACGCGACCGGCTTCGCCCACCATCCCTACGACTTCCAGCACGCGCCGAACTGGAGCCTGTCAGACCCCAACGACGTGCCGCTGGCCAACATCGGGCGTCTTACGTCATTCCTTGACGACACCTTCGACACCTATGGGATCGACCGGCAGATCCCGATCTACTTCACCGAGTACGGGTACAGCACCAACCCGCCGAACCCTCATCAGGTGGTTTCTCCGGCCGAGCAGGCGGTGTATCTGAACGAGTCCGACTATCTGGCCTGGCTGAACCCGCGGATCGCCGAGGTCTCGCAGTACGAGCTGTACGACGCGCCACCGAACTACTCGTATCCGAAGACGTCAGTGTTGTACTGGGGCGATTCGTTCCAGACCGGCCTGTTGTTCCGCAGCGGCAAGGCGAAGCCGGCATATGACGCCTACCAGATGGAGATCTGGATTCCGCACGCGAAGTACAGCTCGGGCACGAAAACATTCATCTGGGGACTGGCCCGTCCGGCGGACCGGCTCGCGTCTCAGCCTGTCGCGATCCAGTGGCGTTCCAAGCACGGCTCGTGGCGGACGGTCAGCGTGGCCGACACGGCGCCCTACACCGGCTATCTGACCGACTCGGTCGGACTGCCCGGGCGCGGCTACGTGCGGCTGCTGTGGTCGACTGGATCGGCCGGCCTGACCAGCCGCACTGTGACGATCAATTAGCGGGATGCGGGGTCGCGCCACTACGGACGCAGCGACAGTCGCTCACTTCGCCAACCGCGGGCTGGGTTGAAGGCGCATGACCATGTTGCCCACGCCAAAGGTATCGGCAGGCAGCGGCCGTTCCTGGACCGGCGCGCTTCGCATCTCAAGCATCAGCCGGCGTACGAGCCGACGCGATGATCGTCGTGTGCAGCGGCCCGCCCAGTTGCTCGCCGACGGTGAAGCCCGCGGCGTCAAGCATGCCAAGGACCGCGCTGCGCGTGAGGCCCCACCACCAGGCGCTGTAACCCTGCTCGGGTTCGAACGCGGTGTGAATTCCGTGAGCCAGACCATGGGGACGCGCGGCCGCGTGCAGCGCGCGATCAGGCGCTGACAAGCCGGGCAAGAAGACACAGGCCTGCGACATGCCGGGCACCTCGGGGATCGTCTCCGTGGCCAGGATCAGGGTTTGCGTCGTCAGCGCCCGGAGTCGCTCAAGCGTGAGCATCGGGTTCGGCGCGTGGTAGAGCAGGCCGGAGCACCACACGACATCGTGCGGTCCGACTTCTTCGACAGTCGCCTGGTCGTGAATGTCGCCGCGGATGAAACGGACCGTCGATTCTCGGCGCTGGTGTTCGGCTTCGTACTCTGGCGTCGGCGCCATCACATCCATCGCGGTGACCGCCGTCGCGCCGCACTCCTCGGCGATGAAGGCGATCCTGCCGTGCACGCTCCACATCGCGCCGGCGTCGAGGAACGATTGACCGGCAGCGAAGCGTCGGATCAGTTCCTCACGCGGGGCAGCGTGCCGCCCCGCCTGACGCTGCCGCAACCGGCCTAGAACCGCCCACGGCATCCATGCTTGACGGGTCAGCACTCAGTCGCCCTGCGCGCGGGCCTTGCGCCGGGCCAAGGCGGGTCGCTGCCGACGCTCGCTGACCGATTCGAGTAGCCGCTCGTATTGGTCGGTAACAGCGTCCCAGGAGTACTCGGTAGCACGCTCTCGCGCGCGTCCCCGGTACTCCGCCACCAGCTCAGGCTCGTCGAACAGCCGCTGCAGCTGAACCTGGAGGTCGTCGACGCCGTTGGTGCCGGAGAAGTAGAGACCGGCGTCACCGACCGTCTCGGCGTTCGGGCGATGGTCGTTGACGAGCACGCAGTTGCCCGCCGCCATCGCCTCAAGGATCACCGGATGGGTGCCGCCAACCTCGGTCGGCGCGCAGAACGCGTAGGCGTGGCGCTGCAACTCCCAGTAACCGCGGCCAAACACGTAGCCCGGAAAGACGACGCGGGGGTCGGCGGTGCGCCAGACCTGGCGGATGTATTCATCGGCGTACGGCGCGCCACCGACGACAACCAGTTTCATCCCGCGGGCGTGCTCGTCGCTGATCCGGCTGAACGCCTCAAGCAACATGTGCGGGTTGTTCTCAGGCTCGAGGCGGCCGACGAACAGGATGTAGCGCTCCGGCTCGAGACCGAGTCTTTCAAGCGTTTCGGTGCCGTCAAAGCCAGGGTCATCGACGCCGTAGGGCACGACATCGATCTGGCGCCCATAGCGACTGGCGAAGATCTCGGCGACCGCATGCGAGTCGGTGATCGCGCGGCTTGCCCACACCGGCGAGTTGCGCTCGGCGAAGCGCAGATATGACTTGGCGAGCGTCGGCCACTTGCGACGGTCGGAGTCGAGACCGTCGATGTTGATCACGGCCGGGATTCCCGCCGAGCGGGTCAGCAGGCAGAGAGGCGAATTACCGGCGATGAAGAACAGCGCCACGTCGGGCCTGATAACCCGTGCCGTGTGCAGTGCCGAGCGGAAGGTGTGAACGAAGGTGTCGAGGTACTTGTTCTGCACGGTCCGCACGTGGACCAGCCGCGCGCCCTTATACGTGGTCAGCTGCCGATCGACGACGTGTGGGCGGCAATAGACGACCACCTCGTGCCCGCGCTCGCTGAGCCGTGAGGCGAGGTTCTCAACCGCCGTCTCAAAGCCGCTGTAGGAGGCGGGGATTCCACGGGTGCCGAGGATCGCGATCTTCATCTGTGGCCGAACGTTTGCATCTCGCTGGCGAGAGAGTAGGCGTCGATGTGCGCCCGTGCCGATTGCGCCCAGCTGAACTGACCGGCCCGCGCCTTCCCGGCGGCAGCGAGCTCAGCACGTCGCTCTGGGCTGTCGGCCAGCTGCGCCAGGTGGCCCGCGAGCTCGGACCGCTCCGCCTGGGCGAAGTACAGCGCTGCTTCACCACAAACCTCTTGAACCGCGTAGCTGCGAGCCGCGATCACCGGGGTCCCCGCAGACATTGCCTCAAGCAGCGTCATCCCAAAGCCCTCGTGTTTAGCCGCGTGAACGAGTGCGGCGGCGCCCGCGTGGAGCTGTGCAAGACGTTCCGGCGAGACCTTTGGCTCGACGCTGACCCCGGCGGTGTCGTAATCGAAGCGGAACTGACCGGCGAGCACGAGCGGCAGCGGCTTTGCGGCGGCGGCGCGGTACTCCGCGTAGCCAGCCAACAGCGTCGGCAGGTCCTTGCGGGGTTCGTCATCGCCGACGTAGAGGTAGTGGGTCGGGGCCTTCTTGCGTCGCGTCACCTTCAGCTGCTGACCCGGCCCGTGGCGGGCAACCACGATCCGCTGCTCCGGAACACCCCACACGCCCTTGATTTCGGCCGCCGTCGAGTCACTTACGGCAATCACCATCGCCGCTCGCCTGGCGGCCGTGCGATGGGCAAACGCGGTGTAGCGACGGTAGTTGGCGTCGAACGCCTCCGGCATCACCTCAAACGCCAGGTCGTGGACCGTGACCACTTGGGCACCGCCGATGTTCGGGGCGAGCGCGGGGAGCGGGTGATGGACGACGGTCGCGTGGGCGGCACGTGCCAGCTGCGGCACTTGCACGGCGCTCCAGAGAAGGTCGCGCGCGGCGTTGGCAACGCTGCCGAGGCCACCGCCGGCGGGGAGCTTGCGAGCCGGGTTGGCAACTCGGATCAGCTCAACGTCACCGCTCGCTTGAAGTGCCTCGCACAGCCGCTCGATGTAGATCGCCGTTCCGGAGTGCGGCGCACGCCGCGTGAAGGTGGTGTCGATCAGGACCCGCACCGTGGCGATGGTAGGGCGCTCAGCGAGTCGCGACCGCTAGCAGCATCCGCGCTAACGCTGGAGGCCCGACGGTCTGAATCTGGACAGGTCGGAAGCCGAACTCGGTCAGGACCGTCTGTAGGGATCTACGGTCGTAGAGGTGTAGGTGATCGCCGAGCGGCTCGCTGTAGCGGCCGATCCCGCCGAGCAGCAGCCGTAGTCGGGGGTGCGCCGGCGTCGTGATCAGCAGCCGTCCGCTTGGTTTGAGAACGCGGCGGATCTCGCTCAGCCAGCGGCCGGTGTCGGCGACATGCTCAATCACCTCGCTCGCCCAGAGGAGATCGAACTCGTTGTCGGCGAACGGCAGCGGACCGTCGAACGGGATTAGCTTGAAACTCGTGTCGGGTTCAATTTGGCGGGCGCGCTTGAGTGCTGCCTCAGCCACGTCGGCGCCCACGACGTTGCCGGCACCGACCTTGTGCCTGATCAGGCCGGTGAAGGGCGCCGCGCCGCAGCCGAGGTCGAGAACGCGCTGCCCGGTTTGTAGGTGCGCGCTGAGAAACCGGCTACGCCGCGTGAAATCCGGGGGAGCCAGCCTTTCCGGCAGGCGCTCCCAAAGGTCTTCGTAGTAATCCTTCAAGCTGCGCACGCTATACGCTGCGACCCGTGTGTCGATGAGCCGGCGACTGCTTGCGATCAATCCAGTGGACCATCCCGGCGGCGCGGAGACGACGCTGATGCGACTCCTATCCGGCCTTGCGGTCCGCGATTGGGAGATCACCGTGACCACGCCGGGTCGCGGCGCGCTGTCCTCGGCGGTTGAGCTCGCCGGCTACAACTGGCAGCCGCTACCGCTCGGAGGTATCGGCGCGCGCCAAGGCACGCGAGCCGTTGTCTCGTTCCCACGGGTACGCACGCTGGCAGCTCAGGCCGACGTCGTCTACCTCAACGGCGCCGTGACCGGACGCGCTTTGCCGGCGCTCGCCTCTGCGCAGCGGACCGTCCTGCACATCCACGACATGGTCCGCCGCGTCCCGCGGATCTGGCAACTGGCGGACGTCGTGCTGGCGGCCTCTGGCGCGGTTGCCGCGCGCTTGGCGGGCCTGGACGCGGAGGTTGTGTACCCGCCAGTGGAACTTCACCCACCCTTGGCCGACGCTCCTTGGAAGGCCGGTGGTGGTCTCTTGGTCGGATTCGTCGGTCGGATCGAACCCCGCAAGGGCGTGCTTGACCTCGTTCAGGCGACCCCGGCGATCCGAGCAGCCGTGCCTAACGTTCGTGTTGTGATCGTCGGTGATGATCCCTACCGGACGACGCCTCGATACATGCGCGAGGTGCTGGCAAGCGCAGCAGATGAGGGGATCGAGCACATCGGCTGGATCGACAACGCGCCCGGGGTGATGCGTCACCTTGATGTGCTCGTGCTGCCCTCCTACGAGGAGCCCGGCGGCACAGTGCTTGCTGAAGCGATGGCGGTCGGCACCCCGGTTGTGGCAACCGCCGTTGACGGCTTGCCCGAGGTGGTGCGCGACGGGAAGGTCGGCCGACTCGTGCCTTCAGGCGATCCTGTCGCGTTGGCGGCAGCTGTTGTCGAGGTGCTCGGCAAGCGGATAGCGATGGGTGAGGCCGCGCGTGAGTGGGCGCAACAATTCGGGATCGGTAGCTACGTCGAGCGGGTCGAGCGGCTGCTCAGCGCATGAGGGTCGCGTTCGACAGCCGGGCGGGAAAGGACGACCGCGGGATTGCGCGTTACGCGCGCTGCCTGCTGGATGAGCTTGTCCGCGGCAGCCACGGCGAGATCGTTGAGACCCACGCCCCGCGAGCCAAGAGCGTCGAGGTCTACCACTCCCCTTGGATTGACGGCGCGCTGCTGCGCTCACCGGTGCCGATGGTCGTGACGCTGCATGACCTGGTGCCGCTGAAGCGCCGCGGCGAGTATCTGCGCTCGGGGATGCGCTTCAAACTCCGCTACCTGGCGGTACAGCGATCGACCCGGGTGATCGTCCCGACTTCAACGGTGGCCGACGACGCGATCCGTGAGCTCGAGATTCCAGCCGATCGGATCTTTGTGATCGGCGAGGCAGCCGCGCCGGCGATGTCGCCCCGCTCGCCGGATCAGGTTGCAGCGGTGCGTGCGCGTTACACGCTGCCCGAGCAGTATCTGCTGTGGGTCGGTGGACTGCGCACGCCTGACCCCCGCAAACGGATCGCTGCGCTGACGAAAGCGGCGCGCTCGATGCCGCTGGTGCTGGTTGGGGCGACAGGGCCGTGGGCGCGTGAGCTTCCCGACGTGATCCTGACCGACCGGGTCGATGACGAGGAGCTGGCGGCGATCTACACCGGCGCCCACGCCCTCGTCTTCGCGTCTGATGACGAAGGCTTCGGCCTGCCGCCGGTTGAGGCGCTGGCCTGCGGAACACCAGTTGTGGCGTGCGACGTTCCGGCGGTCCGTGAGGCGCTTGGAGATCGCGCCGAGTTCTGCCCGGTCGATGATCTCGATTCGTTGATCCGCCTCGCCGAGCAAGCGACACGGCCTGCACCCGCCGCGCTGACGTTCACCTGGGCCGACGCCGCCGCCGCTACCTGGACGGTCTACGAGGACGCCCGCAACGCCCCTGCCAAATGGCGCAGCCGCGGCCACTGATCGCGTTCGACGCGCGCGACGCATTCGTCGCGATGCCGCATGGCTCGGGCATCTACGTCCGGCGGCTGCTCGAGGCAATGCAGCGCGCGTTCCCGCCGGAGCTTGAGCTGTGGCCGTTGCGGCGTGGAGTTCCGGGGATGCCCGAGGTGGTGTTTGAGCAGGCCGGACTGCCGCTGCGGGCGCTCGCTCGCCGCGCGGCGTTGATCCACGGCCCGGACTCGTTCCTGCCGCTGTACCGCCGGCAACCGGGCGTCGTCACGATCCACGACCTCAGCTTTGCGGCGATCCCCGGTGACATGCCGGCGCGGACCGAACGCAAATACAGGACGCTGATTCCGCGGGTCGTTGAATCCGCCGATCTGGTGATCTGTCCGTCGTCGTTCACCGCCAATGATCTTGAGCAGCGTTACGCGCTGCCACGTGCACGGATCCGGGTGATTCCGGAGGCGCCGGCGTTGGCAGTCGGGAGCGCGCCGGTTCCGGACGGTCGTTACCTGCTGGCAGCGGGCGATCTACGGCCGAAGAAGAACCTCGCGGTGTTGGTACAGGCATTTGCCCGCCTGCACGCGGCGGGTCTGCCCCATCGTCTGGTGCTGGCCGGCCTTGATCTCGGCACTGGCGCTTCACTGCAGCGACTGGCGGGCGCCGCCCCGGTCGAATTGGCGGGCTTTGTTGACGATCTCGCGCTTGACGCGCTGATCAGAGGCGCCGAGACAGTAGTCGTTCCCGGGATCTACGAGGGCTTTGGGCTGGTCGCGCTCGATGCGATGGTCCGCGGCAGGGCGACTGTGCTGGCGCGCGCCGGAGCGCTGCCAGAGACAGGTGGTGAGGGCGCGGCCTACTTTGAGCCTGACGACGTAGCCGAGCTGGCGGCCGTGCTCGAGCGGCTGTTGGGCTCGGATGCTGCGCGCGGGGAGCTCGGTGCCGCCGGCCGCGCCCGGGCCGAGCAGTTCAGCTGGGAGGCGACAGCCGCGCAAACGGTCGCTGTTTACCGTGAGCTGCTGTGATCAAGGCCGGGTTTGTGATCCTCTCAAGTGACGAGGCGAGGCTGCTCGAGCCGGCGCTGCAAATGGCGCTGGCCGAGGGGTTCGAGCACGGTCTCGTGATCGATAACGCCTCGAGTGACGAGACGGCGGCACTCGCCGCGCGGCTGGGCGTGCCACTGCTGTCGTTGCCAACGCGGGTGCCGTACACGGAGGCGATGAACGCCGGGCTACGGGAGCTGGCTACGACGGGAGTCGACGCGATTGCGATGCTGCAGGCCGACACGTTCCTCGCTCCCGGTTATCTCGCTGCCGGCCTCGCCGCGCTCGAGCGCGATCCCCGGATCGGCTCGGTCGCCCCGAAGCTGATCCGGACCGACGGCGCCGGCGAGAGTGCGCGGCTCGAACTGCTGGACGCCGCCGCGATGACCTTCGATCGCCGTCGCAAGAACTCGCTGGTCGGCCACGGTGCGCCATCCGCCGCATTTGCGGTGGGCGGAGCGGTGTTCGGAGCCGACGGGGCTGCCGCCCTCTGGCGCACTACAGCGCTGAGCGACTGCGAGGTCGGCGGCGAGGTGTTCGACGAGAACATGCCCGGCTGGGGCTGCGACGCCGACCTCGCCTGGCGCGCCCAGCTGTTCGGCTGGCGCTCAGTCTATGAACCATCTGCGGTCGCGCATCACATCCGCACCTACTCGCCGACGACCAGGGCCAGCGCCAGGCCCTCGGACCGCCGCACTCAATTCCGTAACCGTCTGCTGATGATCGCCAAGAACGACATGCCGCGGGACCTGCTGAGGGATCTGCTGCCGTTGGCGAGCTACGAGCTGGCAGCGCTCGCGTACGCGCTGCTGATCGAGCGTGAGCTGCTGGGCGGCTACCGCGAGGCCTGGGCGCGGCTGCCTGAGGCGCGGCGCCAGCGGCGACTGATCCGCGCCAAACGGATCATCCGACGGGCGCCGTTCGGCCTGCTGCCGCCGTCCTAGCTCGCCCGCGCGGCGGAAATCCGGCCCGCCAGAGTGCCGAGCAGTTGGGCCGCCCGCCGATGCGACGCTCGTGCTCGCCAGCGGTTTCGGTAGAAGCGCGTATCGGACCACCAGGCGCCGATCAGCTCCCGCATTGTGGCCGGTCCGGGCGCGTCCGCGCCGAGGAAGACGGCGAAGCCGGCGGATTCACGACGGGCGCGGCGGTAGATCTTGCGCACCGGGTCATGCGTGTGGTCATGCCCCACCCGCAGCGCTGGATCAAGCAGCGTCGGACGGCCCTGCAGCGCCCAGTAGCGACCCCACTCGCGGTCCTCGCAGGCGGGTAGATCCTCACGGAATTGACGGGCTCGCCAGAGCTCAGCACGAAACGCGCCGGCAGCGTTCGAATACCCCCAGGCCGGCCATCGGGCGGCGGCGGTGGCGGCGTACAGGAACGAATCGGTCAGCAGCGAGCCGTCCGGCGTAAAGCGCTCGCCGCAAGCACAGGCGATCGCCGGATCCGAAAACGCCTCGACGATTCCTCCCAGCCACTCGCCGTCTTGCGGAAAGGCGTGTGCCGACAGCGCCACAACGATCTCGCCGGTCGCCACGGCTACGCCGCGGTTCAGAGCACGACCAAAGCTGAACTCGCTGGCTGAGATGGGAACGACAAGCGCACCGTGCTCGCGCGCCACCTCGACACTCCCATCTTGTGAGTCGTTGTCGACAACGATCAGCTGCACGGGGGGCAGGCCATCCACCGCCTGAGCCCGGATCAGTGCCAGGCAGCGCCCGAGTGAGACCGCCTCATCCCGGACCCGAACGACCACGCTGACGCCTGCGCTCTCCACCGCCTGGGGACGGTACCCCACTACGAACAGACGGCCCGGCGTACCATCCGGGACCGTGACCGCGAACCAGATCCTCGACGGCTCGGCGCCGTCGGACGAGGAGCCGCGCGCTGCCTCGCGCGTGTTCGATATCGACATCGACCTCGCACGGCCCGACCAGATGCTCGGGACGATCTCACGCTGGGCGGCCGAGCAGCAGACGCGGCGGGTGATGTACGTGAACGCTCACGTCGTCAACCAGGCGCGGACGACCCCCGGCCTAGCGGCCGCCCTGAGGCGCGCCGATTTGGTCTATTGCGACGGCTATGGCGTGCGGCTCGCCGCACGCGCGCTCGGACTGCCGGTGCCGCACCGGATGACCGGCGCCGACTGGATCTGGGATCTCGCCACGCTGTGCGAGCTGACCGGCCAACCGATGTACCTGCTCGGGTCCGAGCCGCCGATCGCCCGTGAAGCCGCTGCTCGGCTGCGTGGCTGGTATCCCCAACTTGACGTCACCGGCGCCCACCACGGGTTCTTTGAGCTCGGCTCGCCGCACAACGACCGAGTGATCGACGACATCAACTCACATCCGACCGCGATCGTGCTTGTCGGCATGGGTACGCCGAAGCAGGAACTGTGGGTCGATCATTACGCCGATCGGCTGGACGGCGCGGTCGTCTGGACGGTCGGAGCGTTGTTCGACTACGTCTCGGGTCACACGCCGCGGGCGCCGCGCTGGCTGGCCGACAACGGCCTCGAGTGGATCTTCCGCCTGGCAATCGAGCCGCGCCGGATGTGGCGGCGCTACCTGCTCGGCAACCCCGTGTTCCTCAGTCGAGTGCTGCAAGAGGCGCGGCACAAGCGTCCAGCTTGACGCTCCCAGCTTTCCTGCGCAGGCCACGGCTGGCGCTGGCCGCGGCGCTGCTGATCGCGCTGGCGGTGCTCTGCTGGCACTTTGACTTCCGCCCGCACCATTGGGCGCTGCGCCCGATCCCGAACGTGCTGCGGACATTGCTGGCGATCGCGGTGGTGTTCGGTCTCGCAGGCTTCGGTGTCGTGCGACTGCTGCTGCCGGACAAGCTCAAGCGCTACGAGCTCCTCTGGGTGCTGCCGGCAGGTGGTTGCGTAGCGGGACTCGAGCTGACGGTGCTCGGCTTCGCCGCCGTCCCCTACGCGATCTCGCTGGCGCTCGTGCTGCTCGGCGGGTTCGCACTCAGCGCCTATGCCGTCCGGCGCAACGGATGGCCTGAAGCCGAGGCCGTGCACCTCGCCTGGCCGGCGTATCTGACACTGATCATCCTGGCGATCACGCTGATCCCGATGGTGTTCGTCCAGCATTACGACGCGGTCACCGGCACCGGCTCCGACGCGCACGTCGCGACCGGCGTCGCCCAGTTCCTGAAGCACTCGTATCCGACATCGGTCAACCTCAACCAGCCGATCAATCAGATGCAGCCGACCTGGCAGTCGAAGTACCCGATCTACTACGCGTTCGCTGCCATTTCCTCTGTCTCGGCGCTGGCGACCTGGCAGGTGATGCCGATCCTGATCGGCACGATGTTCGCGCTGGCCGCGATCGGGCTGTTTCTGCTGGCGCTTGAGATGTTCTCGGCGCCGGTCACCGTTGCCCTGCTGGCGATGGCATTTGCGGGGCTTGACCGGATGGCGCTGCACACACCGATGAACCCGTATTTCAACCAGACCTGGGGATACTTCGCGATGCCGTTCGGAATGGTGCTCGGCTGGACGCTGGTGCAGCCGGGTCTCAGCTCAGGTGCTCGCAAAACGACCGCCGGGCTGTTCGTGATCTTCGCGCTGGTGATGGTGCTCGCCTATCCACTGGCGGCGCCGCTACCGGCGGTGCCGCTGATCGCACTGGCGATCGCCAACCGTCACCGTCGCAAGCAGGCCGGCGATCACGTCCTGGGGATCCGCGATCTGTACCGCGGACGACGCAGCTTGATCTGGCTGGTACCGCTCGCCGCCGCGCTCGCAATCCCGATCGCCGGCGCGGTCGACAAGATCGTCCAAGCGATCAGAGAACTGCTGCCGGGCCAGCCCGTCAACGGCAGCTGGCGCGGCGACGTAACCCACTACTTCGCCTGGAACTGGTTCTTCTCGCTGCCAGATTCACCTTTGGGCTATGTCCTGTTCGCATTGATCATCGGCCTTGCCGTGATGGCGTTGTGGCATGCGCCGCGGCCGTTGGCGATCGGCCTCGGCGGCCTGCTGCTGTTCGGACTCGCGTTCGGCGTCTATTTGCGCCACCTGCAGGATGCGTACTACTTCGAGTTCAAGCTGCTCGCGTTCGTCGGCCCGCTGATCGTCCTGACGGCGATCATCGGCGCCTGGCGACTGCGGCCGTATGCAGCGCCGCTCGTCGCCGTCCTTGCGGTCGCGCTTGGATTCAGCCTCGTCGACCAACTCGACAGGAACGGCTACCAGCTCGGGCAGCCAACCGTCGCACTCAGCTCGTGGGCCGCGGCGCTACCACCTAACGCCTCGATCCGTCTCGACATGTTCCCGCCGGACCAGATCTGGGCCGGCTACTTCCTTGATGCGCGACCAGTCTGCTCAGAGGCACCGCTGCTCGATACCGACTACCCGCACGTGGCGATCTCAAGGAAGGCCGACTACATCATCACCTCGCCACCGACGCTGGCCCGTCCCGCTGATGCAATCGGGCCGGTCCTACGTTACAACGACGGCTACGCCCTGTACCGGGAGAACCCTAACGTTCCGGGGCCCTCTTACTGCACCCGCCGTCGCTTTGACCGCCTGTACACCGGCCTGGGCTACACCCCCTACTAGGCTGCGCTCCGAAATGGAGAACAGCTTTGAACTGAACCGCGCGAACTGGGATGAGCGAGCGCCGTTCCATGCTCGCTCGGAGTACTACGCCTTCGATCGCTTCGTGGCAGAGCCCGAGTACATCAGTGACGTGGTTCGATTCGATCTGCCCCGCCTCGGCAATCTGCACGGCTTGCGCGGGCTCCACCTGCAGTGCCACATCGGTACCGACACGCTGTCGCTGCAGCGGCTCGGTGCCCAGATGGTCGGCCTCGACTTCTCCTCCGCCGCACTAATCGAGGCCAGGCGACTGGCGGCGATCACGAACACGGCGATCGAATACGTCGAGGCCGACGCCTACGACGCGCCGGCCGCGCTCGGTGGCAGAACGTTTGACCTCGTCTACACCGGGATCGGCGCCATCTGCTGGTTGCCCGATATCCGTCGCTGGGCTGGAGTCGTCAGCGAGTTGCTGAACCCAGGTGGCCGACTGTTCATCCGTGAGAGCCACCCGGTGCTGTGGTCGCTCGAGGACTCACGTGACGACCGGCTGCTGGTCCTCAAGTACCCGTACTTTGAGCATGCCGAGCCGTTCGTTGAGGACGTCGACGGCACCTACGTCGACCGCGACGCACATTTCAAACACACCGTCAACCACTCGTGGAACCACGGGCTGGGAGAAATTGTCACAGCCCTGCTCGATGCCGGCCTGCAGTTGACGATGTTCGTCGAGCACGACAGCGTGCCGTGGGAGGCGCTGCCGGGTCAGATGGAGCGCACCAGCGATCCCGGGGAGTGGCGACTCGCTGATCGTCCGGACCGGCTACCGCACAGCTACACGCTGCAGGCAGTCAAACCGCGCTGACACCGGCCTCTCGGGCTTGTCATATTCCCATATGGGTATATGATCCAAGGCATGGCCCGCGCCTCGACTACATCTGACGTCTTCAATGCACTTGCCGAGACGCACCGGCGCGACATCCTGGACCTCCTGATCACGGGCGAGAAGGCGGTCGGGTCGATAGTGGATGACATGTCGCTTTCCCAGCCTCAGGTTTCAAAACACCTACGGGTGCTAAGCGAGGTCGGACTCGTCAAGTGCCGAGCAGAGGGGCGCCGCCGGCTCTACCGCCTAGAACCAGAACACCTGCGGCCGTTACGTGAGTGGCTGGTCAAGTACGAGCAGGCGTGGAACGAGCGGATGGACCGGATGGACGACTACCTCAAAGAACTACAACAAGGAGAGCCTCAGTGACAGACAAACGCCACCGAGCAGCAGTGATCGAGTTTCCAAGCGATCTCGAGATTCTCACCACACGAGAGTTCGACGCTCCGATCGAACTCGTCTTCGATGTATTGACGAAGCCGGAGCATGTGCGCAACTGGTTCGCGCCGTTTGAGGACCAGATGACGGTCTGCTCGATCGACCTACGCGCCGGCGGGGCGTATCACATGGTCTTCGTGACGCCCGACGGCACCGAGTGCTCGTTTCGAGGAACCTACTTGGAGATCGAGCGGCCGACCCGGATCGTCGAGACCTGGCTGTTCGAAGGCTGGCCGGATGCCGAGGCGGTCGAGACGACAGAACTGCACGAGACTGACGGAGTGACGACTGTGAAGATGAACCTGGCGTTCCGTGACCAAGCCGGCCGAAACCACATGACCAGGTCCGATGGCCAGGAATCCAGTTGGGACAAGCTGGAGGATTACCTCAGGTCACTCGTGGCTCGAGTGTGAAGACCCCACGTGCTCAGAGTACGAACGGGATCAGCATCTTCGACCGCGCGGTAGGCCCGGTATGAGTCGGGGAACTCCGCCGCTGGGCGCAGATCGTTCGTCACAGCCCTGCTCGATGCCGGCCTGCAGTTGACGATGTTCGTCGAGCACGACAGCGTGCCGTGGGAGGCGCTGCCGGGTCAGATGGAACGCACCAGCGATCCCGGGGAGTGGCGACTCGCTGATCGTCCGGACCGGCTACCGCACAGCTACACGCTGCAAGCAATCAAGCCCTAAGGGACCCAACCCTCAGCCGAGTACAACGCCCCCGGGGGCTGCACGGCTGTCACGGACCGCTGAGGAAGAAGCAGAACGGCGGCGGGGTCGCGCTCCAGCCCTCGTCGCCGCTGCCGTAACAGACCATCACCTTGCCATTGTCGGCCGCTGCCAGCGCGTTGTATAGGAAGAAGTCGACTGTGACGTTCGCGGTGACGGTTCCGGTACCGCTCCATTGGCAATAGAAATCAGGGGCAAAGCCGCCTTCGCCGCTCGGGTTGATGGCGCACGAGTAGCCCGCTGGCACGGTGGCGGGGCCACCTTGGTATCCGGTCGGGAACACGATGTCGAATCCCGGCGTCTTCTGCGCGGTTGCCTGGTCCAGATTGAGCGAGATGTCGTAGCACGGGTAGCCGTCACACGTCCCGTTCGGGTCCATCGTGACCGCGCCGCTGCCCTTCGCGTGCGGGACAACCTGCGGTAGCGAGTGCGCCGCGTCGAGTGCGGTGCGCTTGCGGGTCAGCGCGCGCTCGACGTCACGCGTGATGACCTCGACGTCGGCCTGAACTTTGGCCTTCTTCGCACGCGAGTCGGTGTCTTCAACATACGCGGACACATCGTGTTCCAGCGATACGTTTCGCGCCGACTGATCCAGTGTCTCGGCGGCGCTGGCTTTGTCGCGGATCAGGCTGACCCCCGACACGGCGCGGTCGTGATCCGCTGGCGAAAGGCTCCCCGCGTCCTGGAGATAGCGAAGGGCGTCGGAGCGCGCGACGATCAGGTTGGTGCGGGCGCTTCTGAGATCTTGGCCGATCTCAAACGCAATGTCATCGGCCTTTGACTTACCTTTCTTCCACCAAGCGGCAGCCTCAAAGCCCTTCCGCAACTTGGCGAGCGCATCATTTTCATGGCCGATTGCGTAGCCGAGGTCCTTGACCACGTTCACCCGCAAGTCCGTGGCACCGCTCGCCGATCCGGTCACCATCGCAACCAGAATCACAGCAAACGCCAGCGCGAGCGTCCTGCGCATGCGCGCAAGAATACTCCTGAGACCAAAGCTCCAGTAAGAAAAAACGACTCAGCGATTGCGGTGGCGTGCCGGTTCAGAACAGAAACGGAATCAGCATCTTCGAGCGCGCCCGGTACGCCGGGTAGCTCTCGGGGAACTCCGTGGTCATGTTGCGCTCCTCCACTCTGGCCGAGGAGATGAAATAGATCCCCAGAAGCACCGTGATGCCAAGCCAGTAGTAGTTGGTGGCGAGCCCGGTACCCAGCAACCCCAACAGAACCCCGGTGTAGATAGGGTGGCGTACGCGGCGGTAGGGCCCCGAGGTGACGAGCTCCGGGGCAACGCGCTGGCTCCCCGGTGTCCCCCAGTTGCGGCCGAGATGCAGCCGCGCCCAACCAGCGAACGCGAGACCACAGGCCCAGGCGGCGGTGCCTGCAATCTGTAGGCCCCGAGGGTCAACGGCAAGCCTCCCGGGGCCGAGCACGCGGGTGAGTACGTAGCCGATGATGATCACGATCACACCTACCGGCGGACGGCCCCGATCTCTGCTCGCGTTTGCCGAGGCTGCTGCGGCAATCCAGCCGACCCAGAAGACGAGCCAGCCGATGAAGATCACGGCCCTGAGCGTGTTATGCACCGAGTCGCTTCCTCACTCGCCGGAATTCAACGCCGGTAGCGCGAGCGCATGAGCACTCGCGCCCTCCTCCTCAACCGGGATCGTTCCCTCAAGGTTGATCGCCCTGTAGCCGCAATCCCGGGTGAACTTGACGAACTCCGCATGAGTGTCGTGCAGTTCACAGATGATCGTCGGCTGGTACGCCTTGATCGTCGAGCGCATCCCTTCAAGGACAGCAAGCTCTGCGCCCTCGACGTCAATCTTGACGACCGTTGGCGGACGAATCGTCCCGTCTGCGATTAGCTGATCGATCGAGACAAGCTCGACGTCCATCACCTGCTCGGTGTTGGGGTGCTCGCCGTAGTCGGCGAGCTTTGACCAGCTCTGGTCATCGACGATCTGCAGCGACCCGATGCCGGGGCGATTGGACACGGCTTTGGCGATCACCTCGATGTTCGTGAAGCCATTGAGTGCGGCGTTGACCCGGATCGCCTCGGCGTTGTCAGGTGCGGCCTCAAACGCAATCACCGTGCCCTCAGGCCCGGCGAGCCGGGCGCCGAGCAGGGCAAAGAAGCCGAGGTTGGCGCCGATGTCGTAGAACACGCCGCCCTCCGCCAGGTGGCGCAACATCGCTTCCTGCACGGCGCTTTCGAGGTTGCCGTAGGTGAGCGAGCCGAAGTGGGCGTGTGAGATCGGCATGCTGTGCATGTCAAGTTTGAGCCCGTGCGCATAGCCGCTGGGGATCGTGGCGACACCGGACTCGAGGAAGCTGATCACGTGGCCGAGCATCCGGTCGGCGGGCCGCTCCCCGGCGAGCCCACGCGCCCGGAGTTCGCGCAGCCGAGGATGACCGACCTGGGAAAGCCGGCGCAGCACCATCGAGCGGTTGAGACCGGCCGACCCGATCCGGTGCCGAGCCCACCGCAGCGGATTGCGCGCGGTCGCGCCGGCGCCCGAACTCATCGAACCAATCCCTCGATCGTCTGCCGCAGCTGCACCGCCACGGCGTCACGGTCATAGCGCTCCAGCCGCTTCGCGCCACGCGCTCGCAGTGCGGCGCGCAGTTCCTCGTCACTGGTCGTCATCGACAGCAACTCGGCGACGACGTCCAGAGGGTCGGCATCGTCAACGAGGACACCGGCATCCTCAAGCACTTCGCCGACCGCCCCGGCGTTCCGCGCGACCACGGGGACGCCGAAGTGCAGCGCCTCAAGCAGCGGGATGCCGAACCCTTCGTGTTCGGAGAGACAGAGAAAAACACCGGCGCGACGGTACTGATCAGCCAGGCTCGCGGTCGAGAGGCCGTCATGAAACTCGACCGCCCCGGGGGCCAGGCGCTCCGCCAACTCAACCAACCCGGCTTTGAACCCCGGCGACATCGGCACCCCGACCAGAGACAGATGGGCCTCTGGAACCCGGGCACGGTACTGCGCAAACGCCCGGATCACGAGGTCCTGGCGCTTGTGTGGAACGAGTCGCCCGACGAACAGAACGTCTCGGCTCGGGGCCCCCGTGCCCCAAGCCGGGGGCCCCAGCACCCCGCGATCGACAAGGACCGGTATCACGCTTGGGTCGCGTGCCCCGAGCGCCCGCAGCTCCTCGGCGTTGTACTCCGATACGCCGGCGACCGCACTCGCCCGGCCGATCAGTGTCCCGAGCTGCTCGTAGCCGAGCTCGTTCTGGACGGCTTGGGCAGGTTGGTGCTCCCAGAAATAGTCCGACGGGGTGATGTTGTGCGAGATCAGCAGGCTCGGGTGGCTGCCGTCGAACGCCTGCTCAAGGCCCTGCGCCCAGCCTGAATAGTGCAGCAGCAGCACCGTGTCCGGCCGAGGCCGCAGCTCGCGCAGGTAGCGGACGGCGCCGTGCGGCATGCCGGCGGCGATCACCGGCGAGTACTCCTCGCCTGACCAGCCCCAGGAACGGAACAGCTCGCGGCAGGCGAGCGCCTGGCCGGTGACCGCGTCGACTGGACCGGCCGCACAAAGGAGCTGATCGACCCTCACGAGTGTCGCCGCGCAAGTTCGTCTTCAAGCTCACGGACGCGCTTCTCCAGCGCGATTATGTGGCCCGCAGCATCGGCGTTAAAGCGGCTCTGCTGGGCGGTCATCTGATTCAGGTACTGCGACAGCAGGCGGATCAGCATCCGCTTCAGCCATGTGATCGGGCGGCCGAAGCGGCGCGTCGATGACACCTCGATCAGCTCCGGCTGGATGATCGCCCAGCGGGTCAGCCGACGGCTGCGATCGACGCTCGAGTCAAACTGCCAGTCCTCCGTGGCGGCACCGGGCTCACGCCGGGCGGCGGCAGCAGCACGGGCGGCGGCCAGCGCTTCCTCGGGATCCTTCATCACCGAGCCTCCGACGCGCCGAGCGCGGCGCCGTCGAAACTCCATTCGCCACGCAGGTCGACAACGCCGTCGGCCCCGCCTGCCCCGGCGATGCTGAAGCGCAACATCCGGTCGATCCCCGGGGCGGTGTCGCCGGGTGCGTGGATCCCCAGCGGCACTTCGTAATCACCGTCGAGCAATGTCAACCGCGGAATATCGATCACCAACCGCCCACCACCGCAGCTGGTCGGCAACCCGCGCGTGACCTGAAACAGGGAATGCGAGTTGCTATCGCGAACGTCGACGACCAGCTCGATGTCCGGTGCATCAGCGCGCGTCTCAAACTCGGCCACGACCTGCATCGGCTCGCCCGGACTGAACACCTGGCGCGGCCGCCCATCGGCGTCGAGCAACTCAGCTTGGCGGATCCACACGGGGGCATCGCTGGCCTGGCGCGCGGCAGCCTGCTCCTGGTCTTCGACCCCGAGCAAGCGGTGGTAGTAGTTGAGTCCCTCAGCCGTCGGGCCGTCAAACGCGACGGCACCAGCGTCAAGCACCACGGTGCGGCTGCATACGGCCTCAATCGTGCCCGGGGCGTGTGAGACCAAGACGATCGTCGTCCCACCGGCGATCCGCGAGCGGATGTGGCGAACGCACTTGCGCTGAAACGCCTCATCGCCGACCGCCAGCACCTCGTCGATCAGCAGCACGTCAGCGTCGAGATGCGCGGCGACCGCGAAGCCGAGCCGTACGAGCATTCCCGAGGAGTAGGTCTTGATCGGCGTGTCGATGAAGTGGCCAAGCTCGGAGAACTCGACGATCGAAGGGATCCGTGCCTCAACGTCGCGACGTTCCATCCCGTGCAGTGCGGCGGTCAGATGGATGTTCTCGCGGCCGCTGAACTCGCGGCCGAAGCCCGAGCCCAGATCGATCAGCGCCGCTACCCGCCCACCGCACTGCGCGAATCCGCGGTGTAGCGGGATGATCCCTGCCAGCACGCGCAGCGTCGAGGTCTTGCCGGCCCCGTTGCGACCGACGATCCCGAGCGTCTCACCGGGCCCGACCCGCAGCGTCACCCCGGCTAGCGCCGGAGTCGGCGGCAGCTCGGCAGCGCGGCCCTTGCCGATCGCCGCAACGACCTCCTTCAGCGTGCGCCCACGGTCGCCACGCGGCGAGAACGAGCGCCAAGCATCATCGAGCACGATCTCGCCGTTCACCAGCTCGCGGCCGGCCGCCGCCGTCCGTCCCACCATTTAGATCACCACCGCCAGTTCGGCTGACAGCCGCCGGAACATCGTCGCGCCGATCGCCAACGAGGCGCCCGCGGCGACAATGACATAGACGAACACTGCCAGCGACGGCCAGGCACCGCCGTAGATCACGTCGCGGAAGGCGGTCACGAACGGCGCGATCGGATCACCCCAACGCAGCACCTCCTCAAGCGTCCGCCGCGCGCCGTGATCGTCCGAACTCGCCAGATGGTCGAGGTTGAACAGAACCCCGGAGACAAAAAACCAGGGCAGCAGCGCCGCCGTGACGATCGGCTGGACATCACGGAAGTGGGCGTTCATCGACGACACCACCAGCGCGAAACCAAGCGTGAACGCGAACAGGCATATCAGCAACGCCGGCAGTGCTAACAGCGGCAACAGGCTTGTGCCCTGAAGGATCGCCGACAGCGGGATCAGCACGACGAGAATCGTCAGCATCGGGATCAACTGAACGACGACCGTTGCCGCCGGCACGGTCGCGCGCGGAAACGCGACCTTCCCAATCAGCCCCGCCTGGTCGACAAGCGAACTGCAAGACGCGCTCAGGCCCTGCGAAAAGAACAACCAGACCAGCAGGCCCGAGAGGATGAACACCAGATAGTCGTGCACGGTTTCCACGTGCAGCAAGGTCCCGAGCATCACCCCGTAGACGCCCATCAGCACAAGTGGGTTGACGAGATACCAGAGCACACCGACGAACGTGCCCTTGTACTTCTGCTTCAGCTCACGCCTGACCAACTGGTCAAACAGGTATCGGTACTTCCGCATTACAGCGATTATCGGGTTTCCAGCAGCAACGTAACCGGCCCGTCGTTAACGAGCTCGACCTGCATGTTCGCCCCGAACACACCGCGTACCGCGTCGGCCGTGTCACAAAACCGCTCGTACAGCGGCTCGGCCAGCTCCCCCGGGGCGGCGGCGCCGTAGCTCGGGCGGTTGCCTCGGATCGTCTCGCCGTACAGCGTGAACTGGCTGACGCAAAGGATCTGCCGCTCGCCGAGTGGCTCGTTCATCCGCCCGTCAGCGTCACTGAACACCCTTAGCGCCCGTACCTTCTCAGCCATCCGATCGGCGTCGGCCGGCGCGTCATCGACACTGACACCGAGCAGCACCAAAAACCCTGGACCGATCGACGAGACAACCGCACCGTCGACCGTAACCGCGGCACGGCTGACTCGCTGGACGAGCGCCCGCATCAGCGCCGCCGCCCGTCGAGCAACTTCTCCATCGCGACGTGCTCGATCCCCGCCTCCGTGAACTCGCGACCTCGCGGCTGATACCCGGCGCCGGTGTACAGCGCACGGGCGTATGTCTGCGCGTGCAGCACCAGCCGGTTGGCACCGCCCTTGAACGTCTCCTCGTCGGCAGCTTGCAGCAGCGCTGTCGCGATCCCCTGCCGGCGTGCCGCGCGAACGACCGCCAGACGGCTGAACTGGACGGTCGAGCCGACGAACACCAGCCGGCACGTGCCGACCACCGTCTCCCCTTCGAGCGCGATCAGGTGCAGCGCGTCCTGGTCCCGGCCGTCGCGTTCCTCACTGCGCGGAACGCCCTGCTCAAGGCAAAACACCTGGTAGCGAAGGTCGATCGCAGCGTCCAATTCGGGCCGCGTGCGCACCCGCCGAATCTCGAACTCACGGCGCGGAGATGACAAGGGAGCGACACCCGTTTCCACGCCGAGAGCTTGTCATACGGTTCCGTCTGCTTAAATAGCCATTATCTTCCTGGCCAGGCCGGGACGCAGGGGCAGCTCCTACTGGAGCGACTCCGACTACCGACTGAAGCCAGACCGCTGTCCGAGTCGCATCCGCTGTACCCGCGACTCCTCTTTGTTCGAGACGACCCTTCTAACGCTTATGGGTGCTCCCACCCCTTTCCCTGATCCGGCTGCGATCGCGCGTGCCGAACTGCTCACACGAGAGCAATTCGTTTACGACGGCGAAACGCTCCAAGACGCGCTTGCCCCAGGCACGCCGCGTCGCCGTGCGCTTGATGCCGCACTGCACGAGAGCGACCAGGGTCTGAGGGTTCCCTCGCTCAAGTGGCGGCAGGAGTACTCGCTGCTGCTCGGGCTCGAGCGGGTGCTGTCGGTTGAGGAGCCGAAGCTCGCCGACGGCACCGTGCTGAACGCCCACCAGGTCGATGCGCTGTCGGGAACGCTGACGGCGCTGCTGGCCGCCGAGCAACTGCTTGGTAGCAACGGATCTGCCCCCGCGCCGGAGCCGGCTAGCCGGCTCGACTCCGGCGAGCCTCCGGCAGAGCTCGACGACGAGGATGAGGACGATCCTGAGCTGGATGATGAGGAGGACGAGGACGACGACGCCGTTGTCGATCAGGTCGTGGCTGAAGATGAAGAGCCACTCGACTGGGAGGACTCGGGCGAGATCGACGCCGACATCCCGGCCGACGGGGTCGACGACCCCGGCGCGGATCGCCGCTTCTGGTTCGAGCACGCCACCGGCGCCGGCAAAACGGTCGCTGCGATGGGCTTCGTCGACGCCAGCCGCACCGGCGGCGTTCTGATCCTGACCCACCGCCGCAACCTCGTCGACCAGTTCATCGGCGAGATCAAGGACCGCGGCTATCGCGATCGTCTGTGCGGACCGCTGCTGATCGGCGAGGACGCTGCCAACGGCCCGGTCACGGTCGAGACCTACCAGTGGTTCGTCCGCAACGCCGGGAAGATCTCCGACGCCTACACGATCGTGATCTGCGACGAGGCGCACACCGCGCTCGGCGAGAAGACGTCGGCGCAGATCCGCCAATGGGACAAGCCGATCTGGGTCGGGATGACGGCCACCGGCGCGCTGATCGCCCGTCACGTCACCGACCTATTCCCGACACAGACCTCACGCTTTGACCTCGCACAGGCGGCACGCCGTGGCGTGATCGCACCATTGCGCTGCATCCGGATTCCGCCGGGCCCCGGCGTCCGCACGATCGCCAAGGTGCCGCTGCGCAAGGGCGAGGTCGATGTCGAGTTCGATCAGGAGATGCTGGCCGAGCTGCTTGACCAGACGCCGTTCAACATGGCGATCGCCGACCTTTACAAGACTCGCTTCAACGGCCTACCGGGCGTCGTCTACACCGCCGGTGTCAAGCACGCCTACAACGTCGCCGAGTCGTTCCGCGAGTTTGGGATGAAGGCACAGGCCGTTTCCGGCGAGACGCCGAAGCGTGAACTCGCGCAGATCCTCGCCGACTACGAAGCCGGCAAGGTCGACGTGCTGGTCAACGCCCAGCTGCTCGCCGAGGGCTGGAACAGCCCCCGCGCGACGATCTGCATGCACCTTGCGCCGACCGCCTCCAAGCGGATCTACCAGCAGCGCGTCGGCCGCGTCACGCGCCGGCACCCAGGTAAGGAAGCGGGCATCGTGATCGACTTCGTCCACCCCGCGACGAAGCACGATGACCCCGTCATCACCTTGCATTCGCTGCTTGACCGTGACGTCTACCGTGGCGGCGCGATCGTCGTCGGGCCGGTCCGCCGTGGCCGCGGGCGCCGCGTGCGGGTCGAGCGTCGGGTGCTCCCCGTGACCCCGGATCCGGAGCGCCGGGCAGAGGTATTTGAGCGCGAGCTGTGGCGAATCGCGGTCGAGCATCTCGACTACGGCGAGCAGCACGTGTGGGCAGCACTGGCCGGTGCCCGGGTCGCGCCGAACGGCTGGCGCCGCGCCAAGGCGATGCTCCACTTCGACCGCCAGGGCGAGCTGAAGCGCCGCTTCCTCATCACCACCCTGCAGCGCAATCGCAACGCGCAGTTGCGCCTGCGCGCACTCCAGGAGATCTCGGTGCTGCGTGACGCTGACGCCTTCGACACGGCGATCGATCTGATGGCCACGTGGCCGCGTGACGAGCGCCGCGAGGGGGTCAAGATCATGCTGTTGGCGCTCGCCGAGCGCCGGATCGGCCGCCGTGATCAAGCCAACGCCTGGATCTGGCGGATGGCCGAGTACACGCGTGAGGTCCACGAGGAGTACGCGGTCCAGCGCTGGCCTGAGACCAAGCGGCTGCTGGGGCTATTGGTCAACTCGAGCGGTTCGGCCCATGCCCGCAACGCGCGCCGGATCGTCCACGCGACACGGACCCAGGAACGGCGGCTCGCCGCGGCGATCCTGGCGGCGGCGGTCGCGCACACGCCGGAGGCCGAGGAGGCGCTGCGCGGCGCCCGCACGCGAATGGCCCGTAAGCCAGCGGCACTGGCCCGCGAGCTGCTGCGCAACTTCCCGAAGGGCAAGCGCTCAGGTAGCAAGCGCCGGCGTTCCCGTAAGCCGGCTGACGCTACCGCGAAGGCGCCGGTCACGACCGCAGCGGCCGGCGACGAGCTTGAGCTCGACAGCACCGTCGTGGCGCTCGATCCGATCTCGGGCAGCCAACCGCCCGAGATCGCCGAGGACGACGACTTTGATGATGACGACGAGCAGGAGCCCGTCTTCACCGGTCCCGACCCTGACGACGAGTACGACGATGACGACGACGAGCCGCCGCCCGTCGATGACATCGACGACTCAGAGTTCGACGACGACGACCTTGACGACGACCGGGACGCCGCCTGATGGCATTGCTGCACACGTGTTACCGGATCACCGACATCGACCGCAGTGTCGCCTTCTACGAGCTGCTCGGGTTTGAGGAGATCCGCCGGATGCCGATCCGTGACGAGGCGGTCAACGTCTTCATGAACCAGCCGGGTGACGGCGATAGCCCGCGGCTTGAGCTGACCTTCAACCACGGCCGCAGCGAGCCGTACGAGATTGGCACCGGCTATGGCCACATCGCGATCAGCGCCGGGGATCTCGACGCAACCCTCGCAGGGCTAGCCGCGTCCGGCATCGAACCGGAGCGCCCGCCTTACCAGGTGTCCGAGGGCGGCTCGCGGATCTGCTTTGTGCGCGACCCTGACGGGTATCGCATCGAGCTAATCGAGCGCCGCTAGCCGCCAAGGTGGACCTCGCCTGCATTCAGGGCGATAGTGCGCTGATCGGCTAATCGCACCAGCAGGTTGCCGCGCTCGTCGATCCCGGCGCCGACGCCCTCACCTTCGCTCCAGCTAACGGGCTGCCCCAGCAGCGCATCACGTTCCCGGACCGCGTCCAGAGCCTCGGACTCCGATCGTGCGAGCCAGGAGCCAAGCTTCTCAAGGAGCGCAGCGAGGACCGACTCAACGTCCGCGGGCGCCAACCCAAGCGTGCCCGCACGCTGCTTCGTCTCCTCGTCCAGTTGGTCAAGCTCGAGCGCGACGTTGATCCCGATTCCCACCACCGCCCAGTCCTCCTGCGGCCGACCCTCAACGAGAATCCCCGCGACCTTCCGTCCCCACAGCAACACATCGTTTGGCCACTTCAGCATCGCCTCGCTCCCGCAGACCTCTGCAACGGCCACGCCGGCAACGAGCGAAAGCAACGGTGGCGGGTTTCTGATCACCAGCGAGCAGCTGAGCGAGCGGCCCGGCTGGGTCACCCAGCTGCGTCCCTGGCGCCCGCGGCCGGCGCTCTGCGACTCGGCCGTCACCAGGGCGCCGTGGGGCGCACCCAAGTCCGCCAGCTCACGCGCACAGGCGTTGGTGGAGTCAGTCAGCCGGAAGTGAACGCGCGGGCGCCCGAGCGCATCACGCACGGGCGGCCACGTCGGCAATCAGCGCCTCGATCAGCCCGTCAAGGTCATGATCCTCGGCGGTGACATCCGCCTCGTGGCCGATTCCGCGCAGCGCCTCGCTCGTCACCGGTCCGATTGAAACCACACGTGGTCCCTCAGGAAACCCTCCGGCCGCCTCCGCCAGATTGTGGACCGAGGAGGCCGACGTGACGGTGATGTAGTCCGCCGCGGTGACAGCCTCGAGCTGCCCCTCAGACAACGCCTCGATCACCGTCTCATACAGCGTGACGACGTCGACCTCGGCGCCGCGCGCACGCAGCGCCTCGGGCAGCACCTCGCGTCCGACCGCCGCGCGCGCAACCAGAGCACGCTTGACCGGCACATCCACCAGCGCCGCAACCAGGCCCTCGGCGTCGAAGCGGGCCGGAACGATGTCCGCCCTGATCCCATTAGCCGCCAGCGCCCGGGCAGTGCCGGGACCGATCGCCGCGATCCGTGCCGCGCCGAACGCCCGGGCATCACGGCCCTCAGCGGCGAGGCGGTCAAACAGACGGTCAACCCCGTTGGCGCTGGTCAGGCAGATCAAGTCGTACTTGGACAACGCAGGCAGCGGCCCTGTCAGCGCCCGCGACTTGATCACAGGCGCTTCGATCACGCTGGCACCGAGGTCGAGCAGCCGCACAACCAGCGAGCTGGCTTGAGCCCGCGCGCGGGTGACCGCAACGCTGACCCCGTGCAGCGGCCGGCGCTCGATCCATGCGAGCCGCTCGCTGAGCGACGCGACAGGGCCGAACACTGCGATCGTCGGCGGGCGAACTCCCGCCGTGGCCGCGGCCTCAGCGATCGTCGCCAACGTCGCCAGAACCGTCCGCTGCTGCGGCAGCGTCCCCTGCTGGATCAGCGCCGCCGGCTCATCGCCCGAGCGTCCGCCCTCGATCAGCCGAGCGGCGATCGCGCCCAGCTGACGCACGCCCATGTAGACCACGAGGGTTCCGGGGAACGCCGCCAGCGCCCGCCAGTCCAGCGCGCTCTCGTCCTTCGCCGGATCTTCGTGGCCGGTCACGAACGCGACTGAACTGGCCAACTCTCGATGGGTCACCGGAATCCCCGCATACGCCGGCGCGGCGATCCCGGCCGTGACCCCCGGCACAACCTCAAACTCGATCCCCTTCGCCCGCAGCGTCTCAGCCTCCTCACCGCCACGGCCGAACACGAACGGATCGCCGCCCTTTAGCCGGACCACCGTCTTGCGCGGATCGCGACCGTGCTTGACCAATAGCTGCTCGATCCGTGCTTGGGAAACCTGTTCGCCGCCGCCTTCCTTGCCCGCGTAGAGCAGCAGCGCGTCTGCCCGCGCCCCGGCCAGCGCGCCATCGGGGATCAGCCGGTCGTGGACGATCACGTCCGCCACCGAGATCAACTCAAGCGACCGCGAGGTCATCAACCCCAGGTCACCGGGCCCCGCGCCAACCAGATAGACGGTCATCGAACACCCCAATCCCCGCCAAACAACCGCCAGTCCAGCCCCAAGTGCACTACCCCGCCGCTTTCTGATGGGGGTAGTGCACTGAGGGTTGCTGAGCAACCCTCAACTTGATAGGCCCCCAGATCCGCATTGGGGTAGTGCACTTGGGGTTGCAAAGCGGCCCTCATGCCATCGCCTCGGCGCGATCGAGCAGATCCTTCGCACCGACAGCGATCATCCGCGCCGCCAACTCGCCGCCGATCAGCCCGTGCGCGCCCACCAGCTGATCGGAGATCCACTCAGAGCCGTCCGGCAATCCAACCCAGCCGGCGAGCTCTACCTGCCGCGCAACCACCCGCCCGCGCGCCCCAACCGCGGTGTGACAACTCGCCCCAAGCGCAGCCGTGAAGGCGCGCTCCGCCATCACCGCAGCGGTCGACACGGCGTGGCCGAGGTTGTCGACCATCGCACCACCGACAAGAGTCTGCAGCGCCAACGCTCCCTGCCCCGCCGCGGGCACCAGCTCGTCCAGGAAGCAGTCGATCCGATCATCGAGGCCGAGCCGGATCAAACCGGCGGCCGCCAGCACCAGCGCGTCGACGTCACCCCCGTCAAGCTTGCGCAGACGCGTATCGACATTGCCGCGCAGCTCGACCACGTTCAAGTCCGCCCGCATTGCGCGCAACTGGGCCGCCCGCCGCAGGCTCGCGGTCCCAACGGAGGCGCCAACCGGTACCGCTGCCAGCGACTCAAACCCGATCAGCGCATCCCGCGGATCCTCACGCACCGGCACCGCCGCCAACTCGGTACCGGCTGCCAACTCCGCCGGAACGTCCTTTGCCGAATGCACGGCAACATCGATCGACCCATCCAGCAGCGCAGCCTCGAGCGCTGACACCCACCGCGACTTATCGTTCAAAGCCTCACCACGATCGCCGGCCGTCCGGATCTCGATGATCTCAGCCGAACCACCATCAGGCACCGCGACCCGCTCAGCCACCCAGCGTGCCTGAGCGAGCGCGAGCGCGCTCGCGCGGGTACCGATCCGCATTAACTGGGCTCGGGCAGCCGGCGGATCTCCGCCAGATCCCCGGCGTCGGCGACGGCGTCACCCAGCGCGCGCTCGTCGCTGGACTCCAGGCCAAACAGCTCGCGCACCAAAGCCATCCGCGCGTGGACCCGCTCGTCGACCAGTTCCTTCATCCGCAACGTTGGGGTGTGCAACAACCGCGTGATGATCGCGCGCGCAAGCGCGTCAACCCGCTCGAGATCGGCCTCCGACGCGCTCTGCCAGTGGCCCGCGTTGTCTGCGACCACGCCAGCGGCGATTGCCTCCGCGTGCTGGCGCAAAGCTGCCACGGTCGGCAGCACCTCGAGCGAGCCGAGCCACGTGGCAAAGCTCTGAATCTCCTCCTCGACGATCCCGACAGCCTTGTCAGCCTCGCTCTGGCGCACCCGCCGGTTGCCGGCAACGACAGCCTGAAGGTCATCGACGTCGAAAAGCGTGACACCGTCGATCGTCCGGCACGCCGAGTCAATGTCGCGCGGGACCGCCAGGTCAAGTAGCAGCAAACGACCCCCGGCCCGCTCGGCAACTATCTGCTCCAGCGCGCGCGCTTCGATCAGCACGTGCGGCGAGGCTGTCGCCGCCACCACAACGTCCGCCGACACCATCGCCTCGGGCAGCTCATCGATCATGATCCGCCCGCCGCCGAAGCGCTCCGCCAAGGCCGCCGCC